>HHCFC01400__coassemble_2353_pt1 | contig 11059 bp, 9 predicted proteins | sample HHCFC01400__metabat2_high_PE_058 | metagenome-assembled genome bin HHCFC01400 | reverse complement strand
AGGCGGCGCGCGACCTGGCGGTGGACGCCGCGGTCCTGGCGGCCTACGCCGCGGCGGCGAACCCCGCGCTCACGGGCGTCGGCGTGCACGAGTGGCTGGGGCTGGGGGCGCTCCTGCTCCTGGTCGTGCACGCCGCCCTCCATGGCGGGTGGGTGGCGGAGACCGTGCGCGCCCTCCGCTCGGGCCCCGCTCCCTCCCGCATCGGCAACCTGGCGGTGGACGCTCTGGCGTTCGTGGCGCTGGCGGCGTGCGCGGTGTCGGGCCTCCTGGTGTCGGGCGACGTGCTGCGCGCGTTCGGCTGGTACGCGGAGGGCTACTACTTCTGGGACCCCCTGCACGCCGTGTCGGCCAAGGTGCTGCTCGCTTTGGTGGTGGTGCACGTGGCCCTGCATGCGAAGTGGATCGTCGGGATTCTCGGCCGGGGCGGGCGTCGCCGTGGTAAGCTTGACGCTGCCGACGCTGCCGACGCTGCCGACGCTGCCGACGCTGCCGAAGGGCGTTGAGCGCGCGGGCGCCAGGCATCTTTCAGATGAGAAGAAGGCCGGCATGGCCGGACGATACGGGAAATGGGGCTATCATGGTTGAGGCGGCTAAAACGGAAGGCGACTGGCAGGTGCGTGCGGTCGCATGGGAGCTTCTGGCGCTGTCGTTCCGGTATCCGGAAAGCCAGCTTGCCGAAGTGGTCGCTTCGGGCGAATGGGCCGATGCGGCTGCCGAAGTGGCGGGCGCGCTGGGCCTTTCGATGCCCGAGGGCTGGCTTTCTGCGTTGAGCGCCGAAGCGCAGGCGACGGCCGATGCCGCTCAACCCGATTCCGAAGCGCTTCTGCACGCCCTGCGTGCCGAGGCGACGCACCTGTTCGTCGGTGCGCCCGACCCGGCGGCGAGCCCCTACGAAGGGGTGTGGCGCGCGGCCGACGACGGGGTGCAGGCGCTGTTGTTCGTGAACCCGCACTCCATGGAGGTCGAGCGCTTCTGCAAGGCGTGCGGCCTGGGTCGTCCGGAGGGCACCAACGAGCCCTTGGACCACGTGGCCACCGAATGCGAGCTGCTGGAATACCTGGCCTTGCTCGCCGGAGGGCTGGCCGCACCCGCCGAAGGGGCGCCTGCGGCCGATGCGCTTCCCGGGGGCTCCCCGGCGGCGGCCTACTGCGAGTTCCTACGCAAGCATGCCCTGACGTGGATGCCGCGCTTCGCGGAAAAGACCGCGGCCGAAGCGCGCCTGCCCTTCTACCGTGCGGGCGCCCATCTGCTGGCGGCGGTAGCGGGCGCTCAGGCATAGGCTGCAGCCGGCTTGCAGGACGCAACCGGCCTGTCTGGTCGCAGTCGGTTGCCGGGCGTAGCCGGCCTGCCGGTTGCTTCTGCTCTCCGCTACGGATATCGTGTACGTTCTTCACAGCGGGGGCACGTTTTCCCGGGAAGACGTCCTGGGCTCTTTGGATGCGGTATTCGGCCTGTTCGAACCGATGGACAACGCTCCCAGCGACTGTCGCCTTGCCTACGAAAGCGGTATGAAGGACTACGAGGACGCGTTGATAGCCCATGCCGCCCATCGCCATGGCATCGACCTGATCGTCACGCGCGACAAGAAGGGCTTTGCGGCCTCGCCCGTGCCGGCCATGACGCCCACGGAGTTCTTGCGCGCCTATCAACCGGACGGCGTGGAGTACGACCTCGTGGATTTCTAGTTGCGGCGCCTCCCCGCGCGGGCGAATTTCCGTGGCGCGGCACGGGTCGTGGTACACTTTCCGTTCGACGGAATACGCAACGAAAGCAGACCCATGGCAGACTACATAGAGGGCAAGCGGCCCATCATCGAGGCGCTCCGCACGAACGTGCCGGTGAAGCGCGTCCTGCTGGCAGACAACGTGAAGCGCGACCCGCTCATCGAGGACATCCTGCGCAAGGCGAAGCGCTTCGACGTGCCGGTCGACAACGTGCCGCGCAAGAAGCTCGACGACCTGTCGGAGCGTGGCAGCCACCAGGGCGTCATGGCCGAGACGAAGCCGTTCTCGTACGTGAACGTGACCACCGTGCTGGAGGCGGCCGAAAAAAGCGCCGCCGAGCACGGGGGACGCGCGCTTGTCGTCATGCTCGACCACATCACCGACGCCGGCAACCTGGGCGCCGTCGCGCGCAGCGCCGAATCGGTGGGCGCGGCCGGCATCGTCATCCCGAACAAGCGGGCGGCGCACGTGACGGCGGCCACGTACAAGAGCTCGGCGGGAGCCATCTCGCACCTTCCGGTGACCCAGGTGTCCAACCTCGTGCAGGCCATGGACCGGTTCAAGGAGAACGGCTTCTGGGTGGCCGGTGCCAGCGAGCATGCGGAAGGCCTCGTGTGGGAAGCCAACCTGAAGGGCAAGATCGTGCTCGTCATGGGCAACGAAGGGGAAGGCCTCTCACGCATCGTGCAGGACAACTGCGATTTTCTGGTCAAGCTTCCCCAGGTGGGAGAGGTGTCGTCCCTGAACGTCGCCCAGGCGTCCACCGCCTGCATGTACGAATGGCTGCGGCAGAACCAGGTTCCGTCGGCTTGACGGCCGACGGAACGAGCCGACGCTGCGGGCGCTTCTGGCGGCGCGCTTGGCGCTCCAAGGAAGGCTCACGTGCGAAAGCACGCTTCGCCTTCCTTTCCCGCCAATCGCACTCGCCAGAAGCGCCCTCGCTGACCCACTACGCCAACCTGTGACGCCTGAACCTGTGATGTGCTGCCGACAAGGCGTCCGTTTCGACCTGCAAGGCAAAGGTACCATGCCCAAACAACGCAAAAAACTGCTTCTCGTCGACGGCTACAACGTGCTGCGGTCGGGCAGCCGCTATCAGCGCATTGCGGGGCCCGACTACACCGACGACACGTTCAACACGGCGCGCGAGGCGCTCATCAACGACGTGGTCAACTACGCCGGGCGCGACTGGCGCGCCGTCATCGTGTTCGACGGGGCGAAGAACCGGTTCTCCACCGGCGAGGCGGAAACCGTCGGCGGCGTGCGCATCGTGTTTTCGCCGGCGGGCCAATCGGCCGACAAGGTCATCGAGAAACTGGCGCACGATGCGCGCGAGCGCCAGGTGGAGACGCTGGTGGTCACCAGCGATGCCACCATCCAGGACACGGTGTTCGGCAATGGCGTCGACCGCATGAGCGCCGACGGCTTCAGCCACGAGGTGACCCTGTACTACGAAGACGCGCGGCTTGACGAGACGCCGAAGGTGGCCGAGAAGAACACGGTCGCCGCCCGCATCGATCCCGCCACGCTGGCGAAGCTGCAGGCCCTGCGCGACCGCGCGCGGTAGGGAGCCGCGCCGCGCGAGAGATCCCGCGCCCCCCGCCACGCCGTGCGAAAGACCTCCCTCATTCTCTGCGACAACGCGCAGGCGACCTCGCACAAGAGATCCCGCGCGACGCCGCGACCCGTTGCGACCGCGCGTCCGCCTCTCCCAAGGAGGCACGCCCGTCCGCCGCGCTCGCTGCCCCTTCCCGCTGCAAGCGGTTCCTGTTCGGCAACGCGCCGTCAACCTGCGTCTGTGGGTTTTGTGAATCCGCAACACTCGATGCGCGGACTGTCGGCTTTCGTTCACATGTCGCGATGGTGTGGGTTGTTTCTCCACAGCGTGTTGTTTATCCTACGGAGTGTAGGGAATGACGACGCGAAGGACTGCCCAGGGCATGGATCGCTTCATACACGGCATCATCAGGCGCCGCAAGGCGGTCGTCGTGGCTTTCCTGGCCGCGGCCGTGGTGTGCGCCGCGTTCATTCCCTTCGTCAAGACCAACTACAACATGGTGGACTACCTGCCCGACGAGGCGCAGTCGACCACGGCCGTGGAGATCATGGAGCAGGAGTTCTCGCAGGCCGTTCCCAACGCGAACGTGCTCGTGCACGACGTCTCGGTGCCGCAGGCCCTTGCGTTCAAGGACAAAATCGCCGCCGTCGACGGGGTGGAAGGCGTCATGTGGCTCGACGACGTCATGGACGTCGCCGAGCCGCTGGAGACGGCCGACCAGGAGACGGTGGAGACCTATTACCGCGTGAACGATCCGGCCTCGAGCGGAACCGGCCAGGAGGCGTCAAGCGCCACGGCCGGCGTCGAAGCCGCGGGCACGGCGCTGTTCCAGGTGACCGTCGCCGAAGGCGAGGAAGGCACGGCCATCCCCGCCCTGCGCGGCCTGGTTGACCAGGCGAGCGCCGACAACGCCGCCGCAGGCGGCCGGGGCCTGGCGAACGCCGTGTCGGGCGAGGCGATGGACACGGAGCAGCTCCAGGCGAACACGGTGCAGGAGGTGTTGGGCGCCGTGGCCATCATCGTGCCCGCCATCCTGCTTCTGCTGGTGCTCTCCACGCTCTCGTGGATCGAGCCGGTGCTGTTCATCGCAGCCATCGGCGTGTCCATCGTACTCAACATGGGCACCAACATCGTGCTGGGCGAAGTGTCGTTCATCACGTATTCGGTGAGCCCCATTCTGCAGCTGGCAGTGTCGCTCGACTACGCCATCTTCCTGCTCCATGCGTTCGCAGCCGAGCGGCAGCGCACGGTCGACGTGGAGCAGGCCATGGCCTGCGCGATGCGCCGCTCGCTATCCACCATCGCCGCAAGCGCCACCACCACGCTGCTCGGCTTCGCGGCGCTGGCGTTCATGCAGTTCCAGATCGGGGCCGACCTCGGCATCAACCTGGTCAAGGGCATCGCGTTCAGCTTCGTGACCGTCATGGTGTTCCTCCCGGCGCTCACGCTTCTGGTCTACCGAGCCATCGACAAGACGGCGCACCGGCCCCTCATGCCTTCGTTCAAGAACGTGGACAAGGCGCTCTCGAAGGTGCGCGTCCCGGCGCTCGTGCTGGTGCTTGCCCTGGTGGTGCCGGCCTTCCTGGGCCAGGCCCACACCGTGTTCACCTACCAGAACAACTCCCCCGACCCCAACCTGCGCTCCGGCGCCGACACGCTCATGGTGCAGGACGAGTTCGGTCATCAGAACCCGCTGGTGGTGCTGGTGCCGTGCGGCGACGTCGCCGCAGAGGCCGCGCTTGCCGCCGATCTGGAGAAGGTCGACAACGTCAAAGGGGTCCTCTCGTACGCCTCCACCGTGGGTTCGGCCATACCGTCAGGGTTTCTGGATGCCAGCGTGACCGATCAGTTCTACTCGGAAAACTACGCGCGCATCATCGCCTACACCAGCACCGACGTGGAAAGCGACGAGGCGTTCGCCACCGTCCAGGCCGTGCAGGACGTGGCGGCACGCCATTACGGGACGTTCTACACGGCCGGCCAGTCCGCGAACCTGTACGACATGAAGAACATCGTGGCGGTGGACAACGTGGTCGTGAGCGGCATAGCCGTCGTGGCCATCCTGTGCGTGCTCTTGGTGACGTTTCGCTCCATCGCGCTGCCGCTCGTGCTGCTGCTCACCATCGAGTCCGGCATCTGGATCAACCTGTCCATCCCGTACTTCACGGGCGAGCCGGTGAACTTCATCGGCTATCTGGTCATCAACACGGTGCAGCTGGGCGCCACCATCGACTACGGCATCCTGCTCACGACGCACTACCTGGACCATCGCCGCCGCGAGCCGGCGCGCCAGGCCATACGCCTTGCGCTCGGCGAGACGTTTCCGTCCCTTCTGGTGTCGGCGGGCATCCTGGCGACGGCGGGCTTCGCGCTTTCGTTCACGTCGTCCATGTCAGCCGTGGCCAGCCTGGGCCTTCTGCTCGGGCGCGGCGCGCTTCTGTCCCTCGCCCTCGTGACGTGTTTCCTTCCCGGCCTGCTCGTGTATCTGGACGGATTCATACGCCGTACCACGTGGCATGCCGGTTTCTTCCTTACCCCGCACAAGGAGGCGAACGATGAGCCCCATGAACAGTAACCTGGAACGTCCGGCCGCGCCTGCGAAACGGCGCCGCCTCGCGCGCACCGGCCTGGTTGCCCTTTTGGTGGTGACGCTTTCGGCGGCCTGCATCCCGCACGCCCTCGCGCTCTCGCAGGAGGGTGGCCAGAAGGCGGCGAACAAGGCGGTCCCTGCCTCTTCCGCGCAGGCTGCTGCCGCTTTGTACGAAAAGTCGGAAATCGTGTACGCAAACCTGGCCGCCACGGGCACGCCCCAGGCCGTCTACGTGGTCAACCGCTTCGACGTGGCCGCCCCGGGAACCCTTGTCGACCATGGCGACTATACGGACGTGAAGAACCTCACCAACGAGTCCGATCTGGTGCGTTCCGGCGACGTCACCACGGTGGACGTGGAAGAAGGCGTGTTCTACTACCAGGGCGACGCCGCCCAGACGACGCTTCCGTGGAACATCGCGCTCTCTTATGAGTTGGACGGGAAGCCGATCTCCGCCGACGAGCTTGCCGGGGCGTCTGGCGCGCTGGCCATCCGGGTGACCACGACGCGCAACGCCGCGGTCGACCCGGCCTTCTACGACAGTTTCATGCTGCAGATCACGTTTACGCTCAAAGGCCAGGGGAGCTCTGACGTGCAGGCTGAAGGCGCCACCATCGCCAGCGCGGGGCAGGACTGGACGGTGGCGTTCACGGCGCTGCCCGGCCACGACGGCGACTTCACGCTGAAGGCGCAGGTGAGCGACTTCTCTATGGATGGAGCGCAGATAGCGGCGCTGCCGTATTCGTCGGTGGTCGACCTGCCCGATACCGGCGAGATGACCGACGGCATGGCCGACCTGGCCTCGGCGGTGAGCCAGCTCACCGACGGGACCGCGCAGCTGGCGGAAGGCATCGACCTCTTGGCAGAAGGCGCACAAGGCGTGTCCGAGGGCGCGGAAGGGTTCGGCCAGGGGCTCTCCAAGCTCGATGGTGGATCGTCCTACCTGGTGAGCGTTTCGGGCGACATCCGGGATGCGTTGGCGGCCATCGCTTCGGGGCTGGCAGGCGCCGACCTGGGCAGCCTGGCCGACCTCGAACGGCTGCCCGCGACGCTGCGGCAGCTGGCCGACGGCCTGGACGGCTCTGGCGGGCTGAGGGAGAGCGTGGCGACCGTGCAGCAGGGGTACGCGCAGGCGCTGGGCGTGCTGGACGGCGCGATCGGCGCCATCCCGGCCGGGTCGATCGACGAGGCGGCCTTGGGCAGCCTGACGGCCCTCGTGAAAGGGCAGGGAACCGAGGCCGACGCGGCCACGCTCGAGCAGCTGACGCAGTATTATGCTGCGGCGCAGTACGTGCGCGGCGCCTACGTGGGGCCGAACGGAAACGACGGCGCCAAAGCGGCATTCGACGGCGCGAGCGCCCTGCTGGACAATCTTGCCGCGGACGCGTCGTCCGACGGCGCCCTGGCCACGTCCGCGCAGGCCTTGCGCGCCATGGCCGACGCCTTGGAGTCCTCGCTCGGCGCCGGTGCGCTCGACCAGCTGCCGGCGTTGGTGGAAGGGCTTTCCGGCCTTTCGAGCGAGTACGGCCGCTTCCACGACGGCCTGGCGGAATACGCCTCCGGCCTGTCGTCGCTCTCGTCCAAGTACCAGGACTTCGCCTCCGGCGCGTCGCAGTTCGCGGGAGGCGCGGGCGACCTCGCCGGCGGCGCGAACGACCTGAGCGACGGCATGAGCGCGCTCGACGAGTCCACGGCCACGCTGCCCGAGACCATGCGCGAGAAGATAGGCGAGATGACCGCCGAATTCGACTTCCCCGAATTCGAGCCGGTGTCGTTCGTTTCTTCGGAGAACGCGAACGTGACCGCCGTCCAGTTCGTCATGGCCACTTCTCCCATCGAGAAGCCGGAAGCCCCCCAGGAGGAAGAGGCCGACACGTCGGAGCCGACCTTGTGGGACCGCCTGCTGGCCCTGTTCCAAGGGTAGGAAGCGCGGCGAGAAACCATGGGTGGGCGCGCTGCCGGCCGCGGAGATCCTGCTGCCGGCTGCGCGTCCTCCAAGCGCTGCCGGCCGCGCCGGAACCCGCCGACCGCGCGCCCTCCGGGTCCGTCGTGCGTCTAGGCTTCCTCGATGCCTGACTGGATCATGCGCATGAGCATCTCCGACATGACGGCAGGGGACTGGGGGGTGCCCTTCTTCAGCCACTGCGTCAGCACGCCGAGCGCTCCCGTGACGGCGAACAGGTACATGTACTCCAGCCGGTCGTCGAGGCAAGCTTCGGGCTCGTCGGTCGGCCGCAGGTCGACCACGTGCGCCAGCTCCATGATCTGCCGTTGGAAGGCCCCGTCGCTCTCGTCCAGCAAGACGATGAACAAATCGGCATTGGCCTGCGCGTATTCCAGGATCTTCGTGACGTTGTAGGTACGGGGCGCCTCTTCCAGCAGATAGGCCGTCAGATCCTCGAGTGCCTCGGCCTCGATCTGCCGCAACAGGTCGTATTGGTTCTGGTAGTGGGCGTAGAACGTGCTGCGGTTCACGTCGGCGGCGTCGCAGAGCGCCTTCACGGATATCTTGGAGATATGGTTTTCGCGCATGAGGTGCACGAGCGCCTCGCGGAGCGCCCGCTTGGTGTACTGCACGCGTCGGTCCGTCCTGTCTGCCCGCCGGTCGTCTTTGGCCATGCTCGAGTGCGCCTCCTCTCACGGAACGACTCGCATTATACGACTATTCCGCGGAAGTGCGGAGCGGGTGGCTTCGTGGGGTGACGAAACGCGTTCGACCCGAGCGGCCTCGTGCCCGACACGACATCGTCTCCGGGGCGTGGCCCCGCCGCGCGTGGGCGTGCCGCCCGGCATCGTCCTCGCACGCATGCGGTTTCAGGTCTGAGGCTCCCAGACGACGCAGGAGGCCTGCGGCACCTCTGCGCGCGCCACTTCTTCGGGCGCGTCTTTGCTGTCCAGCCGGAAGAGGGCCACGGTTCCGCTGTCCTGGTTGGCCACCGCCAGCAGCTCGCCGGAAGGGGAGAGCGAGAAGTGGCGTGGCCCGCGGCCACCCGAAGGAAAGGCCGAGCGCCTGGTGGCGTGCCCCTCCCGGTCCAGGTCGAAGACCACCATCAGGTCGCCGCCGCGCACGGAAACGTACAGGCGCCGCCCGTCCGGCGCGAAGGCGCCGTGCGCGGCCAGGTTCGTGCGGCGGGCTGGCGAGAGTTCGTCGTGACCGGATGCGCCGCCGGCCGGCCCCGTCGGATGGCCTGCGCGTGTCGGCCGTCCGACGACCGCCGCCTGCGCTGTCGCCTCCGCTTCCGACGGCGCTGTCGCTTCTGTTTCCGGTGGCGCGCCGTCTTCTTCCGTCCGGCCGAGCAGGTCCCAGCGGCCGAGGAGCGTCCAGACGTCGGCAGCCTCGCCGATGTGGAAGACCAGAACGTCGTTGGCCAGCTCGTCCACCACGGCGGCAAGGGGAAGCCGCGGATGGTACGCCATGATCCTCGGCCCGGAGCCGGCGGGTACGCGTTCGACGGCAAGCGGGGGAAGCGCGAGCGCGCCCGTCTCCATCGTGCGATAGCGCGTCAGCGCGTCGATGCCCAGGTCGACGGCAACCAATTGGCTGGTTCCCGGCACGAAGCCGAGCGTGTGCACGTGGGGCGCCTCCTGGCGTTCGGGGTTCGCGCCGTGACCGCCGTGATGCACGGAGGGGAAGGGCGCGCCCAGGGATCCGTCGCGCCCGAGCGGGCAGCATCCGACGGAGCCGCTCTGGTAGTTCGCGCCGTACAGCGCGCGCCCTGCGGGATGCACGGCCACGAAACACGTGCCTGCATCGTCCGAAGTGGCCCGTGCGTCCACCAAGGCGAGCGACCCGTCGGCCCGCACGGCGTACGTCGCCATGCAGCCGCGGTCGGGCAGCTCGTGCGCCGCGCACACGAGCGTCCCCCAAGGCACGAGGAACGACGGGTTCGCCAGCGTGCGCGTCATGCGATCGACCGCAAGCCGCCCCGCCTTCGCATCGCAGGCGAGCGTGTAGATGCCCTCGCTCGCCGTTCCCTCCGTGTACGTGCCGACGAACAGCCGCGCCGCATCCCCGCGCCCGGCCGCCTGCGGCGTCCGCTCCGCGCTCCCGCGCAGGCCCCCGCGTTCGTTCCGCTCCGCGCTCCCGCGCAGGCCCCCTTCCGACGTCATGCCTTCTCCTTTTCCCATTCCTGCTGGTCCAAGATGTGGAAGCGCCGGTACAGCGGCAGCGTGAGGATGCGGTTCCACATCGTGATGAACGGACCGGTGAAGAACGCCGCGATGACGGTGAACACGCCGATAGGCCCGCCGACCAAAATCGCGATGACCGTGACCGCGATGTCCTGCGTCATGCGGCAGGCGGTGAACGAGAACGGCAGGCGCTGGGACGCGATGGGCGCCACGGCATCGATGGGTGCTACGCCCATGCGCGTCTTCAGGTACAGCGACACGCCCAATGTGAACAGCAGCGTCCCCACCACCAGCGTGACGGCGGCGAACACCAGGTCGCGCGGGAGCGGCAGAAGGTCGAACGCCCAGGTGAAAAATTGTATCAGATAGCCCACGCCCACCATGTTGATGATGGTGCCAAGGCCGATGAGGTGCTTGTCCAGAAAGAACACGAACACCAGGATGACGAAGTTCACGATTAGCTGGTAGGTGCCGAAGTCCATGCCGATGCGCGCGCTGACCCCCAGGTTCATGGCCGTGAACGGGTCCACGCCCACGTTTCCCACTCGGCACAGCGTGACGCCAAGCGAGATGCACACCACGCCCAGTGTGGAGAACAGAAGCTTGCCCTTCACGTTGAAGGTGTGCTTGAGGTCCAGCCATTTCTCCTGCGCCATGGTGCCGCCTAGCCGTCCCCGCGCTCGAACGACGGGTAGAGCGACATGCCGCCGTCCACGAACAGGCTCTGTCCCGTCACGTAGCCTGACTGGTCGGAAGCCAGCCAGGCCGCCGCCGCGGCGATCTGCTCCACCGTGCCGATGGTTCCCATCGGCACGAGCTTCACCGTTTGGGCGAGCGCTTTCGGATCGGCGAACTTCGCCGCGTTGATGGGCGTCTCGATGGCGCCGGGCGCGATGCAGTTCACGCGGATGCCCAGGTGAGCGTACTCGAGCGCGATCGTCTCGCTGAACAGCTTGACGCCGCCTTTGCTTGCGGTGTAGTGCGCGAAAGTGGGCCACGGCACCTTTTCGTGTACCGACGACAGGTTCACGATCACGCCCTTCGTGCCGGTGTCGA
>HHCFC01400__coassemble_2294_pt1 | contig 11359 bp, 8 predicted proteins | sample HHCFC01400__metabat2_high_PE_058 | metagenome-assembled genome bin HHCFC01400 | reverse complement strand
GAACGTTCTCCTTGACCCACGCGTCGGTGACCTCCGGCGTGTCCTTCTTGACGATCTTGGAGACGCGAAGCACGCAGTCCATCGTTTCCTCCACGTCCAGGCCCAGGAAGTTCTTGCTGGTCACGTTGAAGGAGAACTCCTTCGTCTCCCCCGGCGCCATGCCCAGAAGCTGCTCCTCTACGGGGGACGGCAGCAGGCCGTCACCCAGGCGGTACACGATGGAATCCACCGTGAGCGCCTGCACGGGCATGCCGCACTTCTTCGTGTCCAAGGAGACGACGTTTCTCGTATGCTCGTCGACCTGCCGGGCTTCGGCGTCCTCCACGTACTTCGCGCGGTCCTCCACGATGGCCTGCACGTTGCGCTCGACCTGTTCTTCCGTGACCTCGAAGTCGGGCAGGGGCAGCACCACGGGGTCGTACGACGTCAATTCCCATGCCGGCTTGAGGAAGACGGTCACCTCGAAGTCGAAGGCGGCGTCGTCCGAGAAGCCGTCCACCAGGTCCACGACGGGCTCCATCGCTGCCGGGAGCCCTTCTTCGGCGATGATCCGGTCGGCGCACTGGTTGGCAAGGCACGTGCCCACCCGCTCGTCCAGGTCCTCCCCGATGCGCTTGCGCAGGCCGTCCTTGGGCTGGTGGGCAAGGTAGTCCACCCCCATCTGCATGGCAAGGAACGCATAGGTCTCCTCCACCATGACCTGCACCTCCTCGCGGGAAAGCGCGACGCGGTAGCGCTTGAGCAGCTCGTCGCAGTCGGTATCGCACAGGCTGTAGTCCATCTTCGTCCTCCCTCTTGCATCGTCCTGCGATGATGCAACGTGATCGCTCATACGAAGCCATAGCCCCAAGGGCACTCCTGCAAGACGCCGTCTTCGGGCTCCTTGCAGGCGCGGGCGCACGGTATCCTGCACCGTTTCCCGCAGAACCTGCACGTCAAGGCTTCGGGCAAAGGCAAGGCGCCTCCGCAGGCGCTGCACGCGCACCGCTGCGCAAGCACGCTTTCCACGTCCACCATGACCAGCTTGCCGCACTGGGGGCACTTCGCCGGCTTGGGCCGGGAAGGCCGGCAGCGGCCGCATTGCGGATTGCACACGTAACAGGGCATGACTGCCTTCCTCGCCAATTCGAAAAAGGGGGAGAAGACCGCGTCTCCTCCCCCAAAAGGCACGGGTCCGACACGCCTTTGGCTAGATCTTTCCGGCCTGACGCATCTTCGCAAAGCAAGGAGCGCACACGATCATGCAGTTTTCAGCCGTGAGCGGGCCTTCCGGGTCCCGCGCGACGGCCTCCCAGCCACCGATGTTGGGCCCGCCTTGCATCGGCATGATGCAACGCTGTCCACACGTGCCGTCATGGCCGTGCGATTCGTCCTCGCATTCGCAGCATCCGCCGCAACGAGCCCACACTTCGTTCACGATCAGCGTGGGAAAAGGCTCCCTTTCCGCCATCTTGGCCTCCTTTCACCTCGATACAACATCCGTCAGGGCACTACTCTTGCGAGCTGTAAATGACGCTGCGAGGATGCTCGGCAGCAAGCTTCGCCAGGTTGTCGAGCGTGTCGTACACCATGACGCCCGACTGGCAGTGATGCACGCAGCTGGGCAGGCGCCCTTCGCCCACGCGCTCGGCGCAGAAGTCGCACAGATGCGTCGGCAGCGGCAGATACGTCAGATCCCACGTGCCCTTGATGTTCTTGCGCGGGCCGTCTTCGCACAATACGATGCCGTACTGCCCCTCGGGAAGGCCGAGGGCCTTCTTGCAGGCGACTTCGCACGTGTGGCACCCCGTGCAGTACTCGTAATTGATGAAAAGCCCGTAGTTGTTACTCATACTGGTGACCTCCCATAGCCAACTTCTCAACACGGTCATACACCCAGCCGCCCCGACGCGTGACCTGCTCGGAAGGCATGATCTTGCTGTTCTCCTCGGTGCAGGGGTAGATCTTGCACAGAAGGCCCTTGTAGGGGGCGCCGTATCCCGTCTCGCCTATCACCATCATGGACGTGAGGTTGTTGATGTTCGAGTCGAACACGCCGTACAGGTTGGGCTCGGCGCCCTCGGTCTCCGGGAACCACCAGCCATGTTCGGCGCTGGCGCAGCCCGGCTTCATGCCCTCGGTCACCCAAGCGACCTGGCGGCACCGTCCGCGCTGGTTCTCGATCCACACCCACTGGCCGTCCTGGATGCCGTACTGGGCGGCGGTTTCGGGATGGATGCGCACGCGCGGCAGCGGATGGTATTCGCGCATGGTCTTCTGGTTGCGGTGCTCGGAATGGAAGAACTCGAAGGAGCGGTGCCCCGTGGTGAGGACGATGGGGTACTCCTGGTAGCGCTTCGGCGTGGAGAGCGGGCTCTCGGGCGGTTCTTCGTAGCTGGGCAAAGGATCGTTGCCGAACGCCTCGAGCGTCGTGCAGTACAGCTCCACCCGGCCGGTGGGGGTGTTGAACCCGGGCTGTCCGTCGGGACGCAGCAGGCCCAGTTCGTGGCGATGGTACTTCTGCTCGGGCCAGTCCCATACCATTTCCTGCAGGCCGGCGAAGTCCTCGGGCACGCCGCCTTCTTCCAGGCGGGCGTTCAGCAGGTCGATGTCGGTCTCGTACGGCCAGGCATCGGGGTTCAGACGCTTGCCCAACTCCAGGATGATCTGCTCGTCGGTCTTCGACTCGTAGTATTCCACCACGCGCGTCGACTGGCGCAGCGGCGTCCACCAGGTGCGCAGCTGGTTGCGCTCCGGGCTCATGGCGCACGGGAGCACGACGTCGGCGCAGGCGACGGCGGTCGGCGTGATGCAGTAGTCCACCACCACGTTGAATTCCGTCGACTTGATGGCCTCGTAGACGCGCGGCGCCTCGGCGGCCATGTTGGCGATGGAGTTGCAGCCCTGGAACCACAGCATCTTGACCGGGTACGGGTCGCCGCATTCGATGGCCTGCAGGATCACGTCGGAAGCGGCCGTGGAGCTCAGGCCGAACTGGTGCATGGGGGAAATGTCGTTGCCCAGGCGCTTTGCGCGCATGTCGACGTCGAGGTTCTCGAAATAGCCGCACAGGTAGGCCAGGTTCATGTGGTAGACCTCGCGGGCCAGGAAGTTGCCGCCCGGAGCCTCCACGTTGCCGCAGATGGCGTTCAGCGACATGAGGCAATGGGCCTCGGAGATGCCGTTCACGCGCATGTCGGTGGTCAGGCCCCACTGCAAGGCGCCCGGATTGGCGGCAGCGAACATGCGGGCCGCCTGGCGGATGTCTTCCGCGTCGACCCAGGCGATCTCGGCGGCCCTTTCAGGCGTCATGTCCTTGACGCGCTCCACGAGCTTGTCGAAGCCGTAGGTCCAGTTTTCCACGAAGTCGTGGTCGTACAGGTCTTCCTGGATGATGACGTTGGTCATGGCCATGGCGATGGCGGAGTCGACGCCAGGACGCGGCTGGATCCAGATGTCGGCGCGGGACGCCAACCAGGTGAGGTCGGGATCGACCACGATGAGCTTCGTGTCGCCCTGCGTCATCATGTCGACGATCCAGTGTCCCAAGAAGCCGTCGCCATTGGACTTGATGACGTCGTTTCCCCAGATGAGAACCACTTCGGGGTACTGGTATTCGGGATGGTCCCAACGTTCCTTGTTGAACTGCGACGCATCGACCACGGGAAGGTCGCCGCAGACGCAGAACGCCAGCGACGTGCGGGGAACCATGCAGCAGTCGCCCGACAAGAAGCCGAAGCCCATGTTCGGGGAGCCGAAGCCGGCGTAGCAGATGAGAGGGTTCTGCCAGCACACGTTGCGGCCGGTGCCGATCATGCCGCAGATGGCTTCCGCGCCCCACTCTCCCTGGATGCGGCGGACGTTCTCCACGATGATGTCGTACGCCTCGTCCCAGCTGATGCGCTCCCACTTGTTCTCGCCGCGCTCGCCGACGCGCTTCACGGGCCACTTCAGGCGGTCGAGCGTCTCGTTGCACGCCTCGGGGAGGTTGAGGCAGCGCATGCACAGCCTGCCTCGGTTGTACGGCTGGTTCGGGTCGCCTTCGACCCGCTCCAGCTTGCCGTCCTTCACATACAGCAGCAAGCCGCACGAGTCATGGCAGCCCGGCGCCGACCAGTGGCACGTGCGGTAGACGTCGTACTCGCCATCCTTCCAATGGAAATCGGTCTTGTAGAGCTCGGGATTGAATTGTTTTTCAAAAAGCTCCATTACCCACCTTCCTCTCACGCCTCTACCTTCCAATATGCGTGAAGTGCCTGTTCGAATGCGAGCTAGGAAAACCGACCCGACGCATGCCCCCCGTGCAACAGAAACCCCAGCGAGGCCCAGTCTACTGGCCCGCGAAACGTTGTGAATGGAGAAGCCTACAAATGTCGGCTCCGTTTTTTAGAGGCTTTTCGACAGGGCCGGCAGGGCGCTCCGGACAGCGCGTGCGACCAGGCCTCCTGCTTGCAAACGGCGCCTGCAGGCACGGCGCAGGGCAAAGCCTCTAAAAATCACCCGGTCATTTTTAGAGGCTTTGCCATATGCGGCCCCTGCAGGCGCCCCTATACTGGCGGCGCACCATGAACGAAAGGAGATGTGCTTCAGACCAGCCGACGTGTCTGCAGGGCCGAAAGAGTGCCCCGCCTGCGGGAAGGTCATTCCCGTCATCGCGGGCATGCCCTTCCCCGAAACCTGCCCGGGATGCGGGGCGGACGTTTCGTCCCTCGACCCTGCAAAGGCTGCCGCTGCCGCAGGCGCGCCTGCCGCCCCCGCGGCGCCGGGAGCGCCCAGCGCGCCCAAAGCCCCTGCGGTCCCCGCTGCGCCCAAAGCGCCGGGAGCGCCCCAGAACTGAGCGCTTAAACGGCTGTGAGGGCGGGCTTCCCCGCCCTTGCGCGCCTCGTGCGCGCACAGCCGTTTGGCGCATGAAAGCCGTGCCGACTGACCCCCCTGAGGCACGGCTTTCATGCATTCTGGGCCGCTTGCAGGCGGGACCGGAGCCAGCCAACAAAGAAGGAGGAGAGCATGGCGTTTGAGGAAAACCCTGATCTTTACCGGAAAGAATGGAGATGGCAGGAAGGCGACCTCACCGTCACCCGCACGTGCCACTGGTCGGCGCCGGGCTGCCACGACAGCTGCGGCGTCTTGTTGTATACCGACAAGGACGGCAAGCTCGTCAAGATAGAGGGCGACCCGAACCAGACCTACAACAACGGCACGCTGTGCATGCGCTGCCTGAACATGGTTGAGGCCGTCAACCACCCCGACCGCCTGAAGTACCCCCTCAAGCGTGCGGGCGAGCGCGGCGAGAACAAGTGGGAGCGCATCAGCTGGGACGAGGCGCTGGACATCATCGAGGAGAACGTCCGCCGGATACAGAAGGAGTACGGCCCGGAATCCATCGTCGGCATGATGGGGACGGGACGCAACTGCAACTGGGCGGTGCCGCTCATCACGTACGCCGGCTTCGGCAGCCCCAACTTCGCCCTGGGATTCCTTGCGGGCGACTCCTGCATGTTGCCGCGCGCCGCCATCAGCGCGGCCGTCATGGGCGACCTGACCGTGGTCGACGCCTCGCAGTTCCGCCCCGACCGCTACGACAACCCGGAGTACCATCGCCCCGACTACATCTTCATGGTGGGCAACAACGCCCTGAAATCGAACGGCGACGGGTTCCTGGGCCACTGGATCGTCGAGCTCATGAAGAGGGGCACCAAGCTGATCGTCTGCGACCCGCAGCTCACGTGGTTCGCGGCGAAGGCCGAGATCTGGCTCCAGATACGGCCCGGCACCGACGGCGCCCTGGCGCTCTCGATGATCAACGTCATCGTGGGCGAAGACCTGTACGACCACGACTACGTCGACAAGTGGTGCTACGGCTTCGACCAGCTGGTGGAAAGCGTCAAGGACTGGTCGCCGGAAGAGGCCTCGAAGGTCACGTGGATACCCGCCGACGACATCCGCAAGGCCGCGCGTCTGTTCGCCCAGGGCAACCCCAGCGCCATACAATGGGGCGTCGCGGTGGACATGAACGTCAACGGCATCCCCCAGGCGCACGCCTGGATAGCCATGAACGCCATCTGCGGCAACATCGAGAAGCCAGGCGGCAACATCGTCGCGCGCGACGCGTACGGCATGGTGCTCAGCTACCCGTACGGGTACGACCAGTACGTCCCGGCCGAGATGCAGGCCAAGCGCATCGGCCTGGACTTCTCGCCCCTCCACCGCTTCGCGGCGGGCGCGGCCACCGCGCACGGCGACAGCCTGCTGCAGACCATCGAGACGGGCAAGCCCTACCCCATCAAGATGATATGGTTCCAGTCCACCAACCCCATCGCGAACATGGCGGGCGAGGCCCCGCGCGTCTACGACGCCATCAACAAGATGGATTTCGTGGTGGTGGTGGACGTGTTCATGACGCCGACGGCGGTGGCCTTCGCCGACGTGGTGCTGCCTGCGGCCATGAGCTGCGAGCGCAATTCCATCCGCGGCTGGTGGACGCCGTCGCGCGCCATCACGAAGTGCAGCTCCTACTACGAGGCGAAGTCGGACGAGGACATCGTGGTGGCCGTGTGCAGCCGCCTCAATCCCGAGAACTTCAAGCCGCGAAGCGACATCGACCTGCTCGACGAGGCCATCGAGAACGGCTTCGACGACCCTCCGTTCACCTATGCGGAACTCACCGAAATGGTGGACAGCTGGCCGGAGCGTCCCTACTTCATGCACGAGAAGGGGCTTCTGCGCTCGGACGGGCAGCCCGGGTTCAACACCCCCACCGGCAGGATTGAGCTGTATAGCCTGGTCCTGGAAGCCTTGGGCGACCCGGCCCTTCCCTACTACGAAGAGCCGCCCGAAAGCCCCTACAGCACGCCGGAGCTGGCCGAGGAGTACCCGCTCGTGCTCACCACGGGACACCGCTCCTACGAGTTCTTCCATTCCGAGCACCGGCAGCAGCCGACCATGCGGGAGTTCCATCCCTGGCCGCTGGTCGAGATGCACCCCGAAACGGCGAAGAAGTACGGCGTCAAGGACGGGGACTGGGTGTGGATCGAGAACACGCGCGGACGCTGCCGCCAGGTGGTCCACGAGACCGAGACCATGGACCCGCGCGTCGTGAACGCCGAGCACGGCTGGTGGTTCCCCGAGCAGGAAGCGGCCGAGCCTTCCCTGTACGGCGTGTTCGACTCGAACATCAACAACCTGACGAACCAGTGCGTGACCGGGCCCACCGGCTACGGAGCCCCCTACAAGAGCCAGCTGTGCAAGGTCTATAAATGCACCGAGGAGAACAGCGCGGTCATGCCCAGCAAGCAGGTGACCGAGCTGGGCGGATTCCCCTACGAACGCATCCAGTACTCCGAAGACGCGGTGCATGCCAACACGAACGAAGAGTTCCTGGGAGGTCGCAAATATGTCTACTAAAGAATACGGGCTGTTCATCAACTTCGACTACTGCACGGGATGCCACACGTGCGAGATAGCCTGCAAGAAGGAGCACGACCTGCCGGAAGGGCAATGGGGCATCAAGGTCATGCAGGACGGGCCGCGCCAGAACGCCGACGGCACGTGGGACTACACGTACCTGCCGCTGCCCACCTCGCTTTGCGACCTGTGCGCCGACCGCGTGAGCGAAGGGCGCCTGCCCACCTGCGTGCACCATTGCCAGGCGCGCGTCATGGCGTTCGACACGTACGACGAGCTGGCGAAGCTGCTGCCCTCGTCGCCGCGGTCGGTCATCTACGCCGTGAAGTAGCGCGAAGGGGCGTGCCGCACCACCGGCGTGCGCAAGCCGGTGGTGCGGAAGACGATCCCGGCATGAAAGAAGGCCCCGCGTCGCATGGCGCGGGCCTTCTGCGTGGCGTGCAGGATGGCAGGCGGGGCGCCCTGCGCACGCCGCCCCGCCTGCCGCAGCCGAGCCCCCTTGACCCCTGCCGCCCCCGAAGACGCAGGCCTTCTGCAGAGCGGCAGACCGAGGGGGCGGAGCCTTCTACACCCGCCCGATGTTCTGCGCGGCCATGAACGCCTCGGCCGTGGCGGCGTCCATGGTGCGCGCGGCCACGCAGTCGCCGACCACGTAGTACTCCGGCGCGCAATCGTGCAGCGATGCGGCCAGCTCCCAGCGCGGCCTCATGCCGACCGCGTACACCACCGTGTCGGCCGCCAGCGCGCCTTCGCCGTCGGGCGAACGGAACTCGATGCCTTCCTCCGTGATGCGGTACGTGTCCACCAGATGGCGTATCTCCAGGCCGCGCAGGCGGATCTCGCGGCGGAGTCCCGGCATGTGCAGGAAGTTCCCGCCGTCGTTGAGGTGGTCGGTGTTGTTCACCACCACCACGTCCCGGCCCAGCCCCTTCAGATGAAGCGCCAGCTCCACCGCCACGAACCCGCCGCCGATGACCACGATGCGGCCTTCCAGCCCTTCGGCCTTCTCGTAGGCGGTCACCGCGTCGAACACCTGGGGCGCGTCGATGCCCTCGATGGGCGGCACCACCAGGTCGGCGCCGCACGCCACTACGAGGGCGTCGGCCCCCACCCCTTTCGCGTAGGCGGCGTCGACTTCGGTTCCCAGCCGCACTTCGATATGCGGGTCGCGGGCCACCAGCATCTCCTGCTGGTCCAGATAGCGTTCGACCAGCTTCTTGAACGGCACGCGCGCCTCGCAGCGCAGGACGCCGCCCAGACGCCCTTCGCGTTCGCACAGCACCACCTGGTGCCCCCGTTCGGCCGCGATCAGCGCGGCCTGCATGCCGCCGACGCCGCCGCCCACGACCAGCACCTTCTTGGCCTCCTTCGGCGCCGGCACCGCGAACTTCGCGTCCATTTCCCGTCCGCTTTCCGGATTGATGGCGCAGTACGGCTCGCCGTTGCTCATCTCGTTCGAGAAGCAGGAAAGGCACCTGATGCACCGCCGCGTTTCGTCCTCGCGCCCGCAGCGCACCTTCAGGGGGAAGTCGGGGTCGGCCATGAGCTCGCGCGCAAGCTCCACGACGTCCGCCTGCCCCGAAGCCAGTATCTCCTCCATGAGCGCCGGGTCCGACAGCGCGCCGACCGTGGCCACCGGCGTGGCGACATGCTTCTTGATGGCGGCCGCGTACGGCACGTTGCAGCCGTCCTCCATGAATATGCTGGGATGCGTCACCCCGAACACCTCGTCGACCTCGTGGTTGCCCGCCGAGACGTGGATGAGGTCCGCATGCCCGTCAAGCTGACGCGCGATCCGGATGCCCTCCTCGATGCCGTAGCCGCCCTCGAAGCATTCGGAGCCGCTGATGCGCACCTCCACCGGAAAGCCCCTGCCCAGACGACGGTGGATGCCGTCGATGATGGCCACCACGATGCGCGCCCGGTTTTCGGGCGAGCCGCCCCATTGGTCGGTCCTCGTGTTGGTGACGGGCGAAAGGAACTGGTGCAGGCCCCAGCCATGGCCCGCATGGATGAGGGCCATCCGGTACCCGCAGCGCTGGCCAAGCGCGGCGGCGTCCACGAACTTGGCGATCATGCGCTCGATGAACGCTTCGTCCATGGGCTTGATCAGGCGCCCTGCGCATTCGCATTCGACCGGGCCGTAGGCCTCTCCCGCCGATTCCGCCCCGAAGAAGGAAAGGCTCCTGTTGGCGAACATGCCCGCATGGTCTATCTCCATGACGGGCACGGCGCCGTACGCGCTCACCGCATAGGCGATGCGGGACAGGTTGTGGTGGACGTTCTTGGTCTCGGCGCACATCTGGGTGTCGCCGCCCCGGCCATACTGCGCATCGGCAATGACCTCCATGGTGGCCACGCTGGCTGCGCCTCCCCGGGCACGGCGCTCGTAATAGTACGCGGCGCTTTCGGGAAGGTACCCGTCCCCGTTCACGTTCTGATACCCCATGGGGGCGCCGAATATGCGGTTGCGGAAAAACGTGTTCCCCAGGCGGATGGGCTCGAACAGATGCGGATAGTCCTGTACGCTCATGTCTCCTCCTTCTTCGGTCATGTTCCCCTTGCAAAGGCCGGCAGCCTCGCCGGCGTCAGTCGTAGAACAGCGCCTTCCCCGGCACCCAGCTGGGCGGGATCACGGCGTCCAGCACCTGGTAGTAGCACGCCACCACGTCGTCCGCGCAGAACAGGCGGTAGCGGCGCTTCTCGTTCAGGGGACGGATGACGCCTGCCTCCTGCAGCTTGGCGAAGGCGTCGCCTATGGCCGGCGGCGTCTTCCCGCTGAGGCGGATGGCGTACGTGCTGTTGATCACCGGATTCGCCAGCAGGTCGTGCAGCAACAGGTCGCAGAGGTCGCCGTTGCGAACCGACCTGACCTTGCCGCGCCATTTCTCCTCTATGGCGGACAGCCGCCCGTCGATGTCGCGCACGAACGATGCGGTGACCTCCAGGGACTTCGCCCCATGCAGCACCCAGAGCGCCAACGGTTGCTGGGAAGGCGAGCGGTGGTCCACCTTGTAGGGATCCACGGGCGCATTGATGCGCGCGATGGACGTGAGCGCAATGGGGACGATGGCGGTGCGGCAGAGGCCACGGCGGGCGTAGACCAGATACGACACGTGCCGGCCGAGCGCCTCCCCGTGCGACTTGAACGGCTTGACGTACTCTATCTGGAAATGCGGCAGGCAGGCCTGCACCTGGGGCGAATAGTACTCCTTGTTGCAGAAGCCGCACAGGTCGTCCATGTAGCGCTCGATGCGGTTCGGCGGCACCGTCCGCTTTTGCGGGAGCCGGGGATGCACCTGGTCGGGACGCGCGGCCTGGGCGCCCCGGTACGCCCAGTGCCGGCGGTCGTCCGGGCTTGCGCCGCACAGTTCGGCGTGCAGGGCGAACACGAAGTCCCGGTCGAAATGCACGGCCTTGGCGGCCTTCGGGTCGCTGTGCTTCTTGATGAGCTGCTTGTACAGGCGCGCGCGGGGCACGGGCGCGCCGCCCGTCCGTCCCTTCTCGGGCGTTTCGGGAACGATGTTCGCCGTCAACAGGTCCACGAGGTTGATGGAGTCCCCGTCGATGGCGGCGGCGGCCAGCGATTCCAGGTTGATCAGGAACTCGCGGACGGCCTCCTTGTTCGCGCCCAGCGACACGCGCTCGTCGGCGCGGGAATACTCGCACTCGGCCTTTGCGACCACGCTCAGCAGGTAAGGGCTGAGCAGGATCGGCTTCTTCGTCAGAAGATCGGGCGAATACTCCGTCCCCAGTTCCTCGTCCATCGAACGTGCGTAATACGACCCCCATCCGGCCATGCAAACCCCCTGAATGCCATTCCGTCGCCTCGCCTGCCAAGCGGCGCCCGCACCTGCGAGGCGTGGACGCCGCAGAGGGACGCCCCGGCGCGGCGGCGCGCGGGACGTCCCTGTCCTCGGTGGCCCTTACACGAGCCAGTTGTCGATGTCGGGGCCCTCGTCGGCCTGGAAGGTGC
>HHCFC01400__coassemble_2286_pt1 | contig 11391 bp, 11 predicted proteins | sample HHCFC01400__metabat2_high_PE_058 | metagenome-assembled genome bin HHCFC01400 | reverse complement strand
CGGCAGATCGAGTTGCTCTGTTCGAAAAACAATGACGAAGCTTATCAGGCCTTGAAGACGCTTGAGGAAGCGAGCGAGCAAACCAAGCGCGTCTATCCATACATGAACCGTTTCGTCGAGATGATGGACCATGCCAATTCGTACGTTCGCAGTCGCGGCCTGCTCTTGATCGCGTCCAACGCCAAATGGGACGTCGATTTCAAGATCGATGAGGTTTTCGACGACTATTTGAAGCACGTCACCGATGCAAAACCCATTACGGCAAGGCAATGCATCAAATCATTGCCGACGATCGCACTGCACAAGCCCTATTTGGTGGAAGACATCGTCATCGCGCTGGAAAAGGCAGACGTCTCCGCGTATCCCGACAGCATGCGCTCGCTGATCGACCAGGATATCCGAAAAGCGCTGTCCGAGCTGAGGGCGGGGAAAGGATAATCCTCTTTCCTTTCCCCAAGCGAAACCTGCGTCAGTCCTCCCTTTCGCCTGTGCAGCGCACCTGCCCGGACGTGCGGGACAACAATGCGGCCTAGCCGACGCCTCGGCATTGCGGCGCGGCTCACCGCCTTGGCGCCGCGGTGCGCCCGCCGTCTTCGCGTTGCTGCACGCCAGCGCCATCCCCTTGGCTCTGCGGCGCAGGCTCGCGGCCCTCGTGCCGCAGCAGCGGGAGGTCGTCCTCGTGCCGCAGGGCGAGCGCGTAGGTGCGCTCGCGCAGGCGCACCAGATGGCCCACGAGGCCGCGACCGAACACGCCGAAGTCGCGGCTGCCCAGATAGGCCGCCGCGACGCCCACCGCCAGAAACGGCACGGCAGAAAGCCCGAATATCTCGGCGCCCATGAGGAAGGCGGCGAAGGGACAGCGACTGGCCGCCGCGAAGAAGGCGGCCATGCCCACCGCCGCCAGAAACGGCGCCGACGCGCCCGTGAGCTGCCCGAGCGCGCATCCGAGCAACGCGCCGATGGTGAACATGGGCATGATCTCGCCGCCTTTGAAGCCGAAACCCAACGCGAGGACGGTGAGCAGCGCCTTCACGGCGAAGTCCCCCGAGCCCGCCGTTCCGGCAAGCGCTCCTTGCAGAAGAGGCATGCCCGTCCCCTCGAAGCGTTGCCAGGACAGCGCCAGCACCAGGCCCGCGATCAGCAGCCCGCCCGCCAGCACGGCCAGCACCGGCCGCCCGACGCGCCGGCGCATGAGGCGCCGCAGCACGTTGAGGGCCGCCGCGAACAGCGCGCCGGCGCCGGCGCAGGCCAAGCCCACCACCAGGCACGCCGCCGCCGTGTCCCACGAGAGCGCCGGCAGCGCCACCTTCGGGATGACGTCGCCGATGCCGATGGGCCTCGCGATGGCGAACGCGACGAACGAGGCCAGAAGCATCGTCGCCGCATGGCGGACGACCGGGCCCTTGAACCGCATGAGCTCGAGCACGAACACCGTCGATCCGATCGGGGCGAAGAAGAGCGCGCTGAACGCGGCCGCCATCCCGCAGGCGGCGGCATAGCCTTCGAGCTCGCCTTCGCCCTGCCTCCGCCGACGTATGGCGCGCAGGCGGAACGGCCGGCCCACCGTCGACCCCAGCGACGCGCCCATCTGCATGACGGCGGCCTCCTTGCCTACCGAGCCGCCGCCCGCCACCGTGAGGCAAGTTCCTAGAAGGATGCCCGGCGTGAGCGCCGCCGGCACGCGCCGGTTCTTGCGCATGTTCCCCACCACCGTGTCGGTTGCCAGATCGACCGGCAACCTGAGCAGGCGATACAGAAGGATGGACGCGATGCCCAGGACCGGCAGCGCGAACAGGAGCCACGGGAAGCGGCCCGAGAGCCTGCCCGCGAAGTCCACGGCGAGAGAGAGTACGATGGAGGCGCCCGCTCCCACGGCGCCGACGACGGCGGCGAACGCGACGTGCCGCGCGACCTGGCCGAAATCGAAGCCGTGCAGGGCTCCTGCAGGCGTGGCCTCGTCGCCGACGGCCTTCTTCCCGCCTGCGTCGCCGCGCTCGTCCATGCCCAGCTCGCCTCCTCGCCGCCGTTTCCTTGTCTGCACCATGGTACGGACACATCGGCCGCGACGAGGGATGCGGGCTTGGCTGTTACCGCCCGGAAGCCGAACGGTTCCCTCGGGTCAGCGCGCTTCGGTCCGCCGCATGATCGCCCATGCGGCACCTGCCGCGACGGCGGCCGCGAGGGCGTAGAGCACAGCCGCCTGCGCCAGATGCACGTCGCGCGCATACGGCGAGCCCGCGACCGTCTCGATCAGCCCGGCAATCGGCACGGCCGACCCCGAAACGAGCGCCGCCAACGTGGGAGCCCCGGCAACGAGCACGGCCACGATCGCGACCAATGCCAGGGCCGTCAGCAGCGCGCCGGCGCGCTTGCGAAGCACGACCCCGGCCAGCACCGAGAACGACACGGCCAGGTTAAGCATCAGCACGTAGAAAAACGCCCCTGCGGAATAGCCGTCGATCTGGAACATGACGAGCGACTGCGCTTTCCAGGCCGCAGGAAACGCGGAGGAGAGGACGCCGTCGAGCAGCGCCAGCGCGACGGACGAGAACACGCACATCGCAGCGAACACGCCGAAGGACTGGGCCCTGGTCAAGCCGTTTTGCAGGAAGAACGGCCAATCGCGGTTGAAGGCGACGATCGTCGCGAACCCGAGGAACAGGAAGGACCACGCATACAAGCCGCTGAAGGCCATTCCCGGATACCCGGAGGCGAGCGCGATCAGATCGACCGCCCCGACGAATGCGGCCACGCCCGCGACGAACAGGCCAAGGTTGCACGCCGTCTTCTTCGTCTCGTACGCCAGCGCCGCCTTGAGCTTCGTCATGACCCGCTCCTCTCCGTCAGCTTCACGAACAGCTTCTGCAGGCTCATCGGGGCCGTGGCCAAACGGTCGCCCGCCGCCTCGGCGTCACAGGCGCCACGCACATAGGCCACTTTGAGGCCGCCGAGCTCGTCGGTGCCCAGCACGTCGCGGCCTTCGCAGTACGCATCCACGTCCTTTGCGCGGCCGGTCACGCTGTGCCCGCTCGCCCGCAGCTCGTCGGCCGAAGCCTGCAAGAGCAACCTGCCGCGATCTATGACGGTCACCTGCTCCACGAGGTTCGCCACTTCCTCGATGAGGTGCGTGGCCACGATCACCGTGCGCTGCTTCTCCAGGTAGTCTTCCAGCAAAAGCCGGTAGAACAGCTCGCGCGCGTTGGCGTCCAGGCCGAGCACGGGCTCGTCGAGCAACAGGTACGGCACGTCGGTGGCGAGCGCGACGGCCAGACGGTAGGCCGTGCGCTGCCCGGTGGACAGCTGGTCGATGCGGCGCGTCGGGTCCACGTCGAACTTCCGCACCGTCCTGAGCGCGGCGGCAGGGTCGAAGCCCTCCGAGAATCGGGCGAGCTCGCGGAAGAGGCGGTCGACGCACATCCACGACGGGTAGAGGTCGGTCGGCCCGAACGCATGGAGCTTCGCAAGCGACGCTGCATGGTCCGTGGCGGGCTTGCCGTCCACAAGCACGCACCCGGACGTCGGAACGAGGCGGTTCGCCACCACGCCCAGCATCGTCGACTTGCCCGCGCCGTTGCGTCCAAGAAGCGCATGCACCTTCCCCGGCTCGAACGCGAGCGACACGTCGTCGAGCGCCGTGGTCCTGCCATATCTTTTGGTCAGGCGTTCCAGCCGGATGCCGCGTTCTTCACTCATGGTCAAATCCCTTCTCGACGAGCGCCAGCACCTGCGCCTTGCCCATCCCGAGCTTTCCCGCCTCCGCAACGAGCGCCTCCACGTAGCGCTCGAAGAACGCCGCCTGCCGCTTCGAGCGGATCCTCTCGAGCGCCCCGTCGCTCACGAACATGCCCATGCCCCGCCGCTTGTGGATGATGCCTTCGTCCACCAAGATGTTCATGCCCTTGAGCACGGTGTGCGGGTTGATGCCGAACAGCGCCGCCACCTCGTTCGTGGAAGGCACGCGGTCCCCTTCGACGTACAGGCCCGTGAAGACGTCGTCCTCGATCGATTCCGCGATCTGGACGAACAGCGGCGTTTCCCTGCCCGGATCGACGTTCATGTCCCTGGTCCGTTTCTAGTTCGATGGTTAGTTACTCAAGTAACTAACTGACATTGTAGGGAGCGCCAACAAAAATGTCAAGAGGGAAAGGGAAAGGGAAAGGGAAAGGGAAAGCCCGGGCCGGGATGCAGGATGCAGGTGGAAGCCTGGGCCGGAAAGCCGGGACGCAGGTGGAAACCAGCACCGGAGCGCCCCCGACATGAAAAGGCGGGCCGTCTCCGGCCCGCCTTCGCTCACTTCTCTTCGAACGGAAAGCCCTTCAGGACCGAGAACGGATTGGGCGGGGCTTCGTCCCCCGTCTCCTCTTCGGAGGCCGGCTCGCAGCCGCAAGGACCCTCGTTCAGGTTGGCGCCGCACGTGGGGCACAGCCCCCTGCAATCGTCGTCGCAGAGCGGCACCAGCGGGAACTCCAGCATGAGCGCGGCCTTGATCAGCGGTTCGAGGTCGATCGTGTTGTCGTCGGGCAGCACGTCGAACTCGTCGGCGTCCATGTCCTGGGGCGCCTCGGTTTCGGACCCGATAAGATAGTAGCCCTCTATCTCGCCCGTGACGGGAAACGAGAACTCGTCGAGGCAGCGGGCGCAGGACGTGGTGGCCTCGCCCTCCACGGTGCCCGCCACCAGAAACGCGTCGCCCGTGTTCGTGACGTCCACCTGCCACGCGAGCGGCTCGGAAAAGGAATGCAGGTCGGGGCCGGCCTTCATGACCGGCAGGTCGAAGGTGCCTTCGAAATGAGAGCTCTCCGCAGGCGCGAAGAGCTCGGAAGGGACATGGATGCGGACGGCGTCCATCAACGCCCCACGGAAATGGAGTTGGCGTTCAGGCGGTCGCGGCAGCGGCGCACGTTGCCGAGCAGCGTGTCGAGGCTCTGCTCCACATGGCCGAACACCTCGTCGGCGTAGTCTTCCGCACCGGCACGCGTCTGGCGCTCGAGCTCGCGGGCATCGGCCAGGATGGTGTCGGCCTGCTGCTGCGAGATGCGCACGATCTCCTGCTCGCTGGCGATGGTCATCGCCTGGCTGCGCGCGTCCTCGATCATGCGGTTCGCCTCGGCCTCGGCGTCGTCCAGCAGGCTTTGGCGCTCGCGCACGATCTGACGGGCCTGGGAGAACTCGGCCGGGAACGTGTCGCGGATCTCGTCTATGATCTCGAAGGCCGCCGCAATGTCCACCTGGCGCATGTTGCTTTTGCCGAACACCGGCTTCGAGTCTTCAAGCAGAATCGAGAGCTCTTCGAGCAGCCCCAAGACTCCTGTTTCGTCCATGACTTTCCTTCCACCCAAGCGTGCCGCGTTTCATCTGCGTGAGGGCATGCGCATCCTACCTGCGCGCATGCGTCGTAACATTCTAGCATGGTTGTCAGGGATGACAAACTTCGCTGCGCAAACCGCACACATTTCGCCCGGTGGAGCCCGGTAACGTTACCTGCCCGTCGCCTACTCGGCGAACTTGCGCGCCAACGCGTCCCGCACGCACGGGGGCACGAACTGCTCCACGTCGCCGTGCAGGCTGGCGATCTCGCGCACCACCGAGGACGACAGGTACATGTACTGCGGCGGCGACATGATGAACAGCGTCTCGAGAGCCGAGTTCAACTGGTAGTTGATGGCGGTCATCTGGAACTCGTACTCGAAGTCGGTGATGGCGCGCAGGCCCTTCACCACCACCGTGGCGCCCAGCTTCTCGGCGAAGGTCACCAACAGCTCGTCGAAGGGCTCCACCCGCACGTTGGGAAGGTGCGCCGTGGCCTGGCGCACCAGATCCGTCCGCTCTTCGAGCGTGAACAGGGGGCGTTTCTTCGGCGAGGCCGCCACGGCCACCACCACCTCGTCCACCAGCTGGGCGGCACGCGTGATGACGTCCAAGTGCCCGCTGGTGATGGGATCGAACGTTCCGGGGGTCAGGGCTCGTTTCATCGGATGCTTCGCTTCCCTTCTTCGGGCGCGGGGACCGCAGCGGCGCCCCGCACGACGGCTACTCTTCTTCGGGCGCGGGGGTCGCGGCTGCCGCCCCGCACGACGGCTTCAACAGATCCACGACAGTATCCCCGTACTTGCGGCGCGACGCAAGGGACAATCCGCATGCGGCGGCTGCGGCGTCCGCCGCGCCGTTTGCCGCCGCGGCGTGCTCGTAGGACACGATGGCCTCGGGCGCAAGCGCCCCGGCGCCTGCAAGCACGGCCACCATCGAAAGCGCGCTTTCGGCAGGCAGCGCGTACGGCGGGTCCAGCAACACCAGGTCGAAGGGAGGGCGCGCCCACACGGGCGGCCTCTCCAGCACGTCGGCCCGGTGCAGGCGCGCCCGCGCGCCGGCGCCCAACGTGGGCACGCCGAGCGCCTCCACGTTGGCGCAGAGCGCGCGCAGGGCGACGCCGTCCTTCTCGAAGAAGTGCGCGGACGCCGCGCCCCGCGACAGCGCCTCCAGGCCGAGCGCACCCGACCCGGCGAACGCGTCCAGCACCACCGCCCCCTCGAAGCCCCCGCGGGCGCTCGAGAGCGCGCTCATGAGCGACTCGCGCACGCGGTCGGTGGTGGGGCGGGTGGCGTCGCCCTTCGGCGCCTGCAGGTGCCGGCCACGGTATTCTCCTGCGATGATGCGCATGTCCGGTTTTCCTTCCTCCGCCTGCAGGCGCTGCTGCCCCAGACGCTTCTGTCCCTGTCCGAAACGGCCTGCCGTGCGCGCGGCCTCGCCTTGCGCGGGGCCGTCAGCCCCCCGCCTGTGCGCGCTCGCCTTCGAACACGATGCGCATCTCGCGCGCCAGCGCACGGTGTTCGGGCGCCTCCAGCTGCGGGTCGGCCGCCACGATGGCGCGCGCGTCGGCATGGGCCGCCTCGATGATGCGGCCGTCGCGCACGACGTTCACCAGCTTGAGCACCGAGGCGCCGCTTTGCCGGTTGCCCAGGATGTCGCCCTCGCGGCGCAGCGACAGGTCGAACGCCGCCAGCTCGAAGCCGTCGTCGGTGGTTTCCATGGCCTGCAGGCGCGCCAGCGCCGCGTCCGACTTCGACGCGGATATCAGGAACGCCGCGCCCGGCTTCTCGCCGCGGCCCACGCGGCCGCGCAGCTGATGGAGCTGGGACAGGCCGAAACGGTCGGCGTCCTCCACGATCATGACCGTGGCGTTGGGAACGTCCACGCCCACCTCGATGACGGTGGTGGCCACGAGCACCTGCGTCTCGCCCGACCGAAAGCGTTCCATGACCTGTTTCTTCTCTGCGGAACCCATCTTGCCGTGCAGCAGTTCCACCGTATAGTCCACGAACGTCGACTGCTGCAGCATCTGCGCCTCGCGCGTGGCGGCCGCCACGTCGTCTCCCGCCAGGTCGGCATCGTCCTCGATGCTCACCGCCGGGTGAAGCGCCTCGTCGGCGTCCTCTTCCACGCTGCGTCCATGCACGGCCTTCGCGTCGCGCTCGCCTGCGTCCTTGCCCACCAGCGGGCACACCACGTACACCTGCTCGCCGCGCGCGAGGGCGGCAAGGGCCGCGTCGTAGGCGTGGCCGCGCTGCTGCTTGGCGTACACCTTCGTGGTGCGGCGCGCCGTGTCGTGCGGCCGGTGCTTGAGGTAGGACAGGGTGAGGTCGCCGAACAGGGCCAGCGCGAGCGAGCGGGGAATGGGCGTGGCCGTGAGGAACAGCGCGTCGGGCGCGGCGCCCTTGCCCAGCAAACAGGAACGCTGCTCCACGCCGAAGCGCTGCTGCTCGTCGATGACGGCGAGCGTCAGGTTCGCGGGGGACACGTCGTCTTCCAACAGGGCGTGCGTGCCTATGAGCACGTCCGCCGCGCCGTCCGCGAACCGCTCGAGCACGGCGGCCCGCTCCCCCGGCGCGGTCGAGCCCGTGAGCACCCCGTACGCGACGCCCGCCGCTTCGAACAGCGGGCCCAGGCTGGCCGCATGCTGGCGCGCCAGCACCTCGGTGGGCGCCATGAGGAAGGCCTGCCCGCCCGAATCGGCCGCAGCGGCCAGCGCGAAGGCGGCCACGACGGTCTTGCCGGTGCCGACGTCGCCCAGGATCAGGTGGTTCGCCGCATGGGGCGCGGCCATCTCGCGCAGCACGTCGTCGCGCGCGGCAGCCTGCTCGTCGGTGAGCGTGAACGGCAGCGCCGCGGCGAGCGCACGCACCCGGGGGCCGTCCGTCACGTGCTGGACCGGCTGGCGCCCGGCGGTGCGCGCCGCGGCCTCCCGCATGAGGAACAGCTCCAACATGAGCAGCTCCTCGTAGGCCAGGCGGCGACGCGCCTCGGCGGCCTCGCCCATGGCCTGGGGGAAATGGATGCACGAAAGCGCCGTCTGGCGGCTCATGAGCCGGTACTTCGCACGCAGGGAGAGCGGCAGCGGGTCGTGCGCGCCGCACGTCTGCGCGAGCGCGTTGCCCACCAGGCGCCGCATCCATGCCGTGGACACCTTTTCGGTGGCGGGATGCACGGGGATGATCATGCCCGCCGCGCCGCCCACGCCCTCGCCCACCACCTCGATGAACGGGTTGGTCATGCGCTTGAACCCATAGTCGAACTCCAGCTTGCCCGCCACGGCTATGCGCATGCCCGCCTTGAGCGAGTCCATGAGCCATGGCTGGCGGAACGCCGTCACCATCAGCACGCCCGTTTCGTCCACCAGGCCTATCTCCACCAGCGAGAGCTTGGGGCGCGGACGCTTGAGCTTGATGTCGTGGATGGCGCCTTCGATGGTGCACTGCTCGCCGATGCGGGCAGACGCCACCGTCTCCTTGGAGGAAAGGTCGATGTAGCGGCGCGGGTAGTGCGCCACCAGGTCGCGCACCGTGCGGATGCCCAGCGCCTCGAGCGCGCGGGCGCGCGCCGGGCTCACCAGCCGCACGCGCGTCACCGGCTCGTCCAAGGCCAGCGTCGCCGCCATGCGGTCAAGAGTATATGTGCTGCCGGGTTGGGTCATTGCCTTCTCACTGGTCGTTCGCAAGGACAGCGAGGGGCGTGGAGGCGAGTGCAGCTGGCGTGAAGGCTTTTCGCGACGTACCTGGGTACGTCGCGAAAAGCTTGGAGCGTCAGCTGTGCCGCCTCCACGCCCCGCAGCGTCGAGCCGTTCCGCCGATCGTAGAACGGCGGAACCATGATTATTCCACCAACAAAACGACCGGGTACAAAGGCTGCTCGCCGCGGTGGGCGTCCACTTCCAGGTCCTCGTAGGCCTCCTCGATGCGGGCGACCAGCGCCTCGAAGGACGCGTCGTCCATGTCCTCGCCGGCGAGGATGGTCAGCGTGTCGGCGTCCTGTGCGTCCATGGCTCCCAGCAGGTCCATCACCACGCCTTCCACCGTCTGGCCCACCGCGTCGATGGAGCCGTCGGCGATGCCGATGACGTCGCCGGCATGGATGGCGTTGCCCGAGGCGTCCTTGGCGTCCTTGATGGCGCGCGTGACCTCGCCGGTCTTCACCTCGGCGAAGGCCTCCGTCATGCTCTCGACGTTCTCTTCCAGGCTGGCGCCCTCGTCGACGCCGAACAGGGCGGCGAACGCCTGCGGCACGCTCTTCGTGGGCACCACGGCACAGGGGGTCTCGGACAGCCCGCACGCGGTCTGGGCGGCCATGATGATGTTGGAGTTGTTCGGCAGGATGACCACCGCGTCGGCGTTCACCCGCCCGACGGCGTCCAGCAGGTCCTTGGTGGAGGGGTTCATGGTCTGCCCGCCCGACACCACCTCGTCCACGCCCAGGCTCGCGAGGATCTTCGCATTGCCCTCTCCTGCGGCCACGGCCACGAAGCCCAAGGGCTTGCGCTCGGCCGTCTTCTCGGCGGCCAACGCGTCGTTGCGCGCGGCGCTCTGCAGCTGCATGTTGTGGATGTGCACTTCCGAAACCTGCGCGTCGTGGTCCAGGAACCAACCAAGCACCTTGTCGGAACGGTTCGAGTGCACGTGCACCTTGAAGTTGGGATGCATGCCCACCAGAAGGTCGCAGTCGCCCATGGTGGTCAGAAAGTCCTTGGCGGCGTCCACGTCCAGCGTGTCGGAATGCACCAGGAACTCGGTGCAGTAGCGGTACGCCGAGCCTTCCCAGTCGTTGATCTGCTCGATCTCCACCTTGGGTGCGGCTCCGCGCGCGAAGGCCAGCTCGTCGCCCAGAGGGCCTTCCTTGCCCGTCAGGGCCGCCGTGAACGCGTCGAAGAAGATGGCCAGGCCGTAGCCGCCCGCGTCCACGACGCCGTTCTCCTTCAGCACGGGCAGCAGGTCCGGCGTGCGCTGCACCGAGGCGTAGGCCTCGGTCACCACGGCCGCGAGCGCCTCGTCGGTCTCGAGCTTCTTCTTGCGCGCACGCTTGGCGGCCGCGGCGCTGTCGCGCAGCACGGTGAGGATGGTCCCCTCGACCGGCTTGCGCACCGCCTGGAACGCCACGTCGACCGCCTGCGAGAACGCGGCGTCGATGCTGACGGCGTCCAAAGCCTCGTGCCCCACGCTGCCCTCGCACAGGCCGCGCAAAATTTGCGAGGTGATGACACCGGAGTTGCCCCGGGCGCCCATGAGCGCTCCGGTCGTGATCGCCTTGCGAATTTCCGCGCCGTCGGCCCCGATGGGCAGCCGGGCCAGGTTCTCCACGACGGTTTCCAGCGTGAGCGACATGTTCGTGCCCGTGTCCCCGTCCGGGACGGGAAACACGTTCAGACGGTTGATCTCCTCTTTGCGCTCGCCGAGCGTCTTGCTTGCCGCCGCCAGGGCGTTGAGAAGGTCGTTGGCGGTATAGGTCGTTGACATGGTGGACTTCAGTCTCCTTCAAGCTTTCGGCGCGCGCCTTCGCGGCCCGTCCCCGCAAAGGCCGCGCGTGCCCGTCTCTCGTATTCCGGAGGCGCTACTTGCGCACCTAGATGCCTTGGACGTGCACCTCGACGCCGTCGAGCGGCACGCGCGCGTACTCGGTCAGCGCGAAGCTCACCTGGTCGACGAGGTTCTGAGACACGGTGGTGATGTTGGTGCCGTATTCGATGACCACGTAGAGCTCCACGTGGACGCCCTTTTCGGTGGTGGTCACCACCACGCCGCGGCGCAGGCGCGACGCGGGGAGGATCTTGGCGATGCCGTCGACGGCGGTGGGGGCGGTCATGCCCACGACGCCGTAGCATTCAAGCGCGGCGTTGCCAACCATGTCGGCCAAGACGTCGTTGGCAACATGCAGGTTGCCGGGTACCGTTGTGCTCATTGCGTTCCTTTCACGATGCTGACGCACTCCGCTCGAAGCGAGCGCCACGCCGCGCGATGCCGGCGGCCTTGGCGGCCATGCGGCATTGAGCGCGCAGACGCGCACCTTGTCCAAGCAGTATAGCGCAAGGGCTCCGGGACGTGTGACGTGCCTGATTGGAGGCACGTT
>HHCFC01400__coassemble_2280_pt1 | contig 11444 bp, 9 predicted proteins | sample HHCFC01400__metabat2_high_PE_058 | metagenome-assembled genome bin HHCFC01400 | reverse complement strand
GCTTCGGCGCGCCCTACAAGCAGGTGCCCGTGAAGGTGTACAAGACCCCCGTTGAAGAGTGCGTTCTCTAGAGAGGAGGAAACCATGAGCAAGATCGGACTGATGATCGACTACGAGTACTGCACCGGCTGCCAAAGCTGCGAGCTGGCATGCAAGAACGAGCATGGCTTCCCCATGGACAAGTGGGGCATCAAGATGGTCGAGTTCGGGCCGTACGAGATGGAGCAGGGCCGGATGGAATGGAACTACCTGCCGTTCCCCACCAGCTACTGCGATTTGTGCGAAGACCGCGTGAACGCGGGCGGCATCCCCTCGTGCGCCCTGCACTGCCTGGCCAACGTCATCGAATGGGGGCCAGTAGAAGAGCTTTCGAAGAAGCTTGAGGAAAAGGGATCGAAGGCCGTGATCTTCCTTCCCTAGGCACCACGCCGGCGGCGTGAAGCCGCCAAAAAGGGCCCGCCTGCTTTGTGCTGCAGGCGGGCCCTTGTCGTTCCCAGGCCTTCCCTTACGGCACGAAGATGGAGGCCATCTTGCCTTTCTCGCCCATCTTCGCAGCCAGCTCTTCCAGCGTGCCGAACTCCATGGCCTTCGCCAGGCAATGGTGCACGCAGCTGGGCTTCTCGCCGGCAGCCACGCGGTCGGCGCACAGGTCGCAAAGCGACGTGGGCACGGGCACGTAGCGGTACTCCCAATGCTTGCCGTCCGCCAGTTTCCAGGGTCCCAGCTCCAGCACCTTGATGCCCCACTGCCCCAGCGGCAGGTCGTGCTCGTTCTTGCACGCCACCTCGCAGCTGTGACAGCCCGTGCAGTATTCGTTGTCTATCAAAAGCCCTCGCTGTGCCATGACTCGTCCTTTCCGATGCGCCGCGGGCCTTGCGCCCGCAGGCCGTGCCGCCGCGGCAGGCCGCCGCCGCGGCGGCGTCTTTCCGTTACTCCGCCCGATACACCTTGCAGGGCATGCTCTTGTAGTGCGTGCCGAACCCGAGCGGACCGTTCTCTTCGTGCGGGATGAGCTGGTTGACGTTCACGTCGAACACGTCGTACAGCTTTTCGGGATCGCCTTCGGGAAGCCACCAGCCATGGTCGCAGCTGACCACGTTCTCCTTGACGATGGGCGTCAGATGCGCGGTCATCCTCACCTTGCCCAGGTGGTTCTCCACGATCACCCAGGCGCCCTCCGCGATGCCCAGGCGCTCGGCCGTGGCGGGGTTGATCTCCACGGTCGGCCACGGATGGATCTCGCGCAGCGTGGCGATCTGCCGGTTCTCGGAATGGAACGACGTGAAGCGCCGGGCTCCCGTGGTCAGCGTGAGCGGGTACTCGGCCGCCAGGTCGGGGCGCGACACGGCGCTGAACTTCGGCTCCAGGTAGTACGGCAGCGGATCGTCTCCCAGGTTCTGAAGCACGGTGGAGTACAGCTCGATGCGGCCGGTGGGCGTGTTGAACCCCGGTTGGCCGTCGGCGCGCAGAAGCCCCTTCTCGTACTTGCGGTACTCGATCTCGTACTGGGCTATGACGTGCTCGCTCAGGTCGGCGTACGTCGCGTCGACGTCGCGCATCTTGGCCAGCTGCCCGTCGATGAAGTCGGGCGCCGAGGCCCAGCCCGGCTTCTCGCTTTCCGGGTAGAGGCGACGATGCAGCTCGAGCATGATCTCCAGGTCGGCACGGCATTCGCCCACCGGATCGAGAACGGGGACGATGGCGCCCATCTGGCCCGGTTGCGAGGCGTTGTTGTTGGACACGTAGCCCTGCTTCTCCAAGAACGTCGCCGCCGGCAGCACGAGGTCGGCCAACCCCATGATGGTAGGGGTCATGAACAGGTCGGCCACGGCGATGAAGTCTATCTTGCGCATGGCCTCGTACCAGCGGTGGGGCTGCGGCACCATGCACGAAAGCGTGTTGTGCCCGAACGCATAGGCGAAATGGATGCCGTAGGGAACGCCCGTCTCGAGCACGTCGAGCGTGGCGTCGGGATGCGTGGTGTTCACGATGGCGCTCATGGCCGGATACCGGTCGTGGCCCAGCGGCTCGACGCCGATGTTGCCGAACTTCGCCAGGCCTTCCAGCGCCCCTTCTTCCACAGCCGCGGGGGCGTTTTCCGCCATGCCGGCGAAGATGGGCGGCAGCCCCATGAAACACCCGCCGGGGACGTCCATGTTGCCCGTGATGGCGAACAAGGACAGCAGCGCATGCCCTATCTGCAGCGTGTTGGGGTTCTGGTCGACGGCCAGCCCCATGGAAAGCGCGGAGGGACGTTGCGCCACGCACCGCGCCGCCGCCCGGATGTCCTCCGCATCGACCTCGGTGATTTCGGCCACGCGGTCCACCGGATACGAGCGCACGCGCTCAGCCAGCTCTTCGAACCCGTAGCACCAGTTCTCGACGAACTCGTGGTCGTAGAGGTCTTCCTCGACGACCACGTTCAAAAGTCCCAGCGCCAACGCCCCGTCCGTGCCGGGGCGTAGCTGCAAATGCACTTCCGCACGCGTGGCAAGCCAGTTCACGCGCGGGTCGGCCACGACGAGCCTCATGCCCCGCCTCATCATGTCGACGATGGAATGCCCGAACAGCCCGTCGGGATTCGAACGCAGCGGATCGCGGCCCCAGACCAGCAGGTAGCGCGGGCATTCCCACCGCGGGTCGTCGTAGCGGTCGGGGAATCCGATGGCGTTGTCCGCCTCGATGTAGGAGCTGCCCATGGTCCACAGCATGGCCGCCATGCGCGGGACGATGCACGACCATCCGCTATTGGGATGGACGGCGTTCACGGTGCCGAACACGTCGTTCGCCATCTGGAAATGCACCTGGCTTGCCTCGCGCCCCGTCCCGCACCAGACGCTCACCGCCCCGATGCCGTGTTCCTCCACGGTCTTTCGGTACTGCGCGATGATGGTGTCCAGAGCCTCGTCCCAGGTGATGCGCTCCCAAGCGTCCTTCCCTCGGTCTTCGCGGGCGCGCCTCATCGGATACAGGAGCCGGTCCTCATGGTAAAGGTACTCCCTGGCCGTCAGGCAGCGCACGCACAGGCGGCCCTGGCTGATCGGGTGATCGGGATCCCCCTCCACCTTGACCAGCGTCCCGTCCTTCACGTACGCTTTCAGCCCACAGCCCAGGTTGTGGCAACCGAAGCCTGCGGCACAGGTCCGGTACACCTTGGTGCCGTCATCCAGTTCGGTGACGGCCGGAGCAGCGTTCTCGTTGAAATGCAACTGCGGCATGGCCTGCCCTCTCTCTTCTCTCGCGTTTTCGCTCCGTCTGACGCCTGGGGCGCGGCATGCACCCCAGGCGGCCCCTATGCCCGCCCGAGCGGGAAATCCCCCAGGTTCAGGCTCTTGTCCAGCACCACCTCGCGCTCCTGCGGCTTGAAGCCTTCCGCCTCGATGCGCAGCCCATAGCGGCCGCCTTCGATGCGGCGGAACCAGAAGTCGCCGAAGTCGTCGGTCTGCGTTTCGCGCACCGAGCCGTCGGGCATGGCGAGCGTCACCTTCGCACCCTCGATGATCTCGTTCGCTTCGGGATCCCACACGTCGCCCGCCAGGAACAGATGCGGCAGGTTCAGGTAGTAGACGCGCGGCTTGCAGCCTTCTTCGGGCACGAACGTTTCGGCGACAGCCAGCTCCTCGGCGAAGTCCTCTTCGTCGCCGAAGCGCAGGGCGCCCGTCGCGCACAGGTCGACGCAGTGCGGAAGCTTGCCCTCGTCGACCAGGTGGGCGCACCCCGTGCATTTCTGGGCCACGTCCAGTTCCTCGTTGTAGAACACCGCGCCGTAAGGGCAGGCGTCCACCAGTTCGCGTCGGCCCTTCGCCTTTGCGGGGTCGATGACGACCAGCCCGTCCTCGCGCTTGTACACCGCATCGGGAGCGGCCTGCATGCATTTCGGGTCGTCGCAGTGCATGCACGGCCACGGGGTGTACTCCACCCGCACCTTGGGCACCTGCCCGTGGTCCTTCTGCTTCACGCGCATCCAGAACTGGCCGGAATGCGGCTGCGGCAGCGCATAGGGGCTCCAGTCGTTCTCGCAGTGCTCGTCCTTGCAGGCGATCTGGCAGTTGTAGCAGCCGCTGCACTTGCTCGCGTCGATCACGAATACCTTCATCTTCGCTCCTTCAGTCGAGGTCGAACCAGGCGTCCTGCAGAACGCCGTAGTCGGGGTCGTAGGGTTTGTTGAAGGCTTCGGGGTACTGCCGCGCGAGCTCGAACACGTCCACCTTTTCGACGCCCACCAAGTAGCCGCTCGTCACCTCGCCGGCGCAGTTCTTCGACGCGACGGCCTTCGGGGCAATGAGGTTGTTGGTGCCGCCACGGTCGCTCTCCCCCACCACGATGGGGTCGATGCGGGCGCCATGGTCCTGCAGCACCGCATGGGGCATGATGCGCTCGGTCACGTAGGCGCCGCCCATGGTCCATCCGCGTTCGTTGTACAGCTTCACGATGTCTCCATGCTCGATGCCCAGCCGTTCGGCGTCCACGGGATTGATCCACACCGGCTCGTAGCGGTAGCCGTCCGGGCCCATGACCTTGCACGTCTCTATCTCGCGCAGCCAGGTGCAGTCGTCCATCTGCGAGTGCAGGCGCCAGTGCGGATGGTTGGACACCAGCAAGAACGGGTACTTCTGGGCGCGCGGCGTGGTCAGGCGCTCGTCGGGGTGCGTCTCGCCCTTCTCGATCCAGTGCGGGTACGGCGGCCGTTCCGTGTCGTCGGGGAAATGCTCGGCCAGACGCGGCGCATAGTACTCGATCTTGCCCGACGGAGTGGACAGAGGGAAGTGCTCCGGGTCTTCGTAGAAGCGCTGGAAACCCGCCTTGTCGTTCTCCCAGTCCTTTGCCGTGGGCACGATGTAGCATTCCTTTTGCAAGAACTCGTCGTACGAGATGCGGTTCTGGATGCCCGAACCTTCGAAGCCGCGCCTGATCTTGTCCTCGATGGTCTCGCCGCCGGTGACGTTTTCGTACATGCCCAGCTTCTTGGCCACCTCGAGCGTGCTTTCGTAGTCCGACTTCGACTCGCCCAAAGGCTCGATGCTCTGGCCCTCTATCATGAGCACGTTGTAGTTGCCCGACGAGATGTCGCAGTTGATGTCGCGCTCTTCGAACTTCGTGTTGATGGGAAGGATTATGTCGGCAAGCAGGCAGTCGTCTTCCATCCAGATGTGCTGCGCGACGACCGTCTCGATATGCTCCGAGCGGATGGCGTTCATGAACTCGAAGCCGCCGTTCCACGAACTGGTCCACTTGGGAGCGTCGGTCCACACCATGTGGATGCGCTCGCTTCCGGGCACGGGATACTGGTACTCGACGAACTGGTCGTCGGTGGGCAGTCCGGCGCACGTGACGCCGTGCCATTTCAGCGGATGGTCATGGTCGTAGTCGCCCGCCAGCGCTTCGGGGACGAGGGTTTCCGGCACGAACGACTCGCGCTGGTCGGCAGCATAGGGCCACAGGATGTCGTTCAGCGTGGGAATCAGCTCGGAACGCGGGGCGGGCATCTGGCTCGTCAGGCCGAACAGCTGCCACTCCATCATCTTCACCTGGTTGCGGCCCGGATGGCCCAGGGCCTGCATACCCAGAAGCGCCACTTCCAGACGCGCGGGTTCATGGCTGTAGGTGGAGCGGATGAACGACCCGCCGTTGCAGTGCGCGATGGACACGTTGTGCTTCGCCCAATGGCGGGCAAGCGCCTTGATGATGCGCGCCGGCACGCCGCAGACGCCCTCGGCCCACTCCGGCGTCTTCACGATGCCGTCGTCGCCGCCGTTCACGTGGTACACGAACCAGTCGAACCCGATGGCGTGCGAATCCAGGTAGTCCTTGTCGTACAGGTCTTCGGTGATCCACACGTACGCGATGGCAAGCTGCAGCGCCGAATCGGTGTTGGGCAGGACGGGGATCCACTTGTCGGCATGGCAGGCCGCGCCGTAGTTCACGTCGGGGCAGATGTATATCTGCTTCACGCCGATGTCGGTGAGGAAGAAGCAGTAGCGGCTGGGGAAGCACCCGCCCCATCCCCAGGGCGTGGTCTCGACGTCGCATCCCCAGAACAGCACCGAGTCGCAGTTGTTCGCCACGTCCAGAAACAGGTTGTACTGGTCGCCTTCGCCCACCGGATCCTGCCCCCAGATATGTTTGGCGCCCCAGTACCAGCCTTCCCAGGAATCGGGGTTGCGCGCCTGCATGGTGTAGCCGCCGCCTTTGACGCGCCCGGTCTGCACGGCGCCCTGCTCGTCCTCGTGCATCCAGAAGTCGTTGACCAGCTCCACGCCCGTCTCTTCCAGGGCCATCTGGTCGAGCAGGTAGCCTTCGGTGCCGCGCGGGCCGTGGACGGTCTTGATGAGATGGTGGCCGTCCGACTGGACGAGGATCGAGTTCAGGCCATACGTCTCCTTGATGCGCAACACCTCCTTGGCGATGATGTCCGTGGCCTCGTCCCAGCTGATGCGCACGTACTTGCTCTTGCCGCGATTGCCCGGGTTGCGCTCGCCCTCCGGATCCCAGTCCGCCCGCTTCATGGGATACAGGATGCGGTTGGGAGAATACACCCGTTCCTTGTAGGCGAGGGCGAACGGGGACAGCTCGGTCTTCTCCTTCGCCTTGAATTCCTTGCCGCGGGCCTTGATGGACCACGGATTCAGCCCGTCCGGGCTCTGATGCTCCACGTAGCTGAACGGACGCGTGCGCAGGATGCGGCCGTCGCGCACGTCGATCTCCGCGGTGTCCGATGCGGTGCACGGCCCGCAGAAGCCCATGGTCTTGAGCGTGGTCTTGATGTCGTTTGACATGCACACTCCCCTCTCGTCTTGATCTGCCGTTATTCTGCCGCAGGCCCGCCGTCGGATGCCGCACGCCGCGAAGGCGGCGCGGCCCGGCGCGGAAAGGACCTGCCTTGGCGGTTCGCTTCGCGCGGTTCGTGGCGAAGAAGAAAGGCGCAGCGAAGTGCAGGCCGCGACCTTTCTTTCCCGCCTGCGCGAACGGGTCTGCTTCAGCTCAAGGGAGACGAAAGGTGGGAAAGCCACCAGGAAAGGCGGTTGTCGTTGTGGAAGCTCAGCTCCACGAAGCGCCACGAGAAGGGCACGGCCGCGCCGAAACCCGACGTTTCGGCGGCTTTCAGCAGGCGTGCTGGCATGCGGTCCCCTTTCGAGCTTCCACGGAGCGGTCCGGTCACGGCCGCAAGTCTAGCAAGAAAAAGGTAAGTTTCGTCCCGGCCGAGAACCGCCGCGCAGGGCGGCCGAGCGGCACGGCCGATGCGCATCCAGCCGGCGTTTTCGCTGGCGAGAGCCACGCTGCGAAAGAAGGCCGCCCCCGGTCCCTTCCGCGCCCGTGCCCCTCTCGGGCGGGAAAACTTACCTTTCTTCGCGTACCATCGTCTTTGGAAGCGAACCGCCGAAAGGATGCACGTGGGCGCCTGTTACAGCTGCAACGGATGCGGCAAGTGCCGCACCTGGATGAAGGGCCTCGAAGGCGCCTGCCCCTTCTGTAGGAAGCCGGTGGCAAAGGGGGACGCGCGCTGCCCCTCTTGCGGGCGCACGCTGCCCCTTCCACCGGGCGCGACCGGCGCTCCGTCCGTTTGGCAGGCCCGCCCGCGGCGGGTAGAATAGCAGCACGCGCCCGCACCGAACCGCCCGGGGCAAGCCCGCAGGAAAGGAGCCGTCATGCCGAGCCGCCAGGAGAACAAGCAGATGATGGAGCAGCACCTCTACGACGTCGCCATCGACCTCTTCTGCGAGCTGGGCTACAAGAAGACGACGCTCACCGACATCGCGTCGGAGGCGGACGTCTCCACCCGCACCCTCTACAAGTACTTCCCCACCAAGGAATCCATCCTGCGCAAGTTCGGCAAGGAGAACATCCTGGCGCTCAAGTCGTTCGCCGGCAAGCTCCCCGCCGAACTGCCTGCCAAAGACAAGGTGCTCGAGACCATGGTGCAGGACTTCAAGCTCATGTTCGGGCTGTTCGACGTCAGCTACATCCTGCACTCGGCGCGCGACGAGAGCGGCATGTTCGCACGCTTCGAGCTGGAGAACATCCTTGCCAGCGAATCCATCTACTGCAACCTGTTCAAGCAGGAGCAGCTGAAACACGGCATGGAGCCCAACGAGATGGTGGCCCTGTGCGCCTCCATCGTCATGGGGCTGTACCGCCACTGCAACGACCTGTACCGGTTCAGGAAGAAGGGCACGTTCGACGAGAAGGACCTGCGTGCGTTCTACCGCAGCCACATCGACGCCGTGTGGGACTCCCTCTACCAGACGCTGCTCGCCGTCCCGGCAAAGAACTCGCCACTGCTCAACATCGACAAGCACCTGTTCGGCTCCATGGAAGGCTGAGCCCTTCGCGCGCAGGTCGCACGGGACCCGGCTGCTGCCAGTGCCTGCCCCCCCCCGCGTGGGACCAGCGGCCCGCCCGCGTCCCGCGCGCGGCGCCGCAGGCGGGCCGGCCTAGGCGCGGTCCGAGCTTCTGGGCGTGAACAGCAGCATCTTCGACTTGACCTTGAGCAGGGCGGCCAGTTCGTCCACCGTGCCGTACGTGATGACGCCGTAGGGGCAGTGGCGCACGCAGGCGGGCCGATTGCCCTTGCCCACGCGCTCGGCGCACAGGTCGCACCAGTCGGTGGGAAGGGGCACGAAGTCGTACTGCCACGACCCGTCCTTCGTCTTCCACGGCCCCAGCTTCGTCACCTTGATGCCCAGCGATTCCGGGCCCAGGCCGTGCGCCGTCATGCAGGCCGTCTCGCACTCCGAACAGCCCAGGCAGTACTCGTAGTCAACCAGAAGGGCCTTTTCTACGCCCATGTCATTCCGTCACGTCGCCGTAGGGATAGGCGGCGTTCTTGCGCGTGGCCAGCAGATAGACGAGCACGATCACGAACAGCAGGATGAACATGCCCGACATGACCTGGAACAGCGCCGCCGTGCTGGGACCGATGACGCCTTCGACAAGCGAAACGTACACCGACGAGCAGGCCTGCCCCGCGAACATGGCCATCGAGAGGATGGACAGCGCGTACGTGCGGCGGTACGGGTGCACCAGGCCGCTCAGCGACGTCTGCAGGTACGGGATGATGGTGCCCAGGTACACGCCGTACACCACGGCGCCCGCGAACACGCCGACGGGCGAGGTGGCGAACGCCAGCAGGGTGAACGACAGCGCGATGGAGGCCATGGACAGAAGCACGGTGTAGCGCTTCAGCCCCTTGAATATCAGCGAGAACGCGAGCGACACGACGAGCGCCGTGAACGTGGTGGACGACGAGGCAAGGCCCGCCATGACCGAGTCGCCGATGCCGGTCTCCTGGATGAAGATGGCCATCTTCAGCAGGTACACCATGCCGATGGTCATCGAGACGAACATGAGCAGGATGCCCATCCAGGCGCGCGAGCCGATGCGCTTCTGCTGCGGCGAGAGGCTGTCCGCCTTCTTGGCGAACGCCATGTCCTTTTCGGGCGGCACCTTCGGCAAGAACACGATCTGCATGACGAGCACGAACACGAAGAAGACGTTGACGAAGAACGGCACGTGCCAGCCGATGACGGCAAGCGTGCCCGAAAGGGTGGAGAAGACCATGGCGATGATGGAGCCCACCGCGTTCGCGCCGCCCATCATGGACACGCGCTCCTGCCCCGCGAAGAAGTACGATATGAGCGTGGGCACGATGGGATACACCAAGCCGCAACCCAGCCCGAAGAACACGCGCGTGGCCAGCAGGAACTCGAAGTTGGGGGCAAACGCGCCGCCGATGCCGCCGATGATGAACAGGATCTGCCCGACCGTGAGGATGGTCTTGCGGCTGATGTGGTAGGAAAGCTTCGCCGCCAGAAGCGACGCGGGGATGATGCAGAGGGGAGGCAACGCGACCAGCAGGTTCACGTTCTCCCCGGGAAACGCCAACGCGATGACCGCCAGGATGGGCGTCATCTCCGACCCGAGCGCGTTGCTGTCGCACGCGCACAGAAGCAGCGTGGCCTTCGTGCCCAGTTTCGAGCGATGCTTCGTTTTGACCTCGGACATGCCTTGCGACCCCCTCTTGCCCCGAAAAGCGGCGCGCGAACCCCCGCGGACCGCAACCGACGAGCGCAGCCTACCCCAGGCGCGCGCGAGCGGCCAAGGCGCTCACAGTCTGACGCCCGAAAGATCAGACTCTGAGTACTAAGCGCCTTCGGCTGGGATTTGACGAGGATCTTCGTCCTGGGCGGGCGCCGACGCGCCTTCCGCGTCCACGATGTCGAGCAGTTCCTGCTGCGAATGGATGCCCAGCTTGTTGTAGATGTTGTAGATGTGGCTCTTGGCCGTATGGGTTGAGATGGTGAACCGCTGGGCGATGTGGCTCGCGTTGCGGCCCTGAGCCAGGCACAGCAGCACTTCCTCCTGGCGCGAGGTGAGCCCGTAGCGCCTGGCGACGCTTTCCGTCTTGGCCCCCAGCCCGTCGGCCGCGCCACGCGCCGCGGCGAGGGAACCCTGCGGGGCGCGCACGGCTTCCTGATGAAGATCGTGCACGTAGGAAAGCGGGCCGGGATGGAACACGGCGAAGCTGGTCGTGACGACCAGGAACACCACCAGCGCGAAGCACACGAACAGCCGGCCGGCCACGTCGATGCCGGGCACGAAGTTCAGCAGCATGCCCGTCGCCCACCCGAGCGAGCAGCCCAGTCCGTTCAAGGTGCGGCCGACGGCGAAGGTCTTCACGTAGTTCTCGCCGAACAGCCGCGAGCTCTTGGACACGCTGGCGATGTCCACGATGTCGTGGCACGCCAGAAGAGCCAGCATGACCATGATGCAGACAAGCTGGCCAACATGGCTCGCAAAGGAGAACACGAAGATGCAGACCAACATGACAGGCAAGAACACTTCGGCAAGCACGACCGACATGTCGAGCGACCGGCGCACCAGAAACAGCACCGTGAACACCGCCGCGCACACGTTGCCGGCCGCGATCACGTACACCGCCACGGGATAGTACGCCTGCACGGTGGCGCACGACCCCGCGAACCCGATGCCGATGCTGTAGGCGAAGGCCAAAAGCACGGTCCTCATGAACGTGACGCGCTGCGGCTCGCCTGCCTCCTTTTCCGGCGCCCCTTCGCGCACGGACGCGCCGGCCTCTGCCGGGGCCGTGGCGGCGCTCCGCTCCGAGGGGGCCTGCGGAGAACCCTGCTCGTCATAGGCGAAGGACAGCGCCGGCGACAGGTCCAAGCACGCCGTCACCACCGACGCGACGGGCAGGAGCGCGATCGACAGGAAGGCGATGCTCGGGGGCATGAACGCCGTCGCCACGAAAAAGAACGAGCCGGCGAGAAAAGCACTCGAGCTCGTGAATATGACCTGCTTGCGATTCAACTCCACGATCTTCTTCGACCAGACAAGCAGCAGGGCCGAACTGCCGATGCCGCTTGCGGCCCAGAGCACCAGGCACCAGACGAGGCCGAGTCCCTGCGGAAACAGGCCGACCACGC
>HHCFC01400__coassemble_2272_pt1 | contig 11508 bp, 7 predicted proteins | sample HHCFC01400__metabat2_high_PE_058 | metagenome-assembled genome bin HHCFC01400 | reverse complement strand
GCAGTCTTCGCAGCTGAGCTCGTAGAGCCGCACGCCTCCTGGATGGTTGGCGATCAGCTCGGTGCCGCCAGGTGGCAGTCCGGCAAGCAGATTGGTGCCGACTGCAAGGTTCAGGGGCAGGGCAAGCGTTCCTGCGCCATAGAACATGACGCGCAGCTCGTCGATCTTCGCGATGATCTCGCCCGCTTGCCGTACGACGCGCTTGCCTTCGGGGGTGAGCACCATCTCGCTTCCCTCGCGGTTGAACATGGTGACGTCGAGCTCGTTTTCGATCACCTTGACGGAATGAGCGATGTTCTGCCGGCTGGTGAAGCACTTCTTCGCCGCCTGCGAATAATTAGAAGCCTGAGCCGCTGCCAGCACGTGCCGGAGCTGTTGGATCTCCATGCCTGCATCACCATCCCCCTAAAGCTTGATGCAAAACGAAGCGTACGAGGTGCGCACCGGTATCTTCGCATATTTCCGAACTCAATGATAGGGGCCTGGGCTGGCTTGAGGACAGGCAAAGCGCGTGGTCAAGGCGCGCCTCACCTGCGTCAAAGCGGCTTCAGGTTCTAAGAATGATTCAAAACAGGCTTTCTAACAGGTAAAACATAAAACTGTCAAATGCTTTTTGTCAGCCCTGAAAATTCTTGGGGACCGCTCTTCGCCTTCGCAGCCGGTAAAGTCGGGGCGTGCGAATCGGCCGGCCTCCAAGCCGGTGTTCGCAACGGCAAGCAATCCTCGACGAACGAGGGGGAAGGAGCGGAACATGGCGGAGTGGAAGAGGCAAGAAGGCCAAGAAACCGTCTTTCGGACGTGCGCTTGGTCGCCTCCGGGATGCCATCCCGTGGGATGCGGACTGCAGGTGCATGTGGAGGACGGCAAGGTGGTCAAGGTCGAAGGCGACCCCGAGCACCCCATCACCAAGGGTTCGCTGTGTCCGCGCTGCCTGGCGCTGACGGAGTACATCTACCATCCCGACCGCATCATCCACCCGATGAAGCGCGCCCGCGAAGACCGTGGCCTGGACAAGTGGGAGCAGTGTTCGTGGGACGAGGCGACCGATCTGGTGGCTAACGCCGCCCTGGAGATCACGGAGAAGTACGGCGCCGAGACCATCTGCGTGTTCGGCGGCACGGGCCGCGAGGCGAACAACTGGTATCCGCAGTGGGCCAACCTCGTGTTCGGCACGCCCAATTCCATCTACGCGCAGGCCGGCTGGTCGTGCTACGGGCCGCGCATGTCCAACACGGCGTTCATGATCGGCGGCGGCTATCCCGAGATCGACTATGCGCAGAAGTTCGACGACCGCTACGACCATGAAGGCTGGGTGCCGCCCGAGGTCATCGTGCTGTGGGGCAAGGAGCCCTTGCGCAGCAACCCCGACGGCCTGTACGGCCACGCCATCGTTGAGATGATGCGCAAGTTCGGCACGAAGCTCATCTGCGTCGATCCGCGCATCACGTGGATTGGCACGCGTGCGGAAGAGGTGCTGCAGGTGCGTCCCGGCACCGACACCGCGCTGGCTATGGCCTGGATCTACGTCATGGCCAAGGAGGACCTCGTCGACCACGACTTCATCGACAAGTGGTGCTACGGCTACGACGAGCTGGTACAGCGCGTCCAGGAGATGCCTCCTTCGCGCGCCGCGGAGATCTGTGGCGTTCCCGAGGAGCAAATATGGCGTGCGGCGCGCCTGTACGGCAAGGCGAAGCCGAGCAGCCTCGCCTGGGGTCTGGCCGTGGACGAGAACCCGAACGGCACGCAGCTGGGCCAATGCCTCATCGCACTCATGTCCATCACCGGCTTCATCGACGCGCCGGGCGGCACGACGCTGGGCATGGGCGACGACCAGGGCAACGTCGTGCGCGACGGCGGCGCCATCGACTCGTCGGAAAAAGTGGACGACGAAACGGACTCCACGCTCATGCTGGCGCTCAAGCACGGCATCATGACGCAGGAGACGTGGGACACCAAGCGCATCGGCATCGACAAGTACCCGGCCGTCGGCTCCGTCATGTGGACGGCGCATCCCGACGAGTTCCTGAAGGCGCTGGAGACCGAGAAGCCCTTCAAGATCCATATGGCTCAGTTCGTGTCTTCGAACCCTGTGGGCACCGCCATTGCGGCCGAGCCTCAGCGCTGGTACAAGGCCTTGAAGAAGCTGGACTTCAACTTCGCCTGCGATCTGTTCATGAACCCGACGATCATGGCATGCTGCGACGTGTTCCTGCCCGTCGCCAGCACCATCGAGCACGACGGCATGGTGGTCACGCACTACGGCCTTAACTCTTCGTTCTACGGCGCACAGAACAAGTGCATCCAAGTGGGCGAATGCAAGAGCGACGTCGAGATCATGATGATGGTGGGCAAGAAGACCTACCCCGAATTCTGGGCCCGCTTCGAAACCCAGAAGGACTACGACGACTTCCATGTCATGCGCAGCTGGCTGCCCTTCGACACGCTGCGCGAGGAAGTGGTGCACATGAGCAACGAGCCGTACTACAAGTACGCCATCGGCAAGCTGCGCCCCGACGGACAGTTGGGCTTCCCTACGTCCACCGGCCGCATCGAGCTGTACTCTTACATGTATGCCAACTGGGGCGAAGACCCATTGCCGTATTACGAGCCAGCTGCCTACGGTCCAGAGAACCTGCCCGAAATGGCGAAGGAATACCCCTTCATGATGACCACGGGCGCGCGCAAGCAGGAGTTCTTCCATTCCGAGCACAAGCAGGTTCCCAGCCTGCGCCAGCTCACGCCATGGCCCGAACTGGACATGAATCCTGCCGACGCCGAGGCGCTGGGCGTGAACGAGGGCGACTGGGTGGAAATCGAGTCGCCCTACGGCAAGATCCGCCAGCGCGCGAAGATCACGCCCACCATCAAGCAGGGCATCTGTCACGCCATGCATGGATGGTGGTATCCCGAAGAGGACGGCAACGTGCCCAACCTTTACGGCAACTGGAAGTCGAACGTCAACATGTTGATGCCCAACAGCGTGAACGGCAAGTTGGGCTTCGGCAACACCTTCAAGCAGATGATGGTCAAGCTGAAGAAAGCCGACGGCGAAGGCGGGCCGAACGACCCGGATGCGAACGGCGTCATCCTGGAGCCGAGCCGCCAGGCCGAGTTCGAAGTCCAGCAGGTTTGGCGTCCCGAAGACAAGTCCACCGCAGAGTATCTGCAGAAGTAAAGGAGGCATGACGATGCCGCAACACGCCCTGTACATCGATTTCGAGTTCTGCTCGGGATGCCACAGCTGTGAAATCGCCTGTCGCAACGAGCTCAAGCTGCCTTTGGAAGAATGGGGCATGAAGGTGCTCGAGGACAAGCCGCGCCAGCATGCGGACGGTTCCTGGCACTGGGACTTCGTGGCGTATCCGACCGAAAAGTGCGACCTGTGCGCCGATCGCGTCGAACGGGGCCTGCTTCCCTCGTGCGTCCAGTGCTGCCAGGCCAAGGTGCTCGAATACGGCACCATCGAGGAATGCGCACGGAAGCTTGCCGAAAAGGGCAAGAAGGCCGCCGTCTTCGTTCCTTGAGTGTGTTCGACGCGATGCGATGCATGGCGGGGCGTGCCGAGCCAGGGAGCCGTCGCCCCGCCTTTGAAGGAGATGGGCGGAAGTGAACGGCTGCGGAGCGTTCTGCTCGTATTGCGGTAAGTGCGGCAGGAAGATCGACGAAAGGCTTGTGCGGAACAAGCCGGCGAACGTCTCTCCTCCTGGCGTTGCGCTGCACGGCTCGCATCAGGCTGGCGCCGGCGAAGGCAAGGGGTGCCCATCGCAAGGCGGCAGGGAAGAGGGCAGCCACGCCGTTTCGCCTGTCGAATGATTCTTGGGGTTTTACGGAAACAGGCTGGAGCAGGAGGAGAGGCCGAACCGGCTTGCGCCCCCCTCCTCCAGCCTCTATCTCGAACCTGTTAAGGAGGGTACCATGACCGACACATTGGCCGTCGAGTTCGGGCCGAAGTCCAAATTCACGGTTTCCAGCTTCATCGATGCCATCGGCTTGACGAAGTTCACGTGGGGAATCTTCATCCTGCTAGGCCTTTGCAACATCTTCGAGGGATACGACTACATGATCGTGTCCGACACGGTCCCGTCGCTCCAGGCGGAATGGGGCCTGAGCTCCACCATCACCGGGTCGCTGTCCTCGTGGTCCCTGATCGGCCTGGTGCTGGGCGGCTTGATCGCCGGGCCTCTGGCCGACAAGATGGGACGCCGGAAAGCGCTTGCAAGCATGACCATCATCTACGGCATCCTGAACCTGCCGCTGTATTTCTCGAACAGCTGGGAGTTCTTCGCGTTCTTCCGCGTTCTGGCCGGCACGGGCCTGGGTGCAACCATCCCCATGGTCACCACGTGCTTTTCGGAATGGGTGCCGTCGAAGAACCGCTCGTTCTTCATCACGTTCGGCATGGCGTTCATGATCTGCGGATGGCTCCTGGCCGGTGTCATCGGCGGCGCGCTGAGCAACGCGACGGCAGCTGCGACCATCAACGAGGCCATGGTCTCCGGAGGAGAGTCGGCCTGGAGGGCGGCCCTTGACTCCGCCATCGCCTCGGCCGGCGTCGGGCTGCCGTTCATAGGGGCGGGCGTCGACTTCGACAGCTGGCGCTACGGCTACTTCATTGGCGCGATTCCCATCGTCTATGGCATCGTTCTGTGGTTCGCCATGCCCGAGACGCCCCATTGGTACGCGAGCAAGGGCCGCTTCCAAGACGTCAACGCCGCCTTGGGCAAGCTGGAGAAGTCCAAGTTCGGCAATGCCGACCTGTCCACGCAGTTTGCGGCCGAGCAGTACATCGTGCCGAAGCCGGTGCAAGGCAGCGGCGTTGCCGCCCTGTTCAGCAAGAAGTACATCAAGGGCACGATGACCATCTGGATCGCGTACTTCATGGGGACGTTCATCGTCATGGGCATGAACGCCTGGCTGCCCAAGATGATGGTCACCGCCGGCTACAGCTACGGCCTGGCGACCTTGAACAATGGCGCCGCCGTCATTGCCGACGTGCTGGCTGGCCTTGGTGCCGAAAAGTTCGGGCGCAAGAAGAACATCATTGGCGGCTTCGCGTTCGCCGTGGTGATGATCGTGGTCACCACCATCGTGTTCTACGTCGCCGTGACGGCGGGCTCGGTGCCCTATGGCGTGATCGCGCTTGTCATGGTGCTGTTCGGCTTTGCCATCAACTATGGTCAGACCGGGACGCAGCCGCTCATGCCCGAAGTGTATCCTGCCTCCATCCGCGCAACGGGCGTTTCGTACTGCCAGGCGTTCGGCCGCTTCGGTGGGGCGTTGGGCCCGCTGCTGTTGGGTGCCATCATGGACTTCATGGTCTCCATTGGCGCCAGCACCGCCATGTCGATGTCCGTCACGTTCATGGTCATGACCGTTCCTGCCATCATTGTGTGCATTTCCACGGCCGTGCTGATCAAGGGCGACTTCAAGGGCGCCATAGACGAAATCACCGAATAGGCGGCCTGTACCCGAGTCCGCAGGCTTTCCTGCAGCATCGGCGTTTCGCGCGTCGTTTCGTCAAGAAAGGAAGTTTCTCATGTGCTTCAGACCTTCAACCACCACCGGCCCCGTTCCTGGTGCAGGGGTGCCGGGCGCTCCTGCCGCCCCAGGCGCTCCTGGCGCACCGGCGGCCCCAGGCGCACCTGTCGTTCCAGGAGGCCCTAAGGCCCCCGCCGCTCCGGGTGTGGCGGGGACGCCGAAGCCTCCCGCAGCACCGGGAACAGCCGCCCCCGAAGAGGCGGGAGAAGAATAGCCTGCAGGCTGACGCAGGCAGAGCCGGTCGTCGCGAAGGCGCCGACGAGGAGTGCGAACTCCCCGCCGGTGCCTTTCCGTTTTCCGGGCGATCCTGAAATCGGCCTGAAGGAACTGACGTGCCGCCGCGGCGTTTCAGGATAACTTCAGGGTGCTGGCCTATCCTTGCCGACACGATGCGGCGCGTGCCCCCAGCTTGTCCGGGTGCGGCGTGGGCGCGCCGTGTCCTGACGGAACGTAAGGAGAAGACGGTGACGTTGTATAACGAAGTGTTCGAGCGGACGGAGAAGAAATACCGCCTGGACGCGCGGCAGCATCGCCAGATGGTGGAAGCCCTTGCCGGGCATCTGGCGTTGGACGCGTTCGGCATCACGAAGATCACCAGCCTGTACTTCGACACGCCCGGCCGTGCGCTTATCGAGCGATCGCTCGACAAGCCGCTCTACAAGGAGAAGCTGCGCCTGCGCCGCTACGGCGAGGCCGCGGGCGAAGCCGCGGACGAAGACGGCTGCGTGTTCGTGGAGATCAAGAAGAAGTACAAGGGCGTGGTGTACAAGCGCCGCGTCGGGATGTCCTTGGCGGCGGCACGCGCCTATATGGGCGGCATGTCCTACGAGCAGGCGTGCGCCTGCTTCCCGCTGTCCGATCCGGCGCTGGCGGCCGCGTCGGTCAGCGCCCTCAGCCGGCAGATCGCGCGCGAGATAGATTCCTTCCGTGCGCGCCACGGCGCGCTGCGCCCCTCCATGGTCATCACGTGCGACCGGGCGGCCTATGCACCGCTTGATGCTGGCGACGGCGAGCTGCGCATCACGTTCGACACGGGGCTGGCCTATCGTGACCGGTTCGATCGCCATGCGCCCACCTTGCCGCTGCTGGGGGCGGATGAGGCCGTCATGGAGATAAAGAACGCCGGCCCCCTGCCGTTGTGGCTGACGCACGCGTTGACGGCATGCGGGGCATATCCCTCGTCCTTCTCGAAGTACGGCGAGGCGTACCGCATCTGCATGCGTGCAGGTGCCGCCCCGGCCCGTCACGTGGCTGGCGACGATCGCCGCAGCCGGTGTGCGCGTTCGGGCGCGAAGGCGAAAACGCTGGCGACTTCGAAGGGCCCGGCTGCTTCCGCGCACGCGGCTCCGACAAACCCGGCTTCCGCAAGCCCGACCTCCACAGAAACGACTTCCAAAGAAAGGGTGCTTGACTGTGCTTGATTCCGCATTCTCTTCCGTGTTCGGAACGGCCGACTCGCTGGTGTCCAGCGTGTCCACCGTCGACTTCCTCATATGCTGCGTGGCGTCCATCCTGCTGGGTGCGGCCGTGGCGGGCGTCTACATGTTCCGTCACACCTACTCCAAGAACTTCGTGGTCACGCTGGCTCTGTTGCCGCTCATCGTGCAGATGGTCATCACGCTGGTGAACGGCAATCTAGGCGCAGGCATTGCGGTCATGGGCGTGTTCAACCTGGTGCGTTTCCGCTCCATCCCCGGCAGTGCGAAGGACATCGGCAGCGTGTTTCTGGCCATGGCCATCGGCTTGGCCACGGGCATGGGCTTCATTTGGCTTGCGGTCGTCTTCACGGTCATCGTGGCCGTGGTGAACGTGGCGTACGTGGCTTCTCCCTTCGGCAAGCAGAAAGAGCCCGAAAAGACGCTGCGCATCACCATTCCCGAAGATTTGGAGTACGACGGCGTGTTCGACGAGGCGCTGGCGCGCTACACTGACGAGCACGAGCTCACCGAAGTGCAGACCACGAACATGGGAAGCCTGTTCATGTTGGAATACGCCATCCGCCTGAAGGAGCCGGGGCTCGAGAAGCGCCTGATTGACGACTTGCGCTGCTTGAACGGCAACCTGAAGATCACGTGCGGACGCGCGGCGGCGGCAAAGGACGTGTTGTGATGAAAACGAAGGAAACCGCCTTCGGGCTTTTGTGGGGCGAGAGCTGGGGCAATGCCCAGTCGCTCAGACAGTCCTGCTCGCACGGAACGTCCAATCGTCCGCTCGGGCGAAGAATATGGTGTGCGAACAGTCCACTGGACTGTTCGCCATGCGAAACTCGCTTGGTGGGCACCGCCCCAACTCTCTTCGCGCGAAAGGTTGACGCTGCAAGTCTGGAGGCAACCCCCAGTCGCTCAGACAGTCCTGCTCGCACGAACAGCCCAATCGCCCGCTCGGGCGAAGAATATGGTGTGCGAACAGTCCACTGGACTGTTCGCCATGCGGAACTCGCTTGGTGGGGGCAGCCTCCAGCCTTGGCTCGGGGCATGGTTGCCGCGGCCATGTTCGTTTTGCTGGCTGGGGTGGCGGTTCTGGGTGGGTGCTCTTCGGATGTGGCGGGCGGGTCGGATTCTGCGGGGTCTGCGGGCGCGGACGGCTCGGCGTCAACGGCGCTGGTGGCCGACACGGCGGGCATGGACTTCTCGTACAGCAACCGCGACCAGGATGCCGGGTACGACGAGGCCTCTGCGACGCGCATTCAACTTTCCGGCAGCACGGCTGCGGTGGAGGGCGAAGGCGCCACGGTGGAAGGCTCCACGGTCGTCATCACGCAAGAGGGCACCTACGTGGTGTCGGGCCAGCTTGAAGGGCAGATCGTGGTGGAAACGGCAGACGACGTGAAGGTGCAGCTGGTATTGGCGGGGGCGTCCGTCCACAACGAAAGCGGTCCGGCCATCTATGTGAAGGAGACGGACAAGTGCTTCGTCACTTTGGCCGACGGCACCGAGAACGCGCTTTCCGACGGTGCCGGCTACGTGCTTGAAGACGGCGCGGACGAGCCCAACGCCACGCTGTACAGCAAGGCCGACCTCTGCATCAACGGGGAAGGCGCCCTGGTGGTGGACGCAGCCTACCAGCATGCGGTCAATTCCAAAGACGACCTGGTGGTCACGGGCGGCACGTTTTGCATCACGGCGGTGGAAGACGCGCTGCGCGGGAAGGACTGCGTGAAGATAGACGGCGGCACGTTCGACATCGACGCAGGCGGCGACGGCATCAAGTCGAACAACGACGAGGATGCGACACGCGGGTTCGTCAGCGTCACGGGCGGCACGTTCGACATCGTGGCGGGCGACGACGGCGTGCAGGCGGCCACGCTCGTGCGCATGGCAGGCGGCGACCTGACGGTGGAGGCTGCGGACGACGCGCTGCATTCCGACGTGGAGGCGCTCATTGCGGACGGCACGTTGGAAATAACGGCGGGCGACGACGCGGTGCATGCGGAAACCGTGCTCACGGTGGACGGCGGCACGGTGAACGTGGCGGCGTGCTACGAGGGCTTCGAAGCGGAGAAGGTCGTCATCAACGGTGGAGAGTCGCATATCGTGGCCAGCGACGACGGCATCAACGCGGCCACGGCGGACGCGACCGCGAGCGATGATGCGGCGGGCGCGTCAGCGACCGGCTCAACGGCCCCGACAGGCGACCTGCCCGCAGGCGACGCGGCGCAGGGTGCCGGCGTTTCGACGGGCGAGCCGCCTTCAGGCGACCTGCCGCAAGGCGAAGCCCCCGGCGACCTGCCGCAAGGCGGCGGCATGCGTGGCGATCCCATGGCCGAAAGCCCCAACGAGAGCATGCAGAACGGCGGCATGCCCGAAACCGGCATGGCGGAAGGCGGCAAGGGCGTGTCCGATTCCGACTGTCTCATAGAGGTCAACGGCGGCTACACCGTGGTCGATGCGGCGGGCGACGGCATCGACAGCAACGGCAACTTCTCCATGACCGGCGGCGTGCTGTTGGTGTGTGGCCCCACGGATGGCGCCAATGGCGCATTCGACTACGACCTGGAAGCGACCATCTCCGGCGGCACGTTCGTCATGGTCGGCTCGACCGGCATGGCGCAGAACTTCACCAACGGCTCGCAGCCGTTCTCGTTCAACGCCGTCAGCGGGCAGGCAGGGCAGAGCGTGGCCGTGACGAATGAGGCAGGCACGGTGGTGGCCTCGTTCACGCCGCAGAAGGCTTTCGGCATGGTGCTGGTCAGCAGCCCCGCCTTCGCCGAGGGAGGCACCTACACGCTTACGGTGGGCGGCACGGTCGCCGGTGCGAACGCCGACGGCTACACTGAGGACGGCACGGTGAGCGGCGGCACGGCCACCACCGTCACGGCGTCCACCACCGCCACGGGCGGCATGGGCGGCCTGGGCATGGGTGGCGGCGGCATGCCCGCCGGCATGCCCGGCGAAGGAGGCCAACGCGGCGGCCGCATGATGTAGCGACCAACCCCGGCCGGCGCCGCATGGCACGAAAAGCTGCATTTTCGTGCCATAACCCAAGAAGGCCGAGCGCGGTGCGCTCGGCCTTCTGTGCAAGGGGCTTTCGAGCCCCCTATCCAATAGGCCCGACGCGGAGTAGCTGGGGAGGGGTGCGCCGGGACTCTTATTGGCTCATGGAGGGGACGCCGCTATGCGGCCGGAGCGCCGCCTTCGGCACCTTCGTCTTCGCCGCCGCCCATGGGCGGGCCGGCCATGCCCTTGTCGGACTGCTTGACTTCGGCGTTGCCTGCACCCAGGGTGCAGTATTGGTTGGGGTCGTCGGCCGTGGCCAGGTATTCGCCCAGCGTGTAGCCCAGCGTCAGGCACATGCCGATGGACACGCCGTTCATGATGCCGTTGTAGCCCATGGGGAAGCGCCCGCCGGAGTTGTTGCCGCAGGCGAACAGGCCCTTGATGGGCTCGAAGCCCTGGCCCTGCACCTGCTGTTCGGCCGTGACCAGCAGGCCGGACGTGGCCACGAGCGATCCGCCGCCGATGCGCTTGCTGCACGGGTAGCCGTAGAAAGGACCCTTCACGATGGGCCACATGGTTTCCGGGTCGCGGCCGAACTCGTCGTCGGCGCCGGCGTCGTGCGCTGCGTTCCATGCCTCCACGGCGGCCAGCGTGTTCTTTTTCACGCCTTCTTCCATGCCCATCCAGTCGCACAGCTCTTCCAGCGTGTCGGCGCAGTAGAGGAACTTGCCCGACGTGTCGTCGCCCTCTTCGCCTGCCGCTGCGGCCGCTTCCATGTAGCTTTCGATGGTGGCGGCGTTCTCGTCGTCCCATTCCTTGGGGGCAAGGTGGCCGGCCAGCTGGTTGAAGAACACGCTCTGCCAGTCGGAGTCCCAGATGATGTAGGCCATGTCTCCCGGCTGGCGTGCGCCGGCGCAACCGGAAAGCAGCGGGCCGCCGAATGCCTCGTTGCAGTAGCGCTTGCCGTACTTGTTGAGCCACAGGCACTCGACGCCTTCCATGGGCGTCAGCGGGATGAACGCGTGGCTGCCCATGTCGCCGCCGGTGCCGATCTCCACCTTCGCGCCAATGCGCATGCCCATGGCTATGCCGCTGCCGTCGCGGCCGGACATGGCCGCGCAGTCGGCGTATTCGCCCAGCTCGTAGTTCTCGCGGCAGATGGCGTTGTACATGGCCGAGTTCGATCCGATGTCGCCGCACGCCAGCACTACGGCTTCGCCGTTGTACTGGATGTAGTTGCCGTCAGCGTCCTGCGCAATGACGCCGGTCACCTCGGTGCCATCCTCGTTGTGCACCAGGCGCACGGCCGTCTGTCCGTAGTTGAACGTGGCACCCGCTTCCTTCGCCTTTGCCTGGCTGCGCTTGAGAGCGTCGGTCATGCCGACGCTTCCGGCGAACTGGCACGTGCCCACGTACGAGGTGAACAGTCCTTTCTTGTAGTCGTAGCCATCGACGACGGGCCAGTTCAGCGGAACGAGCTCGTTTTTCTCTTCTTCGGTGTAGCCGTCGATGAACCAGTCGAGCGCCTCGC
>HHCFC01400__coassemble_2270_pt1 | contig 11515 bp, 9 predicted proteins | sample HHCFC01400__metabat2_high_PE_058 | metagenome-assembled genome bin HHCFC01400 | reverse complement strand
AGTCGGGCAGGATGAGGTCGACGCCCGGATGGTTGTCGTCGGGGAACATGAGCCCAGCGTCGTCCAGGATCATGTCGCCCTTGCATTCGAAGACGGTCATGTTCTTGCCGATGGCGTCGAGGCCGCCCAGAGGGATGATCTTCAGCGTGGCGGAAGGGTCCTTCTTCGGCGAGGCGAAGTCGCGCCGGGCGTTCTGCTGGCCGCCGCCTTCGCGGCGCGGCGCCTTGCCTTCCTTGGTGAGTTTCGGGCGCTCGCGCTCCAGCTTCACGTGCTTGTAGGACTGCGTCCGCTTGTCCGCACGGTCCGACCGCGCCGCCTCGCCCGCGCGAGGAGCGCGGCCGTTGTTCTGTTTTTCCATTCTTTTCCTTTGCGTCACGTGCATGGGCGCGCCGGCTCAGGCCCCCCGTAAGGGCGTCCTTCGCCTGCACGGTGGCCACCGCTTCGCGGGGCCTTCCTGCAGGCTGCCTGTCCGTCGCCGCCCACGCGGCTTTTCCTTTCGCAAGCGGCGGGCGCAACAGCGCCCGCCGCGCTCTTCCTTCTTCGGTTCCGCACGGCCGCGAAGGCGGTCGCACGGGCTTTCCCGCAGCAGGTCCCGGCCGTCAGGCCAGGACGCCGACCTCGCGCATGGTCTGCGCAAGACGGGCCGACTGCTCCGGCGTCGCATCCACCAGCGGCAGGCGCACGCCTCCCACCGGGAACCCCAGCAGTTTGAGGGCTTCCTTCACCAGGATGGGGTTCGAAGTCTCGAACAGCCCTTTCATGAGCGGCATGAGCCTCTCGTTGGCGGTTGCGGCAGCCTCCCACTCGCCCGCCGCGCACAAATCCACGATCTCCTTCATGCGCGCCGGCGCCACGTTGCCGATGGTGGACACGACGCCCACGCCGCCGAGCTTCATGATGTCGTAGGTGGCCGCGTCGTCGCCCGAATACACCACGAACCCTTCCGGAGCGCCGTCTACGATGGCCTTGATCTGATCCATCTTGCCGGAAGCCTCCTTGACGGCCACGATGTTGCGGCAGTCGCGCGCCAGGCGCAGCGTGGTTTCCGCCTCCATGTTCACCACGCAGCGGCCGGGGATGTTGTACAGCACGATGGGCAGCTCCACCGCTTCCGCGATGGTGCGGAAGTGCTGGTAGAGGCCTTCCTGCGGCGGCTTGCTGTAGTACGGGACCACGCACATGAACCCGTCCACGCCCAGCTTCTCCACGTCGCGGGCGAAGTCCGCCGTGTCGGCCGTGCAGTTGTCGCCCACGTTGGCGATGACGGGCGCGCGGTCGCCCACGGCCTCCACCACGGCGGCGAACAGCTTCATCTTCTGGGGGTAGAACACGGTGGGGCTCTCGCCCGTCGTGCCGCTTATGATGAGCGCGTCGCTGCCGCCGTCCACCAGGCGCACGGCCAGTTCCTGCGTGCGATCCAGGTCAAGCTCCCGATCCTGGTCGAACGGCGTCACCATGGCCGGAATCATGCGTCCGAAACGGGGTTCTTGCGACATGGGCGTGCCTCCTTGTGCGGTCGTGCTGCGATAAGACCTTGCTGCTCGTTGTTCGTCTGCCATTATGACACGGGCGCGAGCCTCATGCCATGAAGTTCTCCAAACCTACAATCAGGCCTTCTTCCGCGCCGACGCTGCGGATGCCCAGAAGCACGCCAGGCATATAGGAGGCGCGGTCCCAGCTGTCGTGGCGGATGGAGAGCGTCTGGCCCAGAGACCCGAACACGACCTCCTGGCTGGCCACGTAGCCCATCGAGCGCACGGAGTGCACCGGGACGCCGTCCACGAGCGCGCCGCGCGCGCCTTCGGCCCCAGGGATCTCGGTCTCGCGCCCGGGTGCCTCGCTCGCGCGGTGGCCGCGCGCCTCGGCGATGATCTGGGCCGTGCGCACCGCGGTGCCGGAAGGGGCGTCCAGCTTGCGCGCGTGATGGAATTCGAGCACCTCGGCCTCGGGGAAATACGGGGCGGCCGCCTTCGCGAACTGCATCATGAGCACGGCACCCGTCGTGAAGTTGGGTGCGTAGAACAGGCATGTGCCCGCGGGCGCGATCGCCGCCAGCTCGTCCAGGGTCTCGTTGGAAAGGCCCGTCGTTCCCACCACGCAGTCCACGCCGGCCGGCAGGGCCGCACGCAGGTTGGCCTCCACCACGGCGGGTTGCGTGAAGTCCACGAGGACGTCGAAGCCCGCGCCTGCAAGCGCTTCGGGCACGGAGGCGAACACGGGCACGTCCCCGCCCCCTTCTCCCTGCGGGTCTACGCCGCAGACGAGCTCCAGGTCCTCCGCCGCGCGCACTGCGTCGGAGACCGCCGTGCCCATGCGCCCCGCGCATCCCGCAACCGCCACCTTGATCATGGGCTTCCTTCCTTTCGATCCGTCTTTCCGTCATCCTACCACGCAGGCCCGCGCCTCCGCCCAGACGTTGCCTCAGCGGCATCGGCGACGCAGCCAAGCGGCAGGGCGAGGGACAGGGGGAGGGAGCGTCTCGCGGCCGCCTGCTGTTGGCATCCGCCCGGGTTTTTGCCTGCCATCGGGCGCAAGGAGACGAACTCCGGCGGCTCGCTCGGCGCGGCGGCACGCACCGGCCGACTGGCCGCTGCTGGCGGCTTCTCGAATGCCGAAAGACGGAGGGCCGCTTGCGCGGCCCTCCGTGACGGTTCCTAGCCTTCGTGGCGGCGGCGCGGGGTGCGGCCGGCGTTGCCGCCGCCGTTCCCGTTGCTGCTGCGGCTGCCGCGGCCCGGACGGTTGTCGTGGTCGTCGCGGCGCGGGCGGTCGGAGCGCTCGCTGCGGGCAGGCGCGAACCCTTCGGGGGCGTCCGGCTTGTCCAAGCGGTCGAGCGAGATCTTGCCCGAGTTCGGGTCGACCTCGAGCACCTTCACCTTCACGACGTCGCCCAAGGCCAGCACGTCCTCCACCTTGCCCACGCGGCCGTTCGCCACGCGGCTGATGTGGAGCAGGCCGTCCTTGCCGGGCGTGAGCTTCACGAACGCGCCGAAGTCCTTGATGCCCACGACCTCGCCGTCGAACTCCTCGCCCACTTCGGGCTCTTTCACGATGCCCAGGATCATGGCCTTGGCGGCCTCGCCGGCAGGGCCTTCCACGGCGGCGATGTGGATGGTGCCGTCTTCCTGGATGTCGATGGACGCGCCCGTCTCGTCCTGGATGCCGCGGACCACCTTGCCGCCGGACCCGATGACGTCGCGGATCTTGTCCACGGGGATGTGAATGGTCTCGATGCGCGGGGCGGTGTCGCGCAGCTGCTCGCGCGGCGCGGCGATGGTCTGGAGCATGGCGTCCAGGATGTAGGCGCGGCCTTCGCGGGCCTGCTTGAGCGCGCGGGCCAGGATGTCCACCGAAAGGCCCTTCGCCTTGTTGTCCATCTGCAGGGCCGTGATGCCCTTCTCCGTGCCGCACACCTTGAAGTCCATGTCGCCCAGGAAGTCCTCCAGGCCCTGGATGTCGGAGAGGATGACCACGTCGTCGCCCTCCTTGATGAGGCCCATGGCAATACCGGACACGGGCGCCTTGATAGGCACGCCGGCATCCATGAGCGCAAGCGTGGAGCCGCAGGTGGAGGCCATGGACGACGAACCGTTGGATTCCAGCACCTCGGACACCACGCGGATGGCGTAGGGGAAGTCGTCCTCGCTGGGGATCACCGGCAGAAGCGCGCGTTCCGCAAGCGCCCCGTGGCCGATCTCGCGGCGCTTCGGAGCGCCCATGCGGCCGGCCTCTCCCGTGCAGTACGGCGGGAAGTTGTACTGGTGCATGTAGCGCTTGCCCTCGGCCGGGTCGATGGTGTCGAGGCGCTGCCATTCGTTCAGCATGCCGAGCGTCACCACGGAAAGCACCTGGGTCTGGCCGCGCTGGAACAGGCCCGAGCCGTGCACGCGGGGCAGGTAGCCCGGCACGATGTGCAGCGGGCGGATCTCGTCGGCCGCACGGCCGTCGGCACGCTCGCCGGTGGCGATGACCATGGCGCGCATGGCCTTCTTCTCGAGCGCCTTGCAGGCGGCGGCGATGTCGCTGCCCCAGGCGGCGCGTTCCTCGTCGGAGAACTGGGTTTCCTTGATCTCGGCCTTCAGGTCCTCCACCTTGCCCATGCGGGCGAGCTTGTCGGCGTCTTTCAAGGCGGCCGACATGCGGTCGAAGAAGGGCTCCACGCGCTCGGCGATGCAGGGGTCGGCGGAGCGGATGGTGTACTCCAGCGGCTCGGGGTTCACCTTGGCCAGAAACGCCGCCTGCTTCTCGCAGAACGCGGCGATGGCCTCCTGGCCGAAGGTCATGGCGGCCAGCATGTCCTCTTCGGAGATCTCGTCGGCGCCCGCCTCCACCATGGAGATGTAGTCGGCCGTGCCGGCGATGGTGAGCTCCAGGTCGGAATGCGCGGACTCCTCGAACGTCGGGTTCACGATGAACTCGCCCGTCTCCACGTCGCGTCCGATGCGCACGCACGCGGCCGGGCCGTCGAAGGGCGCGCCGCCCGCGAGCAGCGCCGCGGAGGCGCCGGCCACGCAGATGGTGTCGGGCGGGTTCACGCTGTCAACCACGAGCGTGGTGGCGACGATGTGCACTTCCTGCTTGAACCCGTCCGGGAAGCCCGGGCGGATGGGGCGGTCGATCATGCGCGCCGTGAGCGTGCCCTTGTCGGAAGGACGCGCCTCGCGCTTCAGGTAGCCGCCGGGGATGCGTCCCACGGCGTACATCTTCTCGATGAAGTCCACCGTGAGCGGGAAGAAGTCGTAGTCGCGCTCCTGCTTCGACACCACGGCCGTGACGAGCACGGTCGTTTCTCCCTGCGTGACGAGCACGGCGCCCGTCGCCTGCTTGGCCAGTTCGCCCGTCTCCAGGCGGTACTGCTTGCCGTACAGTTCGAAGGATTCGACGATCTTTTCCATACTGCTTCTTTCTTTCTCTTCGCCTTGGCCGCCCTAGTGCGGACAAGCTTCTTCGGCGGCGCGGTACTTACCGTTCCCATGCCGCCGCGAGCGGGCACGCCCTTGCATGCCCGACCGCCCTGTGCAACGGAGGGGGCCTCGTGCCCCCGCTTTGCCTTGATCGTGGGCGCAGCGCTTCTTTGCGGAAGCGCTGCACGCCGGGGCTTCCGCCCCTCTCTAACACAAGGCCCGCATCATGCGGGCCTGTGCCTTGTCGCTTAGATGTTGTCGCGGATGCCGAGCTTCTTGATGAGCGTGCGGTATTCGTTGATGTCGCGGTTCTTGATGTACTTCAGAAGGCCGCGGCGCCTGCCGATGAGCATCATGAGCCCGCGCTGCGTGTGCTTGTCCTTCTTGTGCACCTTCAGGTGCTCGGTCAGGTTGCGGATGCGCTCCGTCAGGATGGCCACCTGCACTTCGGCGCTGCCCGAATCGTTCGCGTCCTTGCCGAACTCGGCCATGAGTTCCGCGGTGCGCTCCTTGCTGATGCTCAGCTTCTCTGCCATGGTTCCACCTTTCCCCGGCGCTCCCGCGCCGCCTTCCGCCGCCTTCCGTCCTCGCCGGACGGACGCGCGCTCTCCTTGCTCCCCTCTGGGTGGGCATGCGGTGAACATGCGGACCAAGCGGGAAGTGCCTGCGTTTTCGCAGCCCGCCTATTGTAGGCGAAGCCGCAGGCCGGAGCAAGCGCGCCCCCACTCCCCCACAGCTTGCCCACAAAGCCGGCGAGCGGATCGGCTGCAGGCGGGCAAGCGCCCTCGGGCAACGGACGAGGAAACCGAAGCAGGCGCTTCCCCTGTCCTCCTTGCCGCCTTTGCCATGCCGCCCAGGCGTCCCGCTCTTAAGAATTCCTTAATTGTAGCGCGCGTCGCGGGCGCGGCGGACGGCGGCCTGCTACCATGGCCTGAGACGGATTGAGTGGAAGGAAGGATGCAGGGTGGTTGACGCGAAGCGCGTGTGCGTGTGCGACGACGAGGCGGCCATCGCCGATCTGGTGGGGCAGCTGCTGCGCGAGAACGGCTTCGAGGCGCACGTGTGCTACACGGCCCCCGACGCCCTGGCGGCCCACGCCGAGCATCCCTTCGACCTCGTCATCCTCGACATCATGATGCCCGGCATGGACGGGTTCTCCTGCTGCCGCGAGCTGCGGCGGCAAAGCGCCGTGCCCATCATCTTCCTGACCGCCAAGGACGAGGAGATCGACAAGGTGGTCGGCTTCGAGCTGGGCGCCGACGACTACGTGGTGAAGCCCTTCAAGCCGCGCGAGCTCATGGCGCGGGTCAAGGCGCGCATCCGCCGCGCCTCGCAGCCGGCGTGCGCATCTTCCGTTATGGAGGCGCGCGACATCGCCGTGGACGAGGCGTCGTTCACGGCGATGCTCCATGGCGAGCCGCTGACCCTCACGCCCAAGGAGTTCGCCATCCTCGCCTGCCTCGTGCGCCACGCCGGGCAGCCCTTGCCATCGAAGGACCTGTTCGAGACCGTATGGAACGAAGAGGCGAACGCACAGAGCGCGAACACCGTCATGGTGCACGTGCGGCATCTGCGCAAGAAGCTGGCATGCGTGGACTCGTCCCAGGAGTTCATCGAAACCGTGTGGGGCGTCGGCTACCGCATCGGCTGACGCGCCGCGCGGGCGCAGGCTCAAGACCAAGGAGGTTTTCATGACGACGAACGGACCGACGTCAGGACCTATGCCGCCGACGGCCCAGCCGGCCCAGCCGGCCGCCTTCGGCTCCCCCTCGCAGCGCAAGGACGGGCGTGCGGACGGCTTCGCCCTCTCGTCGCGCGCCACGGCGACCCGTTCCCGCCTGGCGGGCACGGTGTTTCGGCGCACCGTGCTCCAGCTGGCGCTTTTCGCCGGGTCCTTCGCTCTCCTGCTGGGCGTGTTCCTGCTGTTCTTCACGCAGATCGTCGGCAACGTCCTCTACGCGCTCTCCGGCTACGACTGGTCGGCGTACAGCGTGCTTCTGGCCCTGTTCTGGCCTCTCGTGATCGCGTGCTTCGTCGCAGGCGTGCTGCTCATCGTGCGTGCCGGCATCCATCGCGCGTTCGGCTACTACGGGCTTCTGCTCGATTCGGTCGAGCAGGTGCTGTCGAAGCAGGAAGGCCCCGTGGTGCTGCCGCCCGAACTGGCCGAGACGTCGGCGGCCCTGAACGCCATCAAGCTGGAGAACGAGCGCAGCGAACGGGCCGCGCACGCTGCCGAGCAGCGCAAGAACGAGCTGGTGGTGTACCTGGCACACGACATCAAGACGCCGCTCACGTCCATCGTGGGCTACCTCACGCTGCTCGACGAGTCTCCCGACCTGCCGGTGGAGACGCGCGCCCGCTATGCGCACATCACGCTGGAGAAGGCGTACCGCCTAGAAGAGCTGCTCGACGAGTTCTTCGAGATCACGCGCTACAACCTTTCCTCCATCCCCCTCGAGCGGTCCCGCTTCGACGCAGCGCTGTTCTGCCGCCAGGTCATCGAGGAGTTCTATCCGGTGGCGGAGGCGCGCGGGCTGGAGCTGGCCTTCGAAGGCCCCGACGAGCTGGCGGTGCTCGCCGACGCGAAGCGCATGTCGCGCGTGGTCAACAACGTGCTGAAGAACGCCGTGGCCTATGCCGACCCGGACACGCGCGTGGTCCTGCACACGTCCGTGGTGCCGTCCGCCGACGGGACGCCATGGTGGGAGGTCACCGTCACGGACACCGGCCGAGAGGTGAGCCCCCATCACCTGGAGCACATCTTCGAACGGTTCTACCGCGCCGACGACGCGCGCACGGCCGAGGAAGGGGGCGCCGGGCTCGGCCTGGCCATCGCCCGCGAGATCGCGCGCGCCCACGGCGGCGACATCTACGCCGCCAGCGCGCAGGGCGTCACGTCGTTCACCGTGTGGATCCCTCAGGGCCCTGCCACGCCGACGGCGGGCTGACCAGCCCTGCGGCCGCGCGCGCCGAAGGCCACTGCCGGGCCGCCTTGTCAGCCCGCCGCGCCGTGCGGGAAGGCCCCGCCGCAGACGCTGCAGGGCGCCCTAGACGCCTTGCGCGCCCTGGGCCTCGCGGAGGGCGTGGACCAGCTGGTCGGCGCACGAGGTGGAGCGGCGGCCGCACGTGTTGCCTTCCAGCTGCTCGGCCACCTGGTCGACGGTCATGCCCTGGATGAGTTTGGAGATGGCCTTGAGGTTGCCGTCGCAGCCGCCCACGAAGTCCACGTGGGACACCGTGTCGCCGTCGAGCTCCACGTGGATGGCGCGCGAGCAGACGCCGTGCGGGGTGTAGGTATGCATGTCTTTCTCCTTCGTCTCTCGTCGGACGGCCGCAGCCGCCGTCGTGTTCATGTTCAAAGTCGCTTGGAAGCCCTTGCACGCCGGCCCTCAGGCCGGCCCTTCGCCGTACAGGCCGCACGAGAACAGGAAATTCAGCGACTTCAGGCTGGCCCCCACGTGTTCGCGCACCCACTCCTGGCAGAACCGCAGGACCGAGAACGCGGAGTCGAGCCCCATGCCGCTCTCCACGACCTCGGCGAAGGTCGCTCCCAGAAGGAAGCGCATCCAGGCCACCGTGGACGCCGGCACGAAGGTCGCGTCGACCTGCGTGCGGCACGCCGCGCACACCACGCCCCCTTCGCGGAAGGACACGTACACGTCGCCCGCCACGTCTGCCGACGCGACCGGCCCGCCGCATGCCGCGCAGGAGTCCAGGCTGGGGCGCAGCCCCGAAAAGGCAAGGGTCTTCAGCAGGTGCGCCGCGCATACGGAGGGAACCTGGCACGCGTCGAGCCCGCCCATGCAGGCGAACGCGGCCCGGGTGCAGGCGAAGAGCTTCGGGCTTTCCAGGCCGTCCTGCGTCACGCGGTCGAGCAGCTCGGCCATGGGCGCCGCTGCGGCCGCATGCTCCAGGTCGAGGCGCACGCGCTCGTTGCTTTCCAGAAGGCGCGCCTCGCACACGACGTCGAGGGAGCGCCCCTTGGAGCACAGCACGTCCACCACGGAATACAGCTCCAGGCGGGCGGAGAACGCGTTCGCCGGCTTGCGGGCGCCCTTCGCCACGGCTCGCATCTGCGAGCCGTCCTCGGCAAGGAGCGTCAGCACCAGGTCGGTCTCCCCCAGCTTCGTCTTGCGCAGCACCAGGGCGCGGGCCGTGTACGTGGGCGAAGCCACGGCGGCGCGTCAGGCCTTCTCGACGCTCGGCGAGGCGGACGCGATCCCGTTCTGGTCGTTCCACGTGATGGTGCCGGAAACGGTCTTCCAGTCGCCATAGAGCGTCTGCGTGCCGAAGAACAGGTAGTCCTTGGTCTCCACGACGCGCGCGGAAACGGAATAGCTGGTGGTGCCGTCGCCGGCGTACTCCACGTCCAGCGTGTCGGGATCCACCTCGTAGGTCACGCCGTCGATGGCGAACTGGCCTGACGACTGGAAGAAGGTATGCGTCGCGCTCACGAGCTCCTTGGCTCGCGATTTCGCCAGGTTGACCGTCACGGCGGACCCCGAGGCCAGCTTGGTGCCGGCGACCGGGTCGGTTGACGCCACCAGCCCCTCCTCCATGTCCTCGGTGTACACCCAGCGGACGTCGGCGACGTAGCCGGCCTCGTCGGCGAGCGCCGCCTCGGCCTGTTCCTGGGTCTTGCCCAGCACGTCGGGCACCGTGAAGGGGGTCGCCACCTGCACGACGATGTGCGTGGACGCCTTCGCCTTCTCGCCGGCCGCCGGCTCGACCGAGAGCACCGTGCCCTCCGCCTCGTCCGACTTCACGGCCTGGTACTCCACGTTGGTGAATTCCTCGGCCTCGAACAGGGCGGCCGCTTCGTCCTTGGTCGCGCCCACCACCGAGGGCACCGTTCGCGCCACCGACACGTGGATGACCACCTCGGTGCCCGCCTCCTTGCGCGAGCCGGCCGACGGGTCGGTCAGCAGCACCTTGCCCTCCACGTCGTCGGACTTCACCTGCGTCCACCGCACGGCGAACCCTTTGCGCTCCAGTTCGTAGGTGGCGTCGGCCTGCGACTTGCCCACCACGTTCGGCACCGTGTGCCCGCCCCAGATCTCCATCTGGTACGTGACGGCGGCGCCGGCGGCTAGGGCCAGGACCAGCACGACCACGAGGGCGACGACGGTCTTCCTGCGCGAAGAGCGGCGCCTCTTCTCCTTCGGGTCGGGCGCGCGGAACTGCTTCTGGCGTCCCGAGCCTCCGCCTTCAACCGGTTCCATCTCCATGGTGTCGCCCGAGCGCCAAGCGGCGGCGGGCGGCTCGTATCCGGGATCCACCAAGCATTCGATGCCCGAGAGGTCGGCCGTGCGCCCGGCGTCCGAAGCCGGGCGGGGATCGACGCGAGGAACGGGAACCGTGAGGTCGGCCGGGGACGGCGCCGGGAAGACGGCGTCGATCCCGCCGGGCCCCTCCTCGGCGGGATCCCCGTCGTCGAGGGGCCGGAAGTCGAACGGGTTGCCGTCGTCGTCCACGTTCACGCCCGCCACGGCGATGGCCGGCACGCGCGCGGGGTCGAGCGGGCCGGAAACATGCGCGTCCGTCGTGCGCCCCGCAGGCTCGCCTGCCATCGGGCCCGCCGCTTCCTCGGCGGCGGATGGCGCTTCAGCGGCTCCGCCCGCCGCGCCGCCGTCCATCGTCGGGCACGCCGCCTGCGCACCGCCGCGCGCGGCGGCCGCCTCAGGCGACGCGGACGCACGGCCTTCCTGCACGGGAAACGCGGTCGCCGGCGGCTCTTGGGCGGCGCGCGGCGCGTCCGCCTGCGCGGAAGCGCTCGCGTCGAGCGCGTCCGGGCAAAGGGACCCGCCCCGGGGCTCGGCCGGCGCCGCCGAGGCGCCGGAAGCAACGGCGGCCACGACGTCGTCGCCCGAAGCGGCTGCCGCGACCTCGGCGATGCGCCCGGAAAGAGGGAAGCCGCATTCGTTGCAGTACTTCGCCCCGTCTTTGTTTTCGGAATGGCAGTTTGGACAGTTCATGCAGACAACTCTCTCGCGTGGTCGTACCCCGTCCATTGTAGCGGAAAAGCGGCCGGTTCAAGCCGTTCGTCGGGCACTACGCCATTTCCACAACAATGCGCGCGCGGCGAGTGGCGGTACATTGCCCCGTCCCCATGCGCCGCGTGCGGCGACCAAGCGCTCGTCCTCCCGAATAACGACCTTTTCGGGCGGCAGCAAGGCCGGGGGAAGGCCAGGAAGCCGGCGGGCGGCAGGGGAGCCTTACGCGCCTTCGCCGTAGCCGAAGCGGCGGATTTGGTTCGCGTCGCGCCGCCAGTTCTTCTTCACCTTGACGGACAGGTCCAAGAACACCCGCGTCCCCAGAAGCTGTTCCAAGTCGGCGCGCGCGTCGATGCCGATCTGCTTGATGGCCGCGCCCTTCTTGCCGATGATGATGCCCTTCTGGCTTTCGCGCTCCACGTAGACGACGGCGTAGATGCGGGCGAGGTCCTTCTTCTTGTCGTATTCCATCTCCTCCACGCGCACCCCGATGGCGTGCGGCACCTCGTCGTGGAACGTCCGCAGGATCTTCTCGCGCACGAACTCCGCCACGATCACTTCCAGCGGCTGGTCCGTCTCCATGTCGGGCGGGAACCAGGCCGGCCCTTCCGGCAGCAGGTA
>HHCFC01400__coassemble_2247_pt1 | contig 11650 bp, 8 predicted proteins | sample HHCFC01400__metabat2_high_PE_058 | metagenome-assembled genome bin HHCFC01400 | reverse complement strand
TCTTCGCTCGTCCTCCCTTTCCGACCATCCGCCACGCTTCCGCGAGACGGCCAGGAAGTAGATGCTTGCCATTCTATAAAGAACGCCAAAAATCTTTGGCTGAGCATCCTCCAAAAATGAGAGGGAGATTTTGGAGCATTGCCCGTGGAATATCGGACAAGGCGCTTTTAAGCCGGCCACACGCCGTTGCAGGCCCGGATCGCGCCGCCGCATTCCGGGCATTTGCAGCAAAAAGACCCCCGGCCTAACGGCCAGGAGGTCTTTTCTGGTTGGTGCAAAGCGCGTGTTTCCGCCGACCCGCTACGACGCGAGGGCCTGCTTCACGGTTTCCACGTCCAGCGTGGCGTCCGACGGGAAACCCGCAGCCGTGACCAGGTACTGCACCGCATGGCGCACGTCGGTGAGGTCGTCGGAGAACGTGGCCAGATACGCCACGGTATCGTCCGCCAGCGCAGGAGCCTTCCCCTCTTCGGCAAACGTGTCGCGCATGGCTAGGACGAACGCGCGACGCCCGGCTTCGTCCAGCGGTTCGGCGGCCAACTCTTCGAAGCCGTCGAGCGCTCCTTCGAACGCGGCGAGGTCGAACGAGGAAAGCGGCGCATCCGACGCGAACACGGTGTCGAGCCCCAGGCGGTCGCGTTCCGTCACCATGAGCTTGCACAGCAGCGGCCCGGCCTCTTCGTCGGCGAAGAAGTCCTGGAAGTCGTCCACCAGCAGCACGGGGACCGAGCCGATCTCCTCGAAGAACTTGTCGGGGGCGTCCATGCGTATCGCGTTGACCATCTCTGCCGCGGCGTGGACGATGGCCTTCTTCCCCGAAAGCAGGTCCCGCTCCGCTGCGCGGGCGCGCAGAAGCGACGTCTTGCCGGCGCCCCGCGGCCCCACGACGAACAGGCGCTCGGGCGCCCCGTGTTCCTGCGTGACGCCTATCACGCGCTCGAATGCTTCGCGGTTCCCGTCCGTGACGACGATGGTGTCCAGAGGCGTTGCCATGTTTTCGCACCTTTCCCTTGTCCTGCGGTTGCCATGCTGCGATTAGCCCCTGTCCATCCCTCGCGTGGAAACCCGTGTATGCGTTGTGCTTTCCATGGTAGCAGGTTCCTCGCGCCCCGGCCGCCACTTCGCGCATAAGCGTCCAGAAAATCGGGCGGACCTGCAAGCCGGCTCGCGACAAGAACCGGAGCGACGTACGCTTCGCAAATCGAACGAATGGAGATCGACGGCCAAAACGAAGAACCCGACGAGCCGCGTTTGAACGTTCGAGAGCGAACGCGACCTCGCACCTTGCGCGACGTTTCTTGTTAGCCTCCCCCTCTCCTTCCCCTCGGGCACACGGAACGCCTGGCCTTATAGCCCTCGCGCTGCCGGCAGTCCTTGCCGGCGAAATAAGCCTTCCCAGTCCATGACGGGGCGCGAGCAGGCCTCTACACTTCTTGCAGGAGAAGGATCGGAAGCGAATGCGGAGGAGCGTTATGGCCTGGAGACGACGTGGGGTGCGGCTTGCCGCAGGATGCCTGGTCATGGCGGCCATCGGGTTCATCTACGGGTGGTCGGTGTTCTCGGCGCCGCTGGCGCAGGAGTTCGGTTGGGAGCCGACGGTGCTCTCGTTCACCTTCACGGTGCTCATGTGGGCGTTCTGCGCGGGCGGCATCGTAGGCGCGAAGGTGGCGGCCCGCACGTCGGCCCGCACGACGCTTGCCATCGCGGCGGCCGGCATGTTCGTGGCCTTTGTGCTTTCGGCGCTGTTCATGCGGCAGGACACCCCTTGGCTTCTGTATGCGGCCTACGGCGGTTTGGGCGGCTGCAGCGTGGGCATGGCCTACACGGCCACCATGGGCGCGAGCGTGGCCTGGTTCCCCGACAAGGCAGGGCTGGCCTCGGGCGCGCTGCTTTTGTGCTACGGCGCGTCCACGTTGGTGCTGGGATCCGTGGCTACCGGGCTGTTCGCCGCCCTGGGCTGGCGGCAGGCCTACGTCGTGCTGGCCGCCGCTCTGGCGCTGGTGGTGGTCGTGGCCTCCCTCGCGCTGCGCAGGCCGACGGACGCCGAGGCCTCTGCCCTGCCCCGGCCCGAAGCTTCTGCCGGAAGGGGCGAGGCCGCGCAGGCAGGCGCCGATCGCGACACGAAGGGCATGCTGGCCACCCCGGCGTTCTGGTCGTATGCCGGATGGATGTTCCTGGCAAGCTGCATCGGGCTGGGATTCATAGGGTCGGCCAACCAGATTGCGCTTGAGTCCGGGGCCGACGTCGCCGTGGCGGTGGGCCTGGTGGGCCTGCTGTCCGTGTGCAACGGCGCCGGGCGCCTGGTGGGCGGCCTGCTGTTCGACGTGCTGGGGACAGGCCGCGCCATGGCCGTGGTGGCGGCGCTCCATTTCCTGGGATGCGCCTTGGCCGTTGGCGCGCTCGTGGCCGCCTCCGTGCCCCTCATGGCGGTGGCCGTGCTGGTGGGCGGCATCGGCATCGGCGGCGTGTCCGCACTCGGATCGGGATTCATGGCGACGGCGTTCGGGTCGAAACACTACGCGGAGAACCTGTCCATCCTGAACCTCGTGCTCGTTCCGGCCGCGCTCGTCGGCCCCTCCGTCATGGGCACGTCGGCCACCGTCGCAGGCAGCTACGTGTTCGGCACGGCGGCCCTGGCGGCGCTCGGTGCCGGCGCGCTGGGGCTTTCGGCGCTGACGGCCCTGCTGCTGTCCCGCATGCGGCAGGGCTAAAGGGCAAGGCGAAAACCCGAAACCTGTCCCACGGTCGCTCTTGACCCGCAGGTCGATACCTTCTAGGCTGGACGTGGCCGAAAGGACCGTACGCTCCGAAGCGCCGGCCCGTATGGCATCCGCCCTTGCACCCATCGGAGGAATCGTGAACGTCTCTTTCATGAAGGAATTCATCACGTTCGTCAAGACGCTCAACTACACGAAGGCCGCAAACGAGCTGTTCTTGTCCCAACCAACCCTCAGAGCCCATATCCGCGCCATCGAATGCGAGCTGGGCGGGCCGCTCGTCGCAAAGCGGGACGGCCAGCTCACGCTCACCCCCATGGGACGCCTGTTCTTGAAGAAAGCCCGCGTCATCGTGGCGGACTTCGACGAAATGCTTGAGGAATGCAACGCGCTCGCCCGAAGCTCCACGTCTTTGACCGTCGGCTTCTTGGAACTTCCCTGGATAGAGGACCTGTTCGTCAAGGCCCGCGAGACGTTTTGCAACAAGCATCCCGAAGCGACCGTGGAGCTGCTGTTCTCTCCGAAAATGAACGCGAACGTGGAATCGGTGAGCGAGTGCGTCGTGGACATGACCACGTTTCCCCTCGTGCGCACATTCGACAAGAAAGACGAGGTCAACCAGATAGAATTGCCCGGCACCTTGCGCAGCGTCTTCATCGATTCGCAGGAGGTGTGCTTCTGGATGACGTCGCGCAACCCGCTGTTCGGGAAAGACCGCCTTCATGCGGCCGACCTGGAGGGCATGACGCTGGTTTTGGGCAACACGAGCAACATGAACGACGCCCGCAGCCGCTATGCCGAGTACTTTTCCCACCACGGCGTGCACATCGAGGTGGACAACCAGCCTTTCTCCAGCTATTCCGACTACTTCCTGCAAGATTCCCCAGACACCTTCGGCATCGTCATGGAAAGCGTCTTCGCTTCGGGCCGCCCCCGCGAGGGCTTCCGCATGTTCTCGGTGGGGGAATTCAGCATGGTCGCCGATCTGTACATCCTGTACGACGAGCAGAACCTCAACGCGTGCGCCAGCGGCTACCTTGAGGAGTTGAAGCGGCTGCTGGCCGATTCCCGCAGACAGGAACCGGCCAGCTGATCGCAGCGTGAGCAAACGCCCCGAAGCCACACACGGACCGCCAGGGCGTTTGCGCCTTTACGCCTCGCCCACGATGGCGCCTGCGGCCATGTAGCCTCCCAGGAACGACTGGCCAATGTCGCCGAACGGCCCTCCGAAGGGATGCCCGCAGATGACGCCTTCGCCATTCGAGCCGCCGGCCGTGTGCCAGCCTGCATACAGGCCGGGAATGACGTTGCCCTCGGTGTTCACCACTTCCATGCGCGGGGTGATGCGCAGGCCGCACTTCGTCGTGAACAGATTCGCGCCGATCTTGGAACCGTAGTACGGCGGATCGCTGATGGGAATGAGCCATGAGGGGTCGTACGGATAGCTTTCCAGCGAGTCCGTGCCAGCCTCGCACGCCTTGTTCCATTCCGCCACGGCGTTCACGAGCACTCCCTCGCTCAGGCCCAACGCCTCTTCGAGCTCTTCGATGGTGTCGCATTTCTTCACGGCGCCCTGGTCTACCATCTGCCCGAAGCCTGTGCGCCAATCGCGTTGGAAATCGGGCACGCGGTCGATCCAGGGATCGTCGTCGGGAATGATCTTCCCAACGCGGCACACCGCCTGGCCGAAGTAGTTTTCAGTAACCAAGTCCTCGTACTTCGAGTCGAAGCACACGTACGTGCGGCCTTCGGGCTGGGCCGCCTCGACGGCCGCCTGGTCGGTCAGCCCGTGGACCATCACGTCGCCCGCCGGCGCATAGGGATAGGCGGTGTAGGTGGCGCCCAGTTGATGCGCAGCCATGGTTGGCGCACGCCTTGGTTGCCGTCCTTGTTGATGTGCGCCGTCATGCGCGTTTCGAACTCTTCGTAGTCCTTCCACCACACGCCGCCGTCGTAGCAGTGCGTCGACCCCTTGCCGGAAATGTCGGCGCCGGCGCCGATGCCCATGCGGATGCATTCGCCGGTGTTGCACGGCGGACAGGGCACGTTGGCGAAGCCTTGCGTCATGGGGCCGATGTAGCGCTTCAGCATGGCGCGGTTCATTTCGAAGCCGCCTGCCGTGAGCAGCACGGCACTCGACCCGCGATAGAACTTCTCGGCGCCGTCGCCGTCGGCCGCCTTCACGCCTACGACGGCACCGTCTTGCATGACCAGCGCCTTGACCGTCATGCCCAGCTGGATGTCGACGCCTTCCTTCTCGGCCAGTTCGGTCAGGTAGTTGAAGGTGTGGTCGTTGATCTTGATGGAGTTCTTGGCCGAAATCTGGCCTTCCCAATACACCGACTGCGCGCCCGCAGGGAACTTGTCGCTGAACGGCGCCCACGGAATTCCCAGTTCGGCTTCCATCCAGTCAATGCATTTCGGCCCTTGCACGAGCATTTCCTTCAAAAGCACGGTGTCGGCCGTCATCTGCCAGCTCTGGTTCAGATACCGCACGATGTTGTCGGGGTCATAGGGGTAGCTGGGCCACGCCCACTTCACTTCTTCCGCCAGGCGATGTCCGCCCACGTTGACGAAGAAGCCGGAATAGCGCGAAGCGCCGCCCGTGACGGTGTCTTTTTCTAGGACGATGACCTTGCGTCCCGCCCGTGCCAGGCGAAGGGCTCCCACCATGCCGCCGCCGCCCGATCCCACCACGACCACGTCCGTTTCGAAGTCCCACGACTCTGGCGGGTCGACCGGCGGTATGGGCGCCGCTTCTGCTTCGAACGCCTGGCGCGCCTGCGCCTCGGGATCGGTTTCGGGCCCGCCTTCGGATCCGGCGGAAGCATCTTTGCCCGCGCATCCCGCCAAAGCGATGCCCGAAGCCGTCACTATGCCGGCCGATGCCATTCCCTTGATGAAGTTTCTCCTGCTGAATGCTGCTTTCCCTTGCAGTTCTTCCCTGGGACCTTCTTCTTTCATCTTCGCCCTCCTTGCTTGGATGATGCAGCGCCTGCGCGCCTTGCGCTCCATTGTACGGAGGCCGGAGGGTTGTTTCGGGCTACGGAAAACAAGGGCCGGGATCGAATTGGCAAGCAATGGGAGGATTTTCAACCCCCTTGGTCGTTTTTTCTTCGTCGGACGCGCCCTCGTGCCGAGCCCAGGCTATTCTTTGTCTTGATCGGTCGCGACGCGTTCCTGCAACGGGTCTCGAATACCTCTGTCGAACCACCGTCGAAGCGAACCGATACGTGCCTGAAAGGGCTGCGGACAAGAACGCACGCGGCCTCTTTCCCGAGCTACGGCGCTCCCGAAGGGCGTCTCGCAGCCCGGCAGGCCGCCTTCGTTCGGCGGCCTGCCGGGGTTTGCGCTAACCGATGCTGAATTTCCGGGCCACGAGGTCCATGTCGGTGTCGTAGCTTTCCTTGAGGGGCACGATCTTGCAGATGCTCGACTTGTAGGGAGCGCCGTACCCCAGCTTGGAATTGTGATGGTTCGGGATGAGGCGGTTCACGTTGGAGTCCAGCGTGCCGTACAGGTTGGGGGCCTCGGCCAGATCGTCGCGCTCGGGGAACCACCAGCCGTGCTGGGCCATGACCGTCCCCGGCTTCACCGCCACCGTGACCTTGGACTTCAGCCTGGCCGAGCCAAGCGGGTTGGACACCTCCACCCACTGCCCGTCGGCCACGCCGAGCCTGGCCGCATCCTCGGGGTTGATCTCGATCAGCGGGTTCGGATTGAGCTCGCGCAGGACGGGGACCTGCCGATGCTCGCTGTGGAAGAAGCAGTACGTGCGGGCGCCCGTGGTGAGGCAGAACGGGTATTCGTTCTTGGTCGCCGGATCGCGCGGGCTCATCGCCGGCTCCTGGTAGTACGGCAGCGGGTCCTCGCCGTTGTTCGCATAGGTCATCGACCACAGCTCCACGCGGCCCGTCGGCGTGAGGAACCCGGGCTTGCGGTCGGGACGCAGAAGCCCCGTCTCGTACTTGCGGTAGTTCACGCCGCGCTGGTGGTACACCTCTTCGCGCAGCTCTTCGAACGTCACGCCTGCGCGGGCCGCACGCGTCTTGCTCAGAAGGTCGTGCAGGTCCTCGTAGGCGTCCATCACGTGCCGCTTCCGCATCCAGCGGCCGAGGTCGATGAGGATCTGCTGGTCGCCCTTGGTCTCCCCGGGGTCGATGGCCCGGTTGGTGGATCCGTGCATGATGGGCGACCCGCCGTAGTGGGCCATGTTCACGTCGTCTTTCTCGGGGCAGGTGGAAAGCGGCAAAAACAGGTCGCAGGCAGCCTCGATGGTGGGGGTGACGAACAGGTCCGTCGCCATGTTGAACTCGGCGTTCATGAGGCCTTGGTACCATTTTTCCGGCTCGGCGCCGCACGTTCCGGAAATCATGTTGGTGGATTGCACCCACACCATGCGGACCTTGTACGGATCGCCCGTCACCATGGCGTCGAGCGTGCAATCGGGGTGTCCCTGCCGCATGTTGTTGCAGAAGAACGGATAGCAGTCATAGCCGAGCAGCTTCTCTTGCAGTTCGGGCGCAAGATTATCCCAACCCATGCGCTTCGTCGGGCGCTTGGTCTCCTCGGCGTCGCCGGCCTCGCCCGCCTCGGCCACGGGAGCCGCGGCCACTTCGGCGATGATCTGCCCGCCGGGCACGTCCACGTTGCCCGTGATGGCCATGAGCGCGACGATGCACTGGCCGGCCTGGTTGCCGTTCTGGTTCTGGTCGAGGGCCAGGCCCCAGGCGATGGTGGCGGGCTTGGCCGTGGCGTAGCGGCGCGCGGCCTGATAGATGTCCTCCACAGGCACCTCGCAGATACCTGCAGCCTTTTCCGGCGTCATGCCCTTTTCAGGATCGTTCAGGCGCTGTGCGAACTCGTCGAAGCCGTAGCACCAGCGGTCGACGAAGTCGTGGTCGTACAGGCCCTCGTTTATGATGACGTGGAGCCACGCCATGGCCAGGGCGGTGTCGGTTCCCGGCCGCACGCGCAATTGGATTTCGGCGCGGGTGGAAAGCCACGTGATGCGCGGATCGACGCAGATCAGCTTGGCGCCGCGCTTCATGAGGTCGATGACCGCATGCCCCCACAAACCGTCGCCGTTCGAAGCGAGCGGCATCTTGCCCCAGCACACGATCACTTCCGGGACGGTGTAGGCCGGGTTGTCGTACGTGCCCTCCAGCCCGCCGGCATAGTCGATCTCGGGATAGTAGGCTCCCAAAACGCCGCTGCATGCCACCGAGCGCGGCTGGTAGCAGGCGAAGCCCGAAAGCGGCGTGGTCGCGTTCGGGCTGCCCAGGCATGCCTGGACGAGGTCGTTCAAAATGATGCCGCCCGAGCGGCCCGTGCCGTTGAGGCCGACGATGCATTCGGCCCCGTGCTCTTCGACCAGGCGCACGACGTTGTCGCGGATGGTCTCGTACGCCTCTTCCCACGAGATGCGCTCCCACTTGTCGTGCTGGCCGCGGAACTGCGGGTCGCGCTTCAGGGGGACCACGATGCGGCTGGGATTGTACACGTAGTCCTTCAACGCCAGGCAGCGGACGCACAGGCGGCCCTTGGTGATGGGGTTGTTCTCGTCGCCCTCCACATGGTCGAGGCGGCCTTCCTTGTCAACGTAGAGCTTCAGGCCGCAGCCCACCGGGTGGCAGCCCGGCGGCGACCACATGGAGGTGCGCACGACGGTGAAGTCGCCTTCCTCGTACTTCCACGGCTTGCCAAGGTCGTTCTTGAATTCCATGACCCACTTCCTCTCTTCGTCCTGCAAGTCCGCGGCCAGGCACGCCTGCGCGCGCCGGCCCCGGAAAAAAGCTGGGGACCGTGCGCACGGCACGGCCCCCAGCGCAGTGGAGTCCCGTCACTTCCCCGCAGGTGCGCTCCCCGGGATGGGAGGGAACGGCGGGGGCAGCTGCGCGCCGCAGTTGGGGCAGACGCGCAGCTCGTTGTCGGAGATCAGGGCCTTGCACGAGAAGCACTCGCGCTTTCCCAGCTTGCTTTTCATCTCGTCGGCGCGCCCGCATTCGTTGCACAGCGTGCAGCAATAGCACATGGAAGGCCTCCCTTGCCCTGCAAAACGGCCGCCGCGCCTACGCGCAGGGGGCCCACAGCACCTGCTTGGGCTTGGCTGCCAGCTTGGCGGCCATTTCCTCGATGGTCCCGAACTCCATGCAGAACGCCTGGCAGTGGTGCACGCACGTGGGTTCCTTGCCCACGGCCACACGGTCGGCGCACAGGTCGCACAGGTCGGTGGGCACGGGGATCTTGTTCCAGTTGAAGCAGTTGCCGCCTTCGCCGGAATCGTCCTTCTGCCATGGGCCGTCGTCCAAAACGCGGATGCCCCACTTGCCTACCGGGAACCCGTGCTCTTCCTTGCAGGCCACCACGCAGCTCTCGCAGCCGGTGCAGTACTCGTAGTCGATCAAAAGTCCGTATTCTGCCATGCTTACCACTCCTTCTTGGCGGAGCCGACTTCGAACATTTCTTCCACCAGGGCCATGTCGGTGTCGTAGCTTTCCCGGAGCGGCGTGATGGAGCAGCAGTTGCACTTGTAGGGCCCGCCGTAGCCGAGGCGCGAGTTGTAGTGGTTCGACACCAGGTCGTTCACGTTGGACTGCCACAGGCCGTACAGGCCCTTCTCGTCGGCGTGGTCGGTCTTCACGTACCCGTTGCGGATATGGGTGCCGTTGACGTCGAACTCCAAGGGGCCGTCTTCCAGGATCTCGCCCACCGGGATGACCTCGTCGCGCGCGTCGTCGTCGGCCTGGCGCTCGGGGAACCACCAGCCATGGTCGGTCTGCACGACGCCCTTCTTCACGATGGGAGAGACGACGGCCTTGAACTTCGCGCGGCCGAAGTCGTTCTTGATCTCGACCCACTGGCCTTGCGCCACGCCCACTTCGGCGGCGTCGGCGGGGTTGATCTCGATGATGGGGTCGGGATGCAGCTCGCGCAGTACGGGGATCTGGCGGTGCTCCGCATGGAAGGAGGCGTAGTTGCGGGCGCCCGTGGTCAGGATGAAGGGGTACTTGTCCTTCAGCTCGGGATCGGTCGCGGGGCTGAACGCCGGCTCCTGGTAGTACGGCAGCGGGTCCTCGCCGTAGTTCGCGTACGCCGTGGACCACAGCTCCACGCGGCCCGTGGGCGTGAGGAAGCCGGGATGACGGTCGGGGCGCAGCTTGCCCGTCTCGTACTTGCGGTAGTTCACGCCGCGCTGGTAGCCCACCTTGTGACGCAGGCTGTCGAAGTCCATCTTGATGGGTCCGGACGTGCGGCGCTGGGTCAGGAAGTCTTCCAGGTCCTTGAACATGCGGTTGCCGTCCTCGTCCTTCAGGCAGTCCTGGCCGAGGTATTCGCCCAGCTCGATGATCAGATCCATGTCGGCCTTGACCTCGCCCACGTCCACCGCCTTGTTCACGGCGCCGTAGAACACGGGCGATCCGCCGTAGTGGGTCATCACGACGTCGTCCTTCTCGGCGCAGGACGCCAGAGGCAGGAACAGGTCGCACGCGGCCTCGATGGCCGGGGTGACGAACAGGTCGGTCGCCATGCAGAATTCGAGGTTCTTCAGGCCCTCGTACCAGCCATGCGGCTGGGCGCAGCAGGTGGGTGCCAGAAGCGTGGTGGACTGGATCCAGCCCATGCGGATCTTGTACGGCTCGCCCTTGGTCATGGCGTCGAACATCATGTCGGCCTGGGCGTTGCGGATGTTGTCCACGTACAGCGGGTATTCCTTGTAGCCGATGGTCTTGTCACGCAGGTCCTCGGGCAGGCTGTCCCAGCCGATGCGGCGCGTGGGGCGTGCGGCGTCCTCGGCGGAGTTGTCGTCGGCCTTGTCGAGGTCGAACTCGACCTTCTCGCCTTCGACGGCAAGCTTGTCCTCCACGCCGGGAGCCGGGTCGATCTCGGCCACGATCTGGCCGCCGGGCACGTCGATGTTGCCCGTGATGGCCATGAGGGCCAGCACGCAGTGGGCGGCCTGGTTGCCGTTCTGGTTCTGGTCGAAGGCCAGGCCCCAGGCGATGGAGGCCGGCTTGGCGTTGGCGTACATGCGCGCGGCCTTGTAGATGTCCTCCACCGGCACGTCGCAGATCTCGGCGGCACGCTCGGGGGTCATGCCCATCACGGGGTCGTTGATGCGGGCGGCGAACTCGTCGAAGCCGTACGTCCACTTTTCCACGAAGTCGTGGTCGTACAGGTCCTCGTTGATGATGATGGACAGCCACGCCATGGCCATGGCGGTGTCGGTGCCGGGACGCACGCGCAGATGCACTTCGGCGCGCGTGGCCAGCCAGTTGACGCGCGGGTCCACCGAAATGAGCTTCGCGCCGCGCTTCATAAGGTCGATGACCGCATGTCCCCACAGGCCGTCGCCGTTGGAAGCCAGCGGCATCTTGCCCCACATGACCATCACGCCGGGCACCTGGTACGCCGGGTTGTCGTAGGTGCCCTCCAGGCCGCCGGCATAGTCCATCTCGGGATAGTAGGCGCCCAGGACGTGCGAACAGGACATGGAGCGGGGCTGGTAGCAGGCATAGCCCGACTGCGTGTAGCAGGCGTTCGGCGTGCCCAGCACGGCCTGCGCCATGTCGGACACCAGGATGCCGCCCGAGCGGCCCGTGCCGGAGAACACCGCCATGCATTCGGGGCCGTAGGTGTCGCGGAAGTAGTCGCGCTTCTCCTTGACGATGGCGAACGCCTCGTCCCACGTGATGCGTTCCCACTTGTCATGCTGGCCGCGGAACTGGGGGTCGCGCTTCATGGGGTAGATCACGCGGCTCGGGTTGTACACGTAGTCCTTGAGCGCGATGCACCGGGCGCACAGGCGGCCCTTGGTGATGGGGTTGTTCTCGTCGCCCTCGACGTGGTCGATGACCCCGTCCTTGTTCACGTAGATCTTCAGGCCGCAGCCCACCGGGTGGCAGCCCGGCGGCGACCACATGGAGGTGCGC
>HHCFC01400__coassemble_2239_pt1 | contig 11697 bp, 8 predicted proteins | sample HHCFC01400__metabat2_high_PE_058 | metagenome-assembled genome bin HHCFC01400 | reverse complement strand
GGCCTTGAAGATGAAGAAAAGAGAAAATAAAAAAAAGGGGGGGGGTAGAAGCGCCTGTCCGCAGGAAGCCCCATCTGTGCAAAAGGAGGGCTGCCTGCGGCGGCGGGCTCGGGCAAGCGGTTAACGCTACCGCAGGTCCGAACCCGCGATACGTGTTGTGGCAGGATCTGGCTGGCGGTTCGCGCTACCGCAAGCTCGGACCCGCCGCTCGCACTGCGGCAGGTTCAGGCCTGCGGCTCCGGCGCGGGGGCGTCCTCCGGCGTGGGCGCAGGTGCGGCGGCGCGGGCCGCCTGAGGCTTCTTCATGCGTTTGATGGGGCTCGTGGCTATGGCCAGAAGGAACAGGACCAGGGCCGCCACGCCGCAGCCGGCGAGCACGATGAAGCCCATGTTGAAGCCCAGGTTCTGCATGACGGCCGCCACGATGACGAACACGGCGGCGCCGCCCAGGTAGAAGCCGCCCATGCCGAAGGCGTTGATGGACGTGTAGTCCTTCATCCCGAACAGCTGGGGTATGAACAGCGCGGGCAGGATCTGCACGGGGCCGATGAGCGCGCACAGCACCAGGCTGGCGAACGCGATGGGCAGCGCGCCGTTGCTCGTCCACGTGACCATGAGGAACACGCCGGCCGCGAAGCCGACGAAGATGATGACGGACGTGACCGACGCGCCCAGCTTCTTGGACACGGTGCCGGACACCAGGCTGATGAGCGCCACGATGACGGCGAACACCGAAAGGAGCGTGGCCGCGAACGAGGCCGTCATGCCGTTGCCCACGAAGAAGTAGGAGGCGTAGGCCGAGTACCCGTTGATGGGGAACGAGGCCAGCACCATGGCCAGGAAGAACAGGTAGAGCGCGGGCGAGCGCAACGCGTCGTGCAGCGTGATGCCGGCGGGCTCTTCCGCCTGCTCGGCGCCAGCGGCTTCGGGTGCGGGGGCGTCGCCGGGCGCCGCTTCGGGAGCCGAAGCCGCCGCGCCCTTGGCGCGCTCGGAAGGCAGCTTGCCGATGAGCACCAGGTTGGAGAACAGGCCCAGCACCAGCACGGCCGCGGCGAACACGTAGACGATGGTGCGGTAGTCCATGGCGCCCAGCATGAGCGACTCGACGAACACCTCGCCGGCCACCAGGAAGCTCATGACGCCGATGACCACGCCGAACACCGACGGCGTGCGGGGCCCGTAGTGCTCCGCCAGCACGCCGGCGGCGGCCGCGTGGGCGCCGATGGCCAGCACCACGCCGTTGATGACGTTGGCCACGTACCACAGCACGGTGTTGGTGGCGGTGGCTATGAGGCACAGCACCACGGTGACGCAGACGGTGCCTATCAGCAGGCATTTCCGCGCGCCGATCTTCGTGATGAACTTCGCGCCGATCAGGCTTCCCACGAACGCGAAGATGGTGGCCAGCATGGGGCCGAAGGCATAGTCGGTCACCGTGGTGCCCATGCCTTCTATCAGAAGCGGCGTGATGGCGTTGAGCACCGAGGTGGACCCGATGCCGGTTGCCAGGATGATGGCGCACCCGACGGCGGCCATGGCGGGCCGCCTGCTCTTGGTTGCATCCATGAACGAACCCTCCTTCGAAACGCTTCGAAACGGCAGGGGACAGGCAGGCTCGCCGGTATCAGGGCGCAACATGCTACAACAGGGGCGAACCTGCTTGGAACGGCCCCGCGGCGGACTGGCGCCCGCCGCGGGTTTTCGGCCAGGGCGTCGCGCCTAGGCGGTGAAGATGGTGCAGTGCCGCCCCTCGGCCTCGCGCGCCATGTCCGCGAGCGACCCTATCTTGAGCGCGCCGGCAGGGCATCCCGTCACGCACAGGGGCTCGGGGTCGTCGTCGTAGCAGGCGCGGCACTTGTCCAGCACGGGCGCCACCAGGTGGTACTGGCGCAGCTTGCCGTCCACCACGAAGGGCTCCCGGCGCAGCGTGCGCATCCAGTCCTCGTCATAGGGGTAGCGGTGCGTTTCGCGGCAGGCTGCCTCGCAGCCGAAGCAGCCGGTGCAGTCGTCCAGGTCGAGCAGCAGGGCGATGCCTTCTCCGTCGATCCTCTTCATCACAGGTCACCCCTTCCGGATTCTATCTTGCACAGCGACGAGCGCATGGGCGTCGCCCCGTAGCCGGGCTCGGCCGGCACGGACGGAACCAGGATGTTCCCGTTCGCCTTGTCCCAGCCGTAGCCGGGCAGCCCCAGCTCGGGGCATTCGTCGCGCCAGCCGGGACGCGGCACGCACACGACGCCCTTCTTCGTCTCGCGCGACACGAGCGCCTTCGAGATGATGTGGCCGCGCGGCGACGAGATGGTGATCCACTCGCCGTCGGTGATGCCGTAGGCTTTCGCATCGTCGGGATGCACGACCGCGAAGGGATCGGGGTATAGCTTGCGCTGGGCCGGGATGTTCGTCCATGCCGAATGGAAGAACGAGTACACGCGGTGGCCGGTGGTCAGGATGAGCGGGTATTCCTTGGCCAGCTCGGGCTGGCTTATGGGGCTTTCCGCCGGCTCGGTGTAGTCGGGCAGCGGGTCGTAGCCGAAGGCCTGCATGGTGGGGCAGAAGAACTCGATGCGGCCGGTGGTGGTGGGGAACCCGGGCTGGCCGTCGGGGCGCAGCATGCCCTTCTCGTACTTCTTGTACACGGGCTCGCCGGCCTGGCCGCCCGGCTCGGTTGAGCGAACGGGCACGGCCTGGAACTCGTCCCACGTCAGGTCGAAGTCGTAGAACTCCTTCAGGCGCCAGAGCACCATTTCCTTCTCGTTTTCCCACGGCCAGTCTTCCGGCTTGATGCGCTTGCCCCATTCCAGGAAGAACTTCCAGTCGTCCCAGCATTCGCCGGGGGCCTCGACCGCCTGGTCGAAGGCGAGGATGAGGTTGCCGTCGATCTCTTCGTCGTACGTGCAGCGCTCCGACCAGTCCGCCGAGGGCAGCACCAGGTCGGCCAGCTTGGCGGTGGGCGAGAAGTAGAAGTCCTTGACGGCGATGAACTCCAGGTTCGGCGAGGTCATGGCCTCGTACGTGAGGTTCGTGTTCTCGTAGCACAGAAGCGGGTCGTTGGCGATGGCGATGAACGCCTTCACGGGGCGCGGCTTGCCGGTGATGATGGCCTCGAACGTGGCGTGCGGGTCGTTCGACCGGCCGAACGACTTGTACAGCGGATGTTCCTCGCCGCCGAACGTGAACAGGTCGGGGCGCCCAGGGTCCTTCGCAGAATCCCACAGCGTGATCTTGTCGTCCAGCATGACGGAGAACGAGAGCGGCACGCTCACGCCGCCCGGCACGTCTATCCAGCCGAGCAGCCCCTGCAGGCAGGCGATGGCGCGGCCGTTCTGGATGGCGTTGGAATGCATGCAGCCCGGCCCCAGGCCTATCATCATGCCCACGGGGCCGCCCGTGCCCATCATGCGCGCCGCCGTGCGCACGTCGTCCGCATCTATCTGGCAGACCTCGGCCACCTTCTCCGGCGTCCATTCCTCCACGCGTTCCACCAGCTCGTCGAAGCCGTAGGTCCAGTTGTCGATCCAGTCCTGGTCGTACCAACCGTTCTTGACGACCTCGCGGATGATGCCGAGCGCCAGGGCCGCGTCGGTGCCGGGCCGCGGCTGGATGGCCAGGTCGGCATGCTTCGACATGTCCTGGTAGCGCGTGTCTACGACGATGAGGTTCGCACCGGCGTCCTGGCGGGCGTACATGAGCTTCGTGAACGCGCGCTCCATGGCGGGGTTCTGCCCCCACAGCACGATGGTGTTCGAGTTGCCCAGGTCACCAGCGGCGGGCGAGTAGATGCCCATGCTGATGGCGTTCGGCAGGATGTGGGGCATGAGGCACACGTGGGTGGGGACGAGCGACCAGCCTTCCAGCCCCAAGGACGAGTTCAGCCGGACGTGCCAGTGGTTCGACGTGCGGCCGGTGCCCTGCCCGGTGACGATGGCCTCGGGGCCGTATTCGGCCGCGATGCGCTTGCAGTTGTCGGCCAGCAGGTCGAGCGCCTCGTCCCAGGTGATGCGCTCCCACTTCCCTTCGCCGCGCTCGCCGGCGCGCTTCATGGGGTACAGGATGCGCCCCTCGACGTTGTTGTGGATCTCGCGCTGCGACATGCCCGCGCCGCACACGACGCCGAACGACTTCGGGTTTTCAGGGTCACCTTCGATCTTGACGATGTTGTTGTCCTCGTCGGAATACACGAAGACCCCGCACCGTGCGTGGCAGGTGGTGCATTGCGTCCTGGTCTTTTTGATCGCCATTGCCGCTCCTTCTCTCGTCACAGAAAGCTCGTCCGTGCGGACCTCGAACCTCCTTTCCCCGAGATCCCCTCGAGCGTTGGCGTGGCGGGCGCCGCACAACGCAAAGCGCCCGCCGCACTGCTTTCTCCATGCTACGTCGCTGCGGCCGTGCCGTCCAACAGAAAAGCGTCCGCACTCCACAACTGTCGGTTGGCAGCGGGCACGACAGGCGGCATGGACGCGCCGCTGCCTCGGGCGGCACGCGTCGGCGATGAGCGTCGTGGCATGTCGCCCTGCCTCCGGCGGGAACCGCAGGACGGGCAGGGTGCGCGCCCTGCGGAAGGGCCCTGGATTTGCTATGATGACCATGGGTCTCATAGGGCGGAAAGCGGGGGGGTCGCATGCGCATAGAGTCTCTGAGGTACTTTCTGGAAATCGCCCAGTTCGGCTCGTTCTCTCTGGCTGCCCGCAAGCTGTATATCTCGCAGCAGGGGCTGAGCAAGGCCGTGCAGGCGCTCGAGAAGGAGTTGGGCGTGGATCTGTTCGAGCGGTCGGGCAAGAACGTGCACCTCACCGAGGCCGGCCGCGCCTTCGCCCCCTTGGCGCGCCGATGCGTGGACGCCCACGACGCCGCGAAAGAGGCCATGCTGCGCTTCGCGCGCACGGCGGAAGACGCGGAAAAGATCGAGGTCATGGTCATGCCGTTCGTGTCGGGCGGCCTGTTCTCCCTCATGAAGGACGAACTGTACGCCTACGGCCTGCGCGACGTGGTGCTGGTGGAGAAGAGCCTGCCCGACATCGTCGGGGACCTCGTCTCGGGGGGAGGCGAGCCGAAACCCCCGGCCATCGTCTGCCTTCCGGACCGCATGCTCGCCTGCCTTTTGCACAACCCCGACGTTGAATACGTGCCGCTGTTCCGGTCGTGCATGGGCGTGGTGGGCACGAAGGACCTGCTTTCGCCGCGCAAGCGCTCCATGACGGTGGCCGAGGTGGCCCGCCTTCCCATCGCGTGCTACAACGAGCCCATCCTAGACGCCATCCTGGCGGAGATGTTCGCGGCGCACCCTTTCCAGAACGTCATCATGCATGCCTCGAACATCCCGCTCATCGACGAGTACGTGCAGGGCGGACGTGCCGTCACGTTCTCGGATTCGTTCAGCGACTTTTTGAACCCCAATCCCAGCGGGCTTCTGTTCATTCCCATCGAGCGGTCGGTCACGTTCTCGGTGGGCTTCGTGCATTCGCGCCGGGCAGGGCTGGAAGACGGGGCGGCCCGGTACGTCGAGCGGTTCCGGCGCTGCATCGAAGAGACGTGCGAGGCGTACTTCGCGAAGCATCCGCTGGACGGCATGGCGTGGGGTTAGAGCTGCTCTAAGCGAGGGTCCTGGCTTCTCGCGGCGGGCGGAAGGGGCCGCAGGCCGTGCCCGCATGTCCCTTTCGAAGGCAAGGCGGGGAGGGGGAGCGTCCCGTACCCCCGCCTGTTTGCAAACCGCGCGCGCTGCGCGCATTCGGGCGGCGTTCCTAGCCCAGCGCGGCTTCCGCGGCGGCTTCGCCGGCTATGAGGCCGGAACCCACGGCGAAGCCGTTGGCCGATCCGGCAGCGTAGTAGGGCGAGGTGAACAGGTCGGCGTCCGCACCGGCCACGAACAGGCCGGAGACGACCTTGTTGCTCGCGTCGACCGCCTGGCAGCGGCCGTCGCACTTGATGCCGCCGAGCGACAGCCAGCCGGCCGGCAAGGATTCCACGATGTAGAACGGCGCCTCCTCGATGGCGGCAAGGTACTTGGGATCCTTGAAGAACTGCTCGTCACGTCCTGCCTTGCAGTACCCGTTGTACTCATCGATGGACGATTCCAAGCCCGGCAGGTCGAAGTGCTCTGCCAGTTCCGCCAGCGAGTCGGCCTTGAACGCCCAGCCCTCGTCCACGGCGCGGTCGAACTGTTTGCGGATGTCGGCGGCATACACGTCGGCGAACATGCCCTGCATGCGGGCATCGCCCAAAAACGCGGGCAAGGGCTCGCTTTCCCAGCGCTTCATGAATGCCTCGTCGCACACGGCGTAGTGGTAGGACTCCCGCACGAGCGGCTCGCAGCAGAACATGGTCTTCTCGCACATCATGCCCTCGTTGACGAAGCGGTTTCCCTCGCTGTCCAAAAGGATGCCGCCGAAAACGGGCAGGCGCATAGCCTCGTTCGTGCCGGAGGTGGGTCGGAACGAATAGGTGGGCGTGGCCTTGTCGTTCGCGCCGCCGTACTCGTTCATGGAGATGCTGAAGCACTTGCCCAGCTGCGCGCCGGCCTCTTGGGCGGCGCGTATGCCGGCGCCGGTGTTCAGCATGTTGCCCATGTTCACGATCTTCGCTCCGGCAAAGTGCTTGGCGGTTTCTTCCGGACTGCCCAGAAAGCCGCCCGTAGCCAGCACCACGGCCTTCGCCTTGACGTCGATGACCTCTTTGCCCGATACGCACTGGATGCCCGAGACAACTCCCGCCTCGTCGTAGAGCAGCGTCTCCACGGCCGTGTCGAAAAGGCACTCTATACCGGCGTCGTCGACGATCTTGGTGAAGTACGCGGCACGTTCCTCGCCGGCCACGCCGTACACGCAGCCGCCGCGCACCATCATGGGATCGCTCTTCTTGCTGGTCGAGAAATCCACGTTGAACGGCATGCCCGCCTGCACGAACACGTCCACCGCGCGCCCGGATGCCTCGATGACGTTGCGCAGCGCCTTGTTGTTCGACTGGTAGTTGGTGCCCGCGTTCACGTAGTCCATGAACTCCTCGATGGTGAGGGGCTCGGGCGCCGGCTTCTGCAGCGAGGATCCTACCGCGAAGGCGGCCGACGTGCGCGTGTTGGTGGTGCCGGCCATGGACGAGGCGGCATCCACGGCGACGACCTTCGCGCCCTTGCTGGCCGCACCGTACGCCGCCAGCAGGCCGGCCGCCCCCAGCCCGGCCACCACGACGTCGGCCTCCTTGGTCTGGGTCGGCTCCTTCTTCTGCGCGGGCGCCTGCTCTTCGGCGCCGTCGCCCTTGTCCTTCCCGGGTGCTTCCGGCGCACAGCCGGCCAACGCCGCGGCGCCTGCCAAGCCCATTGCCGCCAGGCCCGTCCCCGTCAGGAAGCTTCTTCTCGAAATGCCAGACATGGTCCCTCTCCCTTTCCTTCGCGGCGCACCTGCGCCCTCCTACCGCGTGAAGCCTTACGCTCCCGCATTGCTGCCAGAGTAAAAAGCACGTTCGGGTTACGAATCAGGCGTAGGATCTGATCTTCTTCGACGGCTAAGACGTACAATCGGATTCTTGCTGCACATGGCCGAACCCTCGAACGATGTCCGAACCTTGGCCAGACCTGTTGACGAACGAAAAGAAGGAGTCGCTTTCCATGAACAGACCCGCCGCGCTCGAACCGCAGAACCGCTGGCTTCTCTGTGCGACTGCGGGATTGGGCCTGTGCCTCGCCAGCACCGAATACGAACGCTACACCGCCTTGTGGGTGTTCGGCACGCGCACGCCGGAAGAACTGGCCTTCATCATGCTGGCGCTCGCCGCGGCGCTTGCTTTGGGAGTGGCCGTGGCAGCGGGGTCGAAGGCGCGCCTGAGCTCGAAAGGGTGGCTTCTGGCCGTGCTGGCGCTCGTGCAGACCGCAGGGCTGGTTGTACGGGCCCAACAGGCGTTCGGCGAAGGCACGTCTTCCGAGCTGGCTACGGCAAGTTCCGTCTGCCTGCAGGCGGCAGGGCTGCTGTTCGTCCTGTATGCGGAATTCTTCCTGGAAGTGGGCGTCAGGAAAGCCATCCGCTCGTTCGCCTTGGCCCTTGCCGTTGCCGGCGCCTTGCAGATCGTGTGCGCCATGGCGCCCTCGGGCTTGGCGCTGGGAGCGGCGTTCTTCTTCATGCCGGGAGCCTGCGCGCTCTTGGCGTTGGGCAACCGCCTGCGCGGCACTCCCGAGACCTCGTCCGAGCAAGAGGACATAACTGCCGAACGCGAGCAGTCAGAGGGCTTCTCGCAGGCGTTTCCCTTCTGGGAATGCTGCGCGAGCATCGCGCTCATCAACGTGTTGCTGCTGTCGCTGCACGACCAGGCCATGGCGCTGCAGGACAGCGGCCAGGCTTCCCGAGCCATCCAGGTTTCCGCAGGGATCGCCAGCGTTGCGTCCGGCGCGCTGTTCTTTTCCCTGCTCAACCATCTGCAGGAAATGGAGTTCGTGGAGCTGTTCCGCACGCTCGTGCTGCCGCTCGTGGTGGTGGCCTTGTACGTGTCGGCGCTGTTCGACGATTCCGTTCCGGCGCTGTACCTGGTGCCGTTGGGCATCTGCTACTCGGTCCTGCTGCTGTTCGTGTGGACCGTGCCGCGGTACTACCGCCCGGAGCGCATGCCGTTCGCCTATACCTGTATCGCGTTCTTCGCCTACAAGCTGGGGTGGGCTCTGGGCATCTGCGGCATCATGCTGGCTCCTGCCGCTTTCGGCTCCGACGTGCGAACCGTCATCATCCTTCTGGCGTTCTTCGCGTTGCTCCTGCTCGCGGCTTTGCACATCGTGCGTTTGTGGCGCTTGCGGGCGCACGATGTGCAGCGGGTGCGGCAGCAGGCCGATATGCAGGCGAGCGCAGAGGCCCTCTTCGCCGACGCCTGCGCCCGCGTGGCGGCGCGCTATGGGCTGACGCCGCGCGAATCGGAGGTGCTTGTGCTGCTGGCGCGCGGCCGCAATGCCCGCCACATAGCCGAGTCGCTGGTCATATCCGACGGCACGGCGCGCACGCACATCATGCACATCTATCAGAAGATGGAGATCAACTCCCAGCAGTCGCTCATGGACAGGGTAGAGGAGGCGGCCCGCACGGAGTGACGGGGGATCGGGCGGTGCGGGGCGCCCACAAGAAGGGCCCGACAGGGGAATTTGCTCGAATTGTCCCAAATCGCGTTTTGTGCATGGATTTTGCGAGTTTGGCGGATAACGTGAAAGCATTTTTCCTGGCCGCGAATTCCTCGGCTTCTCTTTGCACGGAAAAACCTATGCATAAAACGCGATTTGGGGCAAAACGCCCTCTTAGAGTGACTCTAAGAGGGCGTTTCCGGCTTTTCCTTGCCGGGGAAAAGCCATATACTGAATGAAGCGAACAGCAGGGAGCCGCGCTGGCGCGGCGGAACGGAGCGAGGACATGGCGCACAGGATCGCAGTGGTCACGGGAAGCCCGCGCGTGAAGGGGAATTCGGCGATGTTGGCGGCGGCGTTCATCGAGGGGGCGCAGGCAGCGGGATGCGAGGTCGTCCGTATGGATGCCGGGCGCGCCCACATCAATGGGTGCCTGGGATGCGAGTACTGCTTCGCGCACGAGGGCGCATGCTGCCAGGACGACGACATGCAGGAGTTCTACCCGCTCTTGCGCACGTGCGACACCATCGTGTACGTGACGCCCATCTACACGTTTTCCTGGCCGGCGCAGATCAAGGCCTTCATCGACCGCATGTTCTGCGGCATCGCCAAGCCGTTCGGCATCGCGCAGGCGGGGCTTCTGACCTGCTACGAGGACAAGGACGCCAGCATAGCGCAGCATCTGGTCAACACCTACCGCGCCGCCACCGCCTACTGTGGCTGGGGCAACATCGGCGAGGTGTGCGTGAACGGCGTATACGAGAAGGGCGCCATCGAGGGCAATCCCGGCCTGGACGAGGCCCGGGCGCTCGGCGCCAGCCTGGGAGAGCCGGCTCAGTAGCGGTAGAGCGCCGCCACGCCGGCGTCGGTGGGCATCTGGTCCTTTTCCAGCACGTACACGTCGCCGCCTTGCAGGTAGGTGGCCTGCGCGAAGTCGTCGGTCAAATCGTCGGAGCGCACGCAGGCCTCGCCGTGGCGGCGCAGAAAGCCGCTCTCCACGTCCACGTCGCCGTCGATCACGCCGTCCTTCTGCACCAGGAGGGTCTCCACCTTGCGTTCCACCAGGGCAAGCGTGATGTCGTTGACGTCGGACGACGCCTTGCCGTGCGGGAGCGCGTCCTGGTAGCGACGCACCAGCCTGTCGACGCGCTCCCGCTGCAGCTCGTCGATGATAGAGCCCACGGCCGCCAGCTGCCCCTTCTTGTCCATGGAGCCGAACGTCTTCTCGATGCCGTGCTCGAGCAGGCAGGGTATGTTCGCCAAGGAGCGGAACACCTCCTGGTGACGGGGCAGGCCGGCGAGCACCAGGGGGCAGCGGCGCCCTGCCATGAAGCCCTTCATGACCTCGGCCGCATAACGGAAGTGCTCCACGGTCTCCTTCTCGATCACCTGGCTCTTCTCGTCGTAGCCGAAATAGCTGCGGCTGCCGCCCTTGTAGCGGTTCCCTATCTCGGACAGCGACACGTCGTAGTCGTCGAACAGTTCGTCGAACCGGGTGACGATGCCGTCGGGATGGTCCAGCTCTTCGAGCGTGGAAAAGTCGCCGCGGTACACGTCGAAGCCGTCATAGGAAAGCGCCATCACGTAGTAGTGCGATCCGTACTGGAAGTTCTTGACGAGCGGCTTGATGTGGTAGCTGTCGGCCACGAGGGCGAACGTCTCCACGGGATAGTCCAGCCGGTAGACCGAGACCGCGCCTTTGTTGGCCAGCACGGCGAGCCCCTGTCGCAGCGGTCCCAGCATGCCCGCGTCGTCCTGCGCGAACTGTTCCTCGATGACCGCGAGCGCATCGAGCATGCCCTTGAACTCGCGCTTGTCGTAGCAGCGTTCGATCGCCTTCTCCACATCGGCGCGCAGGTTCTTGAAGCGGATGCGGTTCTGCTGGGCTTCCGGCCAGCCTTGCTGCGTGGCCAGATACATCGACACCAGCGGCGCGTCGCGTTCGGCGAAGAAGCCGGGGTCGAACTCTTCCAACAGGGAGATGTCTGCGCGGGCGCCCTCGAGCGGGGCGTCGTGCGTCTTGGTGTCCTCGATGACTGCGTCCATGGATGCAACCTCCGGCCTGGGTCAAGGCGGGCGGCGCAGGCACGAAGGTCCTGCATGCGCGCCGTTCCCGCCACGTGTTCGTTTCCGCTCCACCTTAGCGCACCGTGCCTGCTCCCTGCGGCTTTGGCGGCGTCTGTTGCCCAACGGTGGACGGTCGGATTCAATTGCGGACTGCGCCTTAGCCATTCTGTCGCCGACGCAGAAGCTCGATGAGCTCTTCGCGGGAGCGTATGTCCAGCTTCCTGTAGATGTTCTTCATATGGCTGCGGGCGGTGTTGTTCGAGATGTACAGTACTTTCGCGATATAGCCAGACGAATGCCCGACAGCCAACTCTTCAAGCACTTCGCTCTCGCGAGGCGTCAGGTGGTGGTCTTCGCTGATTGCCCGGCAGATGTCGCTCAGGCTCAAGGGAGCCGGCGACAGCTCGGCGTCGGATTCGGGGCCTTTGGAGAAGAGGATGAGGTTGTAGCCCACGCTCACGATGGCCAAGACGAGGAACGCGGCAGTCACGAGGCCGAGGACGATACTCGTTATCGGGGGTTGGGACAGCTTCGCCACGGCTCCCA
>HHCFC01400__coassemble_2194_pt1 | contig 12116 bp, 9 predicted proteins | sample HHCFC01400__metabat2_high_PE_058 | metagenome-assembled genome bin HHCFC01400 | reverse complement strand
GGTCATGTGCTCGGCGGCCAGGTCGCGGATGACCTTGAGCACGTCCTGCGTGAGCTCGGGATCAAGGGCGCTCGTGGGCTCGTCGAAGTAGAGCACGTCGGGATTCAGGCACAACGCGCGGGCGATGGCCACGCGCTGCTGCTGCCCGCCCGAAAGCTCGCAGGGCACCATGTTCTCCTTGCCGGAAAGCCCCATCTTCTCCAACAGCGAGCGGGCGTGCGCGAACACTTCGTCCTTGGAACGTTTTTGCACGTGAAGGGGCGCGTCGGTGACGTTCTTGATGACGCTGTAGTGCGGGAACAGGTTGAAGTTCTGGAACACCAGCCCGAAACGGGCCTTCGCCTCCTTCTGCACGGCCTTGCCCGCGTACACCGATCCCGCGCCGTCGTCGCGCGCCACTTCCAGATCGCCGTAGGAAAGCGAGCCGCCATCGAGCGTTTCCAACAGGGTCAAGCACCGCAGCAGCGTTGACTTGCCGCCGCCCGACGGGCCGATGACGGCCACCACCTCGCCATGGTTCACCGAAAGCGAGATGTCCTTCAGCACGGCGGCGTCGCCGAAGCTTTTCCTCGCATGCTCGAGCGATACGACGGTGGTTCCATACATGCGGCAGACTCCCTTTCCTCGCCAGGCCGCCGGCCGAGGGCCGGCAGCAGCCCCTTAGTCGTGATAGTAGTTCAGCTTCTTCTCCACGCGCGTGAGCACCATTTCCACCACCAGGTTGAACACCCAGTAGATCGCGCCGGCGACCAGGTACGGCACCATGCTCACCTGCGAGGCGGCCAGCGCTTTGGCCTGCGAGAACATCTCCATGATTCCCAGCACGAACGCCAGCGACGTGTCCTTCACCAAGGTGATGATCTCGTTGCCCATGGCGGGCAGGATGCGCTTGATCACCTGCGGCAGCACGATCTTCATGAACGTCTGCACGCGCGAATAGCCCAGAACCGCGGCCGCCTCGTACTGCCCAGGAGGAATGGACTGGATGCCGCTTCGGTAGATCTCGGCAAAGTAAGCCGCGTAGTTCACGATGAAGCCGATGGCGCATGCGAAGTATTTCCAATCCTGGCCCATCTGCAGCCCGAACAGGTAGTAGGGGCCGAACATGAGCGCCATGAGCTGCAACATGAGCGGCGTTCCCCGCATGACGGATATGTAGAAGCGGGTCAGAAGCGCGAGCGGCTTGAACCTGCTCATGCGGCACAGCGCCACCACCACGCCGAGCGGCAGAGCGCCGACGAGCGTCGTCACGAATATCTGCGCCGTCAGCAACAGGCCCGACAGCAGGATATTCATCATCGTCGCAAGTTCCACGTGCTCACCTTTCCTCCCGCACGGGGCGGCCGCCCCGTCCGTCCCACGAACCGACGAAGGACGCCGTGGCGTCCCGTCCCGCGCTGCCGCCTGCGCGCGTTGCCACGCGAAGCGGTCGAGCATGGACGGGCACCACGGCGTCCCGCATACCATCATTGCCGGCGGCCGGCGGCCGGCCGGACCGTCCCGGTCCGCACGCTTCCGGCGCGCGGACCGGGTCAACGCCTTTTACAGCACCCAGTTGTCGTAGGTCAGACCGTATTCGGCGTACTTGTCGCACAGCTGCTTCACGGTGCCGTCCTCGTTCATGGCCTTCAACGTGTCGGACACCGTCTTGGCCAGCTCGTCGTCGCCCAGCTTGAAGCCGACCGCGTAGTGCTCGGTGGACAGCGGCTCGAGCTTCTTGTACACGTCGGGCTTCGCGGCGATCTGGTATTCCGCAATGGACAGGTCGCAGGCGACCGCGTCGACCATGCCGGACTCGAGCTGCATGAAGGCGTTGTTGTAGTCGCCGATGGTCTGCAGTTCCTTGAACGTCGCTGCCAGCGCGGCCTGGCCGCCCTCGTCCTCGTTCTGCAGCACGTCGAGCGCGGCGGAATCGACCTGCGTCATGACCGTCTTGCCCGCCAGGTCCTGATGGGAGGCGATGCCGCTGTCGGCCTTCACGACCACCACCTGCTCGTTGAGCATGTACGGCTCCGAGAACGTATAGTCGTCCTCGCGGCCTTCCATGGTGAAGCCGTTCCAAATGCAGTTGATGGAGCCGCTGTTCAGCAGCGCGTCCTTGGCATCCCAGTCGATGGGATCAAGCTTGAGCTCCCATCCGTTGCGCTCGCAGACCTCCTTGGCAAGATCCAGGTCGAACCCCGTGAACTCGCCGTCGTCGCCCACGAAGCCGTACGGCGGGTAGCTCTGGTCGAAGCCGACCGTCAACGTCATGGCAGCGTCGCCGCCCTGCTGGTTCGCGTCTCCCTGCTTCTGGTCGCCGCCGCCGGCGCATCCCGCCAGAACCGCCGCGCCCAACGCCAGCGCCGCACATGCCACCGCCAGCGTCACAAGCCTCTTTTTCATGCTCAAGTCCTCCCATGGGTTCTCGGGCTTCCCGCATGCCTTCCCTGCACGCCTCGCCCCTTCTTGCTACTCTGCTACTTTACTGCGATAAAGCAGTCCGTAGTATAGCACAGCGGCGCGAAAGGGAAAGCCCGTGATCGCCTCGCGTGCCGAGATGCGCGCGAACGGGCGCCGACCACGACTGACGGTCTTTTTCGTGCGCTTCGCCAGGCCGGGCTAGCCTGCGCGCACGCCGGTTATGGTCTGTTCGACGATGCTTTCCATGGTGTCGGCGGTCAACATGCCGGTCGCGTAGCCGAACACGTTGCCGTCCTTGTCGATCATGAACGTCGTGGGGAACGCCGAGATTCCATATGCGGAAAAGAGCGCGTTTTCGGTGTCCAGGAGCACAGGGTACGTGATGCCCTCGTCTTCGACGAAGGCCTTCACCTCGTCCACGCTCACGTCGCTGTTCTGGGGATGCTCCTGCGTCTTTGGATTGGCCACGCCCAGAACCACCAGGTCCCCTGCGTTTTCGCCGCGATCGCGATAAAGGTGCTCGATGTCGGGTATCTCGCGCTTGCATGGGCCGCACCACGTGGCGAAGAAGTTCAGGAACACGGTTTTGCCCCGATAGTCCGACAAGGAATGTTCCACGCCGTGCTGGTCAACCAGCCTCACGTCCGCCTGGGGCGCCGGCCTGAGGTCGTTGTCCGTATCGCCACCCGAACCGCCCTTGCCCGAGCCGCTTGCGTCCGTGCCGCCTGCGTTGTCGGCGGCGCTGCCTGGATCGGCAGGCCCTTCGCCTCCCTGGCCCTCTCCGCCGCCTCCTGCGGCGCCACCCTCTTCGGCATCCTGTTTCTGCTCGATGGCCGCGTTCGTGCCGCCGAACGACGACAGGTAGCTGGTCACGCCGTTCATCCACCCGGTGATGGTCATGACGCCCATGACGACGAGCAGCGCGCCGCCCACCTTCACGGTGTACTTCACCACGTTGCCGTGCGTGCGGAAGAACCGCAGCACGGCACCCGTGAACAGCCCCACGGCGAGGAAAGGCAGCACGAAGCCCAGCGTATAGACGCCCACCAGCGCATACCCCATGGCCGCCGACGCGCTCGACGAAGCCATGAGCAGGACGCCGGCCAGAACCGGGCCGATGCACGGCGTCCAGGCGAAGCTGAAAGTGAAGCCGAGCACGAGCGCCACCAGCGGGTTCATGGCGAACCGGTCAAGCCGGAACGGCAGCCGCCGCTCGGTCTCCACGGCACGCACCCTGCCGAACACGCCGAGCATGTACAGGCCGAACGCGACCATGATCAGGCCAGCCACAACGGAGAACGCGCGCTGGTTGCCCGTGAAGAACTGCCCCAGGGCGGTGAATCCGAACCCCAGAAGGAAGAAGGCGAAGCTGACGCCCACCACGAAGAACACGGTGTTCACCAGCACGGTCCTGCGTGGATAGTCGATGGTTCCGTCCTCGCGCGTGCGCGCCGACCCGCCGGCCAGATACCCCAGGTACAACGGCACGAGCGGCAGGACGCAGGGAGAGAAGAAGCTCAAGAGCCCCTGCACGAACACGGTGATGACAGGAACGCTCGTCCCCACGTCGAAACCCATGACCGACCTCCTTGCCGCGTGCCCTCGGACTCGCTCGTACGCGGACAGCATACTTTAAATGATACTATTGCACAACCATTTCACGGCGACGACAGAAGCCCTCCGGCCAACGGCCGCCGTCCCGCCGCCAACAGGAACCGACGGGACGGCGGCCGCCCACCCGGACGCCGCAGAGGCCGGCGTGCCGGCAGCCGTTCATCCGGACGCCGCAGAGGCCGGCGTGCCGGCAGCCGTGCCTACCGCTTCCCGCGCGAAAGGATGCCGGGACGCTTCGGCGGCTCCGGCAGGTGGATCAGCCGCGGCTCGAAGTCGAACAGCTCGTCGGTGGACACCGTGCGCGACACGGTCAGGCACTTCTTCAGGCACGCGTCCGCGCAGAGGTTGCACTGCACGCAGTCGGCAGCCGAGAACTCCAGCAGGGTCCCCGTGCCGTCCTCCGGCGGCTCCTCGCTTTTCACGAGCGCTCCCGTGGGACAGAACACCGTGCACATGAAGCAGGACGAGCACTGATCGAGGTCTATGTCGACGGATCCGAACAGGCGCGTGTCCAAGGCGGGGACGACGCTTTGGCCCAACGCGTCCAATGAATCCAGCACACGCATGCGCCTCTCGGGGTTGAATTGGGGCAGCGCGCCCTCCGACATGCGTAGGCGCTCGCGCAAGGTCGGCTTTTTCTGACCGACGTCGTTGAGCGCCTTGGCCACCGTCTTCTCGGCCGCCGTCTTGGCGGCGGACTTGGCCGTGCTTCCTGCCTGGGTGAAGAATCCGCGGCGGGCGGCGGCGTACGACTTGTGCGCGTCTTGCGCGAGCACCTCTTCGGGAAACGCCGAGGCGCGCCGCACCCGCACCTCGCTTCCCTGGGCGGCCAGAAGCGCATTCGCCGACCCCACGGTCGCCTCGATGCCCGGCACGCATCCACGGTGCTTGCACGTCGCACAGTTCCCATCCACCAGCACCACGTCCTGTACGCCGCGCGCCACCAGCGCCAGCAGCACGCTCTCTTCCATGCGCGCCAGGCAGGGCACCGTCGCGTAGCGGTCCGGGTCGCCCTGGCGCCGCGCCGCCATGCGCGCGCAGGCGAAGACGGACAGGCCGTCGGCGGCCAACGTGGCGTCGGCGATGGCCGAGGCCAGATCCTCGTCCAAAGGCTCGAGCGGTATGAGCGCCTCGGTCGGGCAGACCGTCGTGCAGGCGCCGCACGCCATGCAGGCGCCCGCGTCGATGGAGACGACGTTGTTGCCGACGCTCACTGCGCCGACGGGGCAGGCCTCGCTGCACTTCTTGCAGGACGAATGGCGGTTGCGCACCGCCACGCAGCGCTCGGGCGCCACGAAGACGGCCTTGCTTTCCAAGGCCTCCGCCATCTCCACGATGTCGACGAGATTCGGCACGATCGATTTCCTCCCATGCAGGGCGTTGGCTTGCACCAATCGGTCCCCGATCAAAACGGCGTCATTGGGCGAGGAACGAATCCTCGAGCACTTTCAGCTCTTCAGGGGTGTTCGCGTTGACGAAGCAGCCGCCCATCGGCTCGGCTTCCAGCACGCGCGCCTGCGGGAACTCCAGCACCTTCACGTCGTCGAAGAACGCCTGGGCGCGCTTCTCGCCGCGGTCGAGCGCGCGGCGCACGGCGGGCAGGCATCCCATGCGACGATACATGGCATGGAAGGGCTCGTAACCGTGCTGATTCACCGGCACCACCACGTCGGCGCCCGACTCGTTCATGGCCAGCGCCTCCGCGACCACCAGAGACGCGCTCGCGAACACCATGTCGCACGCCACCACGGCCACGTAGGGGTTGCGCGCAGCCTGCAACGCCGTGTACAGCCCGGGCAGCGCGCCACGGTACTCGAAGGCGTCGCACACCAGCTGGATGCGCAGGTCGGGGAATTCTCCATGCAGAAACACCAGGTTGTCCGGCTCGTTCGTGGTGATGACCAGGTCGTCGGCCACCGGGCTCAGCCGGTCGATCAAGCGGCAGATGAGCGGGCGCCCCGCGAACGGCACCGTCGCCTTGCTGCGCCCCATGCGCCGGCTTTCGCCGCCCGCCTGGATGACCACCGTGACGCGCGGCCGCACGTAGTGCTGCTCCACGAAGTCGGCCAACCCGACGATGTCGTCGAGCGCGAACGAAGGGATGTTGTACAGTTCGGCGGCATGTTCGGCCACCGGCATGTCGGTGGCTACCGCCACCGTGTCGCCCGTGGGCAGCTTATTGGATATGTCCACGTGGTCGGGATGCTGCGTCTTGAAATGCTCGCCCGCCGGCTGCCCTTCCCCCGCCTCGGCGGCTTCCTGAGCCCGGCGCAGCTCTTCCCACGCCTCGTCGTCGTCGGCCGTGGGCAGGCCGCGCGTGAATTGCGTGAAGTCGGTGCCCAGCGGCCATCCGTGGCGCGCGCCCTGTTCGAACACGTCGGCCACGCGCGCGTCCGCCTCGTTGCCGGAACGCATGATCTCGATGGTGGGCAGGCCGCTCTTGCGGTAGCCCTCCACAATGATTATGTCGTGGCCCGGCATGCTGCGCACGATGTCCGCGCACTCCACTTCGCCGCTCATGGTCTTCACACGCGCCATCTGGCCAGGCGCGGCAATGACCGTCTCGCTGGCGCCGGCAGCGCGGTGGCGGTAGGAGTCCTTGCCGGGGTAGTCGATGTCGAAGCCGACATGGCTGTGGTGCTTGACGCTGCCCACGTCGTGGCCGCGTGTCACCAGTTCGGCGATCAGCTGCTCGATGAGCGTCGTCTTCCCCGAATTATGCCGGCCGACGATGGAGATTGCTGGGCTGGGTACGTTAACCATTGCTTCCACTTTCACTTGCGCTTTCCCGCCGCGCCCGTCGCCTGGCGGCCTGACGCGAACGCACTCGTCCTTCTCGCCGCACAGTATAGCACGACCCGTCATGCCCCAACGGAGGTGTCGGGCAAGCGCGCAACTCGACCATTTCGTGCGTGGGCGTCCACCGCACAACGGTATAATGGCGCCAAGGAGGAAGCATGCGCAAGGAAGCGAAAGAACGGCTGGAAGGATGCGCGGCGCTTGCGTGCGCGCTGCTGCCTGCGTTCTTCTATCTGCGCACCGAGAACTCCCTCGTGGCGCCGGCGGAGACGCAGGGGGCGTCCACGGTCTTCGCCGTCGCCCTGCTCGCCACGCTCGCGCTTGCGGGAGGAATGCTCGCGCTGCGCCCCCGCGCTGTGGAGTCCCTGTTTCGCAGGACGGCCACGCCGTTCGTGGCGGCCGCCCTGCTCGCCTGCGGGGCAGCGGCGCTCGCCTGCCTGGACCCGCCCTCCCCCGACGCGTTCACCTTGCCGGCCCTGACGCTGGCCGGAGCGGTACTCGTGGCCGCAGGCACCGCCGCCCTGGTCGCCCTTGCCTTGGAGCGCCTCAGGCACGACGGCTTCGTCCCGCTTTTGGCGACCGTAGCCGCAGCGCTGCTGGGCGCGTCCTTGCTCTGGTACGTGCTGAATTCCTTCCGCATCACGATGCTTGGCGCCGCCGCCGTGGTCGCGGCCGCCTTCGCCGCCGCGGTCCTTTTGCGCCTGCCGCACCAATGCGGCGGTGAGCCCGCAGCCGCGAAGACGCCCCCGGCCGTCGCCGATGCCCGCACGGCGCTGGGCCGGTACTGGGGGGCGCTCTTCGGCCTCGCCTTCAACTTCTTCACCATGGGCCTCACGTTCTGGCCCAGCACGGCGGGCGTGTCGTCCAATGAAAGCGTCCTCGTCAAGCCCGGGGCCTACGCCATGGTGCTCGCGGTCGTCGTCGTTGCGCACCTGGCGCATCGGCGGTTCGGCAGCCCGCACGAAAACGAGAGCTCGGGCGACCAGCTGGTGCTCGTCATGCTCCCCGTGGCCACGGCCATCGTGCTGGTCAGCCCCTTCATCGACTCGACGCTTGCCGGCGTCCCGTTCATCGTAGTGAACCTGCTGCCGTATGCCGGCATCGCCGCGCTCAACGTCCTGGGGCTCGCCGCCGCCGTGCGCATGGCGCAGGTGACGGCCCGGCCGGTCTTTTCCGTGCTCGGATGGACGGTCCTTGCCTGCACGGCCAGCATGGGCGTGGGCATGGCGCTCTTCCAGCTTTTGGGGCAGGGCGCGCAGATGGTGTCGCTATGCGTGCTGACGCTGTACCTGGTGGCCATGCTCATCGCCAGCATCCGGCAGACCTACCACCTGCAGGCAGAGCGCCAGACGGCCCAGTTCGGCGTGGAGCGGGCATGCGGGCGCATCGCGGAGCGCTACGCCCTTTCGCCTCGCGAGACCGAGATCCTCGCCTTTCTGGCGCACGGGCGTGGCGCCCCCTATGTCGGGGAAAAGCTGTGCATCTCTCCCGAAACGGTGCGCACGCACACGAAGCGCATCTACGACAAGTGCGGCGTGCACACGAAGGAAGAGCTGCTCGACCTGGTAGAAGCGCTCTCGTAGCGGCGCATGCCACGCGCGGCGCGACCTCGCACGTTGCGCGCGCCTTCCGCGCCGCGCCAAATGCTTCAGGCGAGCTCGTCGCTCGCGGCGCACTCCCCTGCCACGCACGCGCGGGCGCGCGGCATGCGCCTTCCCCGCTCGCGAGCAGGGAATTACCCCATTCTGGGTACAAGGACGCCGTCTTTCCACCCATTTCAGTGACGGCACCCGCGGGCGAAGGCGCGTACCCTTGGTTGCATTCCGCATCGACGACGCGGAGAACCGCAACGAAGGAGGGAACGAAATGGAAAAGACCTTGTTTGGATCCGACGGCCTGTCGCGTAGGAGCTTTCTAGCCGGAGCGGGTCTGTTGGGAGCAGGTGCCATGGCAGGAGGGTTGCTGTCCGGCTGCTCGTCGGGAAGCGCTGCAGAAAAGGGCGGCGACACGTCCGGCGGCGAGTCCCCGGCCGCCACGAACGCCAGCGGCATCGGCGTGGTCGTGGACCCTGCCATCACCGAAGACGCCGACATCGTGGTCGTGGGTTCGGGCATCGGCGGTTTCATGGCCTCGATGATCGCCAAGGAGCAGGCGCCTGACGCCGTGGTCGTCATGCTCGAGAAGAACGCGGTTCTGGGCGGGTCGACGAACTACGCGGAGTGCAACGGCCCCGCATCCAACACGCCCGAAGGCGAGGCGCGCCTCAAGGGCATGCAGTCGGCGAGCAGGACCAGCTACATCGCCAATTCCATGCTGCACACCGAGCGCCTGCGCGAAGCGGGCGACAATGCCGACTGGCTGTTCGCCCTCCATGGCGTGGGATACTACAACCCCGGCGGCCCTGATTTCTACGAAGGCGGCAACGGATCGTCCTGCATCGCCACGCTGACGCCCATCGCCCAAGAGGAAGGCGTGGACATCCGCACGGAATCGCGCGCGACCGCCCTGCTGACCGATGACGAGTACACCGTCACGGGCGTCCAATACGCCGACCCCGACGGCAACGTGGTGCACGTCAACGCCAAGGCGGTCATCCTGGCTACGGGCGGCATGTCCACTAACAAAGAGCTGTTGGGGCAGTATTCCAGCCAGGACATGAGCAAGATCATCGGCTGGGGCGAAGGCCAGGACGGCGATGGGCACCTGATGGCCGAACAGACCGCGCATGGCCGGGCGAACCACCTGTGCGTCGCCAGCCTGTTCAACAACGTCGGCAACGGCGAAGACTCGTTCGCCTACGACTCGAAGCTGGGCGTGTGCATGGCCATGCAGTATTCCGACTGCTTCGTGAACGAGTACGGCCTGCGCTTCTGCGACGAATCGGGCGGAGGCCAGCTGGGCACGAGCGAAAGCGGAAAGCTGATCGAGAGCCAAGGCTACGTGTTCTCCATCGCCGACAGGTCCACGCTCGACACGTACGAGGCCGGCGGCTGCACGCGCCATTACAGCGGGTTCGCCGACAAGTGCGCCGGACAGGAGATCGACCTTTCGGCCGATCTGCAGCAATACGAAGGCGCCGACTACGTGTTCAAGGCCGACACCATCGAGGATCTGGGCAAGACCATCGCCGCGAAGGTCGACTTCTTCGACGTGGACGCTTTCGTGAACGAGATCAAGCGGTACAACGAGTTCGCCGCCAGCGGCACCGATGCCGACTATGGCAAGGGCGCAGAATACCTGTGGCCCATCGACACCGCGCCGTTCTATGCCTTCCAGATCTGCTCGGGCATGCTGAACACCTGCGGCGGCATCCGCATCAACCGAGACGCCCAGGTCACCGATGACCGCGGCAAGGTCGTGAAGGGGCTGTACGCCGCAGGCGTGTGCACGAGCGGCTGGGACGGCGAAGTGTATGGCGGCGGCACCTGCCAGACAGTGGGGATGTGGGCCGGATCGCGTGCCGCGCGCCATGCCGTCGTCAATCTGCTGGGAGGCACCGTGTCCGCGAACTGGATGGGCGACGTGCGCTCCAAGCAGGAGAGCGCCGGCGGCCCCGGCGGCGGCGAAGGCGCCCCTCCCGAAAATGCGGGCGACGGAGCCGAAGGCGCGCCCGCGGCCTAAAGGGTCGTATAAAACGAACGCAATCCGAAGAAGCCAGGGCCGGACCACAGCGAGAACGGGATCGCAGCTGTCCGACCCTTCAAGCAGGACAGCGGGAGCGGCGCTGTTCTGCGGGCCCGGGCGCGTCGGCCACAAGATGGGGGCGACGGCAGCTTTTGGGCCGCCAGATGGCAGGATTTTCCCGTTTTGCTGGCTGAGGACGGGATTTGGTGCGCCTGGAACCCGCCCGACGCACCGTGATTCGGCATAAGGCCTGGTCGTGATACCTCGATAAAAGTTTTCCCTAACTAACACCCCGCAAATCTCGATTTTCTTGCCAGTTCGACCGACAAAGTGTGCTCACGACGATCGCGAAGACGGCGCCGGCCGACGCCATACGCAAAGAAGCGCCTCGGGCCATCGTTCTCACGCAAGGAAAGCCCGGCGCTTCCGTCCCCTGCAGCTGCTCGTGCCGGCTCCCACTCCTGCAGCTCGCGCAGCTGATGGGGCCGCAGGCCTCGCGCCGGCAGGGGCGGCAACTCGACTGACCGGCGCTCCCACCTCGATCGACTTGCTTTCGCGAACCGCCTTCGAGAGAGAGGACAAGGCAGCGTTGCCCGCAGAGGCGGCGGCGTGTCCCGCTTCTCGCCCGCCATCGGCGGCGTCTTCCGGGAATCTCTCTTGTTTTGTATTTGAAAAATAAAGGTAAAAATTGTTTCAGTCGTTTGGACGGGAGGGTTGTGCCATGAGCATCAAGGTCGTTTCCCCCCCCCCCCCTGGATGGCCGATCTCGACGACGAGGACGTCTCGTTCATCAAGCGGTTCGTTCTCGCATCGGGGTCGCTCAAGGAAATCGCTTCGGAATACGGCGTCTCGTATCCCACCGTGCGCCTCCGTCTCGATCGGCTCATCCAGAAAATCCGGGTGAGCGACGCCACGGAAGCCGACCCGTACGTCGCCCTCATAAAGAGGCTGGCCGCGGACGAGAGGATAGACTTCACGGCCGCGAAGGTGCTCATCAAGGAATACCGCAAGCAAGGAAAGGGAGGCGTTTGACGTGGCGATATTCAATGCCTGGACCCTCATGGTGTTGTTCGCGGCCGTGCTGGTGTTCGCAGGACTGGTGGCTCTGCAAGCGTTCCTTTCGAAAAGGGAAGCACCTGGCTGGAGGGCTCGTCTTGCCGCTTCTCGGCCTGCTGCTGGCAAGCGTCTTCTCCGTGCCGAACTTCATCGCCGCCTTCGCCGTGTCCTTTTCGGCGGGCGCTTTCCTCGCATCGCTCATCATGCTTCTGGCGTACAACGTTCCTACGCTCGTGTTTTCGCTGATGCTCGTCTTCCAGCGACATCGGCTCAGCCGCATGCGCCAGCTGAACGCCATGCGCGTGCAGGATCTGTGAAAGGCGGCTGCGCGGACGCGGTCTAGAGCGATCCATGCCGGTTCGCCTCCGCCAACAGCTTCGGCATTCTGCACCCTCCCGCAGACGGCTCGCTGCGGGAGGGTGCGTTTTCCCTACAGGCGCGCCACCACGAGGTCACCCATCTGGACGGTGCCGACCAGCTTGTCGGCCGGGGTGTCGGCGTCCCTGATGTCGCCGGTGCGCCAGCCCTCGTCGAGGACGGCGGTCACGGCGCGCCGGATGTCGTCGGCGGCGTCCTGCAGGCCGAAGCTGTAGCGCAGCATCATCTCCACCGACAGGATC
>HHCFC01400__coassemble_2165_pt1 | contig 12317 bp, 7 predicted proteins | sample HHCFC01400__metabat2_high_PE_058 | metagenome-assembled genome bin HHCFC01400 | reverse complement strand
AGGTGCTTGCCTCGCGGTGGCATGGGAAGCGACGTGCCGTGCGCGTCATAAGCCACCAATGCATCGAGCGACACGTCCAGCGCCTCGGCCAATGCGCCCGCATTGGCCAGGTCGGGAACCGACTCGCCCGTTTCCCACTTCGTCACCGTCTGACGCGACACGCCCAACCGCTCGGCCAACTGCCCCTGCGTCATGCCGAGCGTCTTGCGTCTGCTCTGTATGTTCGCACCAATCATGTTTTTCATACTCCTTGCTTTCCATGGTACCCCGCCGTCCAGCACCCATCCACCAACCAATGATGGCAGATATTTGCACGCATGTCGCGTTCGGTTTGCAAAGGAGCGAAAAGAAGGCGCGCCCCTTCCGAGGACGCGCCTTCCTTGGAGATATTCGCCGAAAGCCCTTACTTCCTGATGGCCTTGAACGCTTCCGTCTGCGCCCTGATGCCGCGCTCGGCAGCTAGACGCTCGATGGACGTGGCGCCGAAGAAGCCGTCCACCTGGGCCACCCGCTCGATGATGTAGGCCGCGTCCTTCGGCTCGGAGATGGGACCGCCATGGCAGATGACCAGCGCGTCGGGATTGATGTCCTTGACCACCTTGGCGATGCCAGCGATGATCTCCACGCAGTCGTCCAGCGTGCGCGCCGTCTCAGCGCCGATGGTGCCGCCCGTGGTCAGGCCCATGTGCGCCACCACGATGTCGGCGCCGGCCTTGGTCATGGCTGCGGCCTGCTCCTCGTCGAACACGTAGGGGCAGGTGAGCATGTCCAGCTTGTGCGCCTCGGCGATCATGTCCACCTCGAGGTCGTAACCCATGCCCGTCTCTTCCAGGTTCTTGCGGAACACGCCGTCGATCAGGCCCACGGTCGGGAAGTTCTGCACGCCGTTGAAACCCTGGTCCTTCAGCTCCTTGAGGAAGCGGCTCATCACGCGGAACGGGTCGGTGCCGCAGACGCCGGCCAGCACCGGCGTGTCCTTGACGACCGGCAGCACTTCGGAGCCCATCTCGACCACGATCTGGTTCGCGTCGCCGTACGAAAGCAGGCCCGCCAGCGACCCGCGTCCCGCCATGCGGAAACGGCCGGAATTGTAGATGACGAAGATGTCGGCCCCGCCGGCCTCGGCCGACTTCGCCGTGATGCCGGTACCGGCACCCACGCCCAACAGGATGTTGCCCTCGGCAAGGGACTTCCGGAAACGGTCGAGGATTTCCGCACGTGACAGTTCAAGCATGGTTTCTCTCCTTTTCTCGTACCTGTTGCTTCGCTATGCGCTCACGTCGCCGTTCATCAGGTCGATGAGCTTCTGCGCCGCTGCGCAGGCGAATTCGTCGTCGTTGATATGGGCATCCATTTCGATGATCTGGGCAGCCTGGGGAGAGATGGACGCCTTCAGCGTGTCGAACAGCATCGCGTCCTCTTCCGGACCATAGAACGGCTGGCCTTCGGCGTCGATCATCGACACGCCCTTGAGCGGCAGCATGCACACGCAGGGACCCGTGGACAGGTTCACCTTCGACGCGATGGCCTCGGCGACCTGGCGGTTTTCGTCCACCGTGGTACGCATGAGCGTGACCGTGGGATTGTGCTTGTACAGGTTGCGGCCTTTGAACTGCTCCGGAACCGTGTCCCACGGGCCGAAGTTCACCATGTCGAGCGCACCCACGCTGATGACCGTCGGCACCCCGTTCAGCGCGGCCGCCGAACAGCGGTCGGGGCCGGCCGCCAGCACGCCGCCTACGATCTCGTCGCACCATTCGGTGGTGGTCAGGTCCAGCACGCCGCTGATGAACCCGCCGTTGACGAGCGCTTCCATGCATTTGCCGCCGGTGCCCGTGGCGTGGAACACCAGCACTTCGTAGCCGCGTTCCTCCAGATACGCCTGTGCCTTCTGCACGGCGGGCGTCGTCACGCCGAACATGGTGGCCGCAACCAGCGGCCTTTCGTCCGTCACTTCAGGGTGGGGATGCTCCAGCATGCCCACCATGGCGCTCACCGCGTTGTCGAAGATGGTGGCCGAGAAGCTGTTGATGCCGGCCACGTCCACGATGGAGGGGAACATGGCAATGTCCGACGCCCCGATGTAGGGCGAGGTGTCGCCAGACGCCATGGTGGACACCATGACCTTCGGCACGCCGATGGGCAGCTTGCGCATGCCGGCCGTGGCGATGGTGGTGCCGCCCGAGCCACCCATGGAGAACACGCCGTCGAAGCGCCCGTTGGCATACAGGCTGGGCAGCAGCTTCTCCACGCCGCGCGTCATGGTCTCGGTGGCGAAGGCGCGGTCCTTCTTCTCCACAACCACCGAAAGGTCGATGTCGATGGCCGCCGTCACCTCGGTGTTGGGCACGTCGGGCATGGTCTGCGGGTCGAACACGCCGCAGTGGATGGTCAAGGTGTTGACGCCGAGCTCCTTGAAACGGGACGCCACGTAGGCGAACTCTTCGCCCTTGGTATCGAAGGTGCCGATGATCGCAACGGTTTTCACTCATGCCTCCTATCAGTCGACAGACAGGCACAGTGTAGTTCTTGACTCAAAGGGTCGCAATATCGGTTGCCAGAGTGACATACGCCCCTCAAAAAGAATTCCGCGGGCGGCCATTCCCGCGCGGTCGGCGCAGCGCCCGCGCGCTTGCCACGCACGGCCTGAGCCCTTGCACGCGCACCCCCACGAGCGCTCTCGCCACCCACGCGTCGCACGCCGCTCGTCCACTACTGCACGCACCCGCAGCCCGCAGCCCATGCGCGCCCATCGCCCACACACCGCCCATGTCCGGAGCGCCCGTACGCGCACTGCGCGGACTTTCCGCGCGTCCCCCTTTCTTATTCCTTGCCAAGTGATAGACTATATCCTATATTTACAGGATGCCAACAACTAATGAAAGGGTGGTCATCATGGACTATCGGGCGTATTATCGCAAGGCCGATGGAGAATATCAGGCGTACTACGATGCCATCGCCAAAGCACAGGACCCCGATCCCCAGGCCACCGCGCGCACCCGCAACGCCGAAGGGGCTTTGCCGGGAGAGGCGCAGGACAAGCTGTTCAACGTGTCCGCCGAGATCAAGAACACGTTCCACGAATTTGGCGCTCCTCTGCCTCCCTTGCTGGAAGGATGCACGGTGGTGGACTTGTGCTGCGGAAGCGGGCGCGACACCTATCTGGCCGCCCAGCTGGTAGGGCCCGCCGGCAAGGTCATCGGCGTGGAGCCGAATGCAGAGCGCCTTGCCATCGCCGAAAAGTATCGGAACAAGGAAATCAAGCAGTTCGGATACGACACATGCAACGTGGAGCTGGTGCAAGGCACGCCCGAGGACCTGTCCTTCATCGTCGACGGCTCGGTCGATGTCGTGATCTCCAACTGCACGTTCAACCTTTCACCCGACAAGGGCGCCTACATCGCCGAGGTGAAGCGCATCCTGAAGCCGCAGGGCGAATGGTACTTCACCGACGTCTTCACCGACCGCCGCATCCCGCAGGAAACGTCCGACAAGGTGGAGAACGTGGCCATGCGCCTGGGCGGCGCCGTGTTCGTCGAAGACTTCCGCCGCATGGCGCAAGAGCTGGGATTCCATGACCCCCGCTACGTCATGACCTGGAAGACCCCCGTGTCCGACGAGGAAGCCGCCGTGTACCCCGACGTCGCCTTCGCCACCATCACCTGCCGCCTCATCAATTCAGACCTCACGTCCGACCACTGCGAGGACTACGGGGAAGAGATCGTGTACGACGGGTCGTTGCCCGACTATCCCGATTTCTTCCTGTACGACAAGGACATCAAGTTCCCGGCCGGCCAGACGTGCCACGTGTGCGACAACGTTTCCGTGCTCGGCCTCGAGGGATGCCGTTACGCGAAGGTCATTTCCGTGAAGGGCGACCGGTCGGTGCACTACGGCGACATCCACGGCGACCACATCATCAAATGCGCGCCCGACTGGGAAGGCGTCGTCGACGAGGATGACCAGCCCATTCAGGTCAGCTGCTGCTAACGACGGCTTCCGGAAAACCGTCGAATCGAATGTGAGCCGAAAGAAGGATCATGGACAAGATACGTTTTATGGTGGTGAGCGGCTTTCTGGGCGCCGGCAAGACCACCACGATGATCGCGCTCGCCGAGCACATGAACAAGACCTTCGGCGAGACGGCCATTATAGCCAACGACCTGGGTGCCAACCTGGTGGACACGAACCTCACGCAGACGTCGGGCTGCACGGTGGCCGAAATCGCCTCGGGCTGCATCTGCTATCAGATGGACAACACCGTCGACCAGATCCGCCGCCTGCGCGACAAGGACGGGGCGGTGTTCGTGATGAGCGACATCCCCGGATGCGGCGTCGGCGCGCTCGACCACGTGTACCACCGCCTGGCCACCGACAACGCGGACGAGTTCACGCTCTCGCCCTTCACCGTGGTGGTCGATCCGGAGCGTTTGCGCATGATCATGCCCGAACGCGCCGACATCAACCTGCCCGAAGAGCTGGTGTATCTGCTGAAGCTGCAATTGGAAGAGGCCGACCTCGTGGTGCTCAACAAGGCCGACCTCCTTGCGCCCGAAGACGTGGAGCGCTACGTCGACTTCCTGCATGCGGCCTGCCCCGACATTCCCGTGATGGTCATTTCGGCGCTCGAGCGCACCGGCATCGAAGAGCTGGCGGAATTCATCGCCACGCACGAAACGGCGCTCAAGAACTTCTCGGTGCGCAACAACCAGGAATTCGCCGATGCCGAGGCGAAGCTCACCTGGTACAACCGCCGGCTGTACCTGAAGACGAACGACGGCGGCAAAATAGACTGCAACGCCGTGGTCGACGACCTCATAGAGAGCATCCGCATGGGCCTCATCGAGAAGAAGCGCAACGTGCCGCATCTGAAGACGTTCGCTACCTCGGGCAATGGCGACTTCAACAAAGCGTCGCTCATCGGCGTGGACTACGACGTAGAATATGCACAGCAGTTCCTGCGCCCACACAAGAACCTGCGCATGATCGTGAATGCGCGCGCCGTGTGCGAGTCGCGGCCACTCGCACGCCTCATGGACGACGCGCTCGACGAGGTGTGCGAGAAGTACGACCTCGACTGCCAGGTGTTCTTCACGGAATGCTTCGGCATGGCCGACGAAGGAAGGTGACGTTTCGGCTACCTGTCGGCCGCCGGAATTAGCCGATGCTGCAGGCGCAGGAGAACACACACGGGATTGCAAGCACAAGGAGCCTCATGGAATTCGACGAAAGCCAGGACATCCGCGAGCTGGTGCGCGCGTACTACGGAGAGACGCTGCAAGGGTCGGACGACCTCAAGACCGACGCCTGCTGCTGCACGACGGCGACCCCGCCGAAATACGTGCTGGACGTCATGGACGAGATCGAAGACGACATCATGATGCACTTCTACGGATGCGGCTCGCCCATTCCGCCCGCCCTCGCCGGAGCGACGGTCCTCGATCTAGGATGCGGCACGGGACGGGACGTGTACCTCTGCTCGAAACTGGTGGGGCCCGCCGGGCGCGTGATCGGCGTGGACATGACCGAGCAACAGCTTGCCTTCGCGCGGCGCTACGAGGCGCGGCAGATGGAGCGCTTCGGGTTCGCCCAGTCCAACGTCGAGTTCCATCAGGGCTTCATCGAGGATTTGGCCGCCATCGGCATCGAGGACGATTCGGTGGACGTGGTCATCTCTAACTGCGTCATCAACCTGTCCCCCTTCAAGGACCAGGTGTTCGCCGAAATCGCGCGCGTGCTCAAACCGGGCGGCGAGCTGTACTTCTCCGACATCTTCTCCGACCGGCGCGTGCCGCCCAAGTTCTACGACGACCCCGTACTGCGAGGCGAATGCCTTTCGGGGGCTCTCTACCTGGAAGACTTCCGCCGCATCCTGGCCAAGCACGGCATCAACGCGTTCTACGACGTGGAGACGTCCGAGCTGCATGTCGGCGACTTCCAGATAGCCACGAAGCTGGGGTGCATCGGCTTCGCGTCGCATACGGTGCGCGCCATCAAGTGCGACCTGGAAGACCGCGAGGAAAACTACGGGCAGGTGGCCACCTACCTGGGCACCATGCCCGAGAACAAGCGCTACTTCGACCTGACCGACCGGGTGCGTCTCATCAAGGGGAAGCCGGTGGCCATCAGCGGCAACATGGCTGCCATGCTGAGCGCGTCGCGGTATGCCCCCCATTTCGAGATCACGGGCGACCGCACCCATCACGTGGGCGCCTACGACTTCGCCCGCGCCCAGGAGGCGCTTGCGCTCAAACGCGCCAAGGCAAAGGTAGGCCTGCAAGAGCTGGAAGAGGCGAACCGCGCGCTCGGCATCGAGCCGTTCGACCAGCGCGTGCACGACAAGGACCTGCTGCGCAGCGCGCCGGCCCTCTCCACCATGCAAGTGAACGTGTGCTACCGCTGCAACCTGGCCTGCACGCACTGCTATCTGGAATGCGGCCCCCGACGCACCGAGGCCATGAGCCGCGAAACCATGGAAGACGTGCTGGCAGCTTTCGTGGCAGGCGGGTTCAAAACGCTCGACGTCACCGGCGGATCGCCCGAGATGAATCCCCATCTGGAATGGTTCGTGCACGAGGCCTCCCAGGTGGCCGAAGAGGTCATCGTGCGCAGCAACCTGGCCATTCTGGACCTTCCCGAATACCGCCATTTCATGGGGGTGTATGCGGAAAACGGCGTGCACGTGGTCACGTCGCTGCCGTACTTCAACGAAAAGGGCTGCGCCGAACAGCGCGGACGCAACGTGTTCGACCGCATCGTCAAGGCGATGCGCCAACTGAACGAGCTGGGCTACGGCACGGACCCGCGCCTCAAGCTGGACGTCGCCTACAACGTGTCCGGCCCCTTCCTACCTCCTGACCAGCGCGAACTGGAAGAATACTACGCGTTCGAGCTGGAACGCGAGCAGGGCGTGAAGTTCGACAACCTGTACGCCTTCAACAACTACGCCCTGGGCCGCTTCGCCAACCACTTGAAGTACGAGGGCAAGTTCGACTACTACCTGGACCTGCTCTCCGAAAACTACAACGCCGCCGTGGTGGCGCGCATGATGTGCCGCAGCCAGGTGAACGTCGATTGGGACGGCAGGCTGTACGACTGCGAGGTCAACCACGTGCTGGGCCTGCCCATCACGGAAGAGGCGCTGGCGCAAGGCGCGACGAAAGAGGCGGGCCACAGGGAAATGAATGGGGGGATCGCCTTCGAAGGAGAAGTGCCGGACGAAACGCTCTGCGAGCGGGCCCAGGAAAAGAAGCCTCGCGGAAAGGTTTCGGACGCGGCCTAGTCCCGCGCGCTGACGGTGCGCGACATCGCCGAGAGCCCTCTGGCCGTCCGCCGCATCGCCACGAACCCCATCTGCTACAGCTGCGCCGCCGGATGCGGCAGCTCCTGCGGCGGCAGCCTCATGGACAAGTACGCAGAATAAAGCGCGGGGGGGGGGCCGGCGCCTACCCCCCCCCCCGCGCCCACGCGGAGATCTGCGGACATGCATCTCGCGCGACAAACACGATCACGCCACACGGCAGACAAAGCCGCCCTGCGCGGGGTTTCGCGGGCACGCGTCTCGCGTGACAAACACGATCGCTCCATGCGGCAGACAGGGCCGCCCTGCGCGGGGTTTCGCCATCACCGGCCCTCTTTTCATGCTTGGCTGCAATTTTTTCCGGATATGCGAGTCGGTTTCTTTCTGCAGCCAAAGTCCACCAGGGGTTTTGGCATTTGCCCGCACGGCCAGACCAACGCAAGCGGGCAAAATCCTCGCATATCCGGAAAAAAATGCAGCCGGGCGCGGCCATCGAAGGTTCGACGCCAAACCGCCCGGAATGCAGGCCCCGAGCGGCGAGCTTTTCCACCTAAAAGCAGCGAGCCCTTTCCCTTTGCGAACCCTCGCGGTATAATCCAATATGTTTCCAATAGAAAGAAGCGACTATGGCCGGCACCATCTCTCTTTATCTGCGGGACGATACGCTTCGCAAGCTGGACGCCGAAGTGGCTCGAGCGGCGGCCAAAGATCGGGCACGTGGCCTTTCGGGGCGGCAGGTGACCAACCGCTCGAAGCTAGTCGAACGCATCATAGAGCAGTACGTGAATGCCGCCGAAACGCTTTCGCAGGAAGACATCCGCTGCCATGTGGCTTCTTTGTCCGAACAGTACGGGGCGGCAAAGGTGTCCATCTTCGGCTCCTACGCACGTGGCGAGGCAAACGAAGACAGCGACATCGACATTCTCCTGGAGAAAGGCGACATCAAAGGCTTGCAGGTGCTCGACTTCCAAGAAGACCTGGCCCGCCGGCTCGGCCGGCCCGTCGACGTCGTGACCACCGCAGGCGCAAGCGAACGCTTCCTTGCGAAGATCCGCCAAGACGAGGTGGTGCTCTATGAGGCAAGCTGAACGGGACAACGACCAGCTTGGCGCCATCCTTCGATACTGCGGGCGTCTTGACGCAGCTCTCGAGCACTTCGGCCAAACGTTCGAGGACTTCTGCACAAGCGTGCCTTTTCAGGACAGTTGCTCGTTGTGCCTTATCCAGATCGGCGAGGCAACGGCGCGACTGTCGGACGGATTCAAAGAAAAGCATCCCGAAATCGACTGGCGCCGCATCTACGGCATGCGCTGCCATCTTGTTCATGGCTACGAAATGTTCGACGCCGAGATTGCCTGGGACGCCATCGAGAAGAACATCCCGCCCCTTCGGGAGTTCTGCGAAACGCATTTTCAGGACGATTAGCCAACCCGCATTCAAGACGGTCTTCCCGAATCGTTTGGCGGCACTTCTTTGGCGAAGCATCGATGGTCCGCGCCAAGCAGATCGAAGCCGAGCGTTACCCGTTCCCAACCGCGTCATACTCCCACCTTGATTGACGCCGGCCGCCGCGCGCAGGGTTTCGTCATCACCGGCCACCCTTTAACCGTGTTCGTGCAATTTTTTCCGGATATGCGAGTCGGTTTCTTTTTGCAGCCAAAGTCCACCAGGGGTTTTGGCGTTCACGCGCACGTCCAGGGCAACGCAAGCGGGCAAAATCCTCGCATATCCGACAAAAATTGCAGTCGGAAGCGGCCGCCGACCCCCCCCCCGCCACGCGCGTTACATGGCCATGAGGCTTGCCGATGCGGACGCCGTTACGCGCGCTCGGTCTCCACTTCCAGCTGTCCGGCGTCTTCCTTGACGGCCTTCACGCGGCCGGCGTCCACGAACGCATCGCGCGCTGCCTTGGCCTGCACTTCCTTGTCGGCAAGGTTCGCCTTCGCCACGCTGATCATGAGCTTGATGCGGTTGAGCTGGTTCACTTCGGACGCGCCGGGATCGTAGTCCACCGCCACGATGTTGCTTTCCGGATAGCGACGGCGCAGCTCCTTGATGACGGCCTTGCCCACCACATGATTGGGCAGGCAGGCGAACGGCTGCGTGCACACCACGGTCGGCGCGCCCGTGCGGATGAGCTCGCACATTTCGCCCGTGAGCAGCCACCCCTCGCCCATCGAATTGCACAGCGACAAAATCTCGCTCGCGTACTCGGCTAGCTCGTAGATGTTCGCCGGCGGCTCGAAGCGGTTCGAAGCCTTGAGCGCCTTCGTCACCGGAGCGCGGAACTTGTCGATGACCCACAGCGCGATGCGGCTGCCGAACGCTCCCTTGGCCGACCGTCCCAACGGGTCCTTCTGGAAGATGGCGCCCGCGATGCCGAACAGGAAGAACTCGATGAGGCCCGGCACCACGGCTTCGCAGCCTTCGCGTTCGATCACGTCGACGATCTGGTTGTTCGCGGTGGGATGGAACTTCACCAGGATCTCGCCCACCACGCCCACGCGCGGCTTCGCGCCTTCTCCGGCAAGCGGCAGCGTGTCGAAGTCGTCCACGATGGCGCGCACCGTGCGCTTGAACTGGCTGCGGGACAGGCCTTGGGCCAGCTGGCCCTTGCACGTGGCCATCCAGTGGTCGAACAGGCGGTTCGCGCTGCCCTCTTCCACTTCGTAGGGACGCGTGCGGTACAGGCACATCATGAGCAGGTCGCCGTACAGAAGCGCGTACACGGCCTGCAGCAGCATCTTCGGCGTGATCTTGAATCCAGGGTTGTCTTCGCCCAAATCCTTGAACGACAGCGCGATGACCGGGATGTGCGACAGCCCCACCGAGGCCAGCGCCTTGCGGATGAGCGAGATGTAGTTCGTGGCACGGCACCCGCCGCCCGTCTGCGTGATGACGACGGCCAGCTTGTCGGTGTCGTAGCGCCCAGACATGACCGCTTCCATGATTTGGCCGGTGACCAGGATGGACGGATAGCAGATGTCGTTGTTGACGTACTTGAGGCCGGCATCCACGGCGCCGTGGTCCACCGACGGCAGCAGCTCCAGGTTGTAGCCGAAGCGGTGGAAGATATCGAACAGCAGGTCGAAGTGGATGGGCGCCATCTGGGGAGCCAGAATGGTGTAGCCTTCTTCCTTCATCTGCTCGGTGAACACCGCACGGGGAAATTCCGTCGTCGTCCCTTTGCGCTGCCTGAAGCTTTCGACCACTTCCGGCGCGGCCTTTTCCGTGAACGTGGGCGGCACGATGGCGCCTAACGTGGCATCGACGGGCGCGTCGGCTCCTGCGGCAGGCATGCCGGCCGCCCCACCTGCGGCCGCGGCCCCACCTGCTGCCGCCCCGTCGGCAGGTGCCCCGCCTGCCGCCGCCCCACCTGCGGCCGCGGCCACGGACACGGAAGCGATCTCGGCGGCCACGCGCCCTTCCGTGGCGCCCGTCTTTTCGTTGATGCGCGCGTTCACGTCGGCCACCAGCGCGTCCAGGTCGATTGACACGGCCGGGCAGCCGCGCTTCATGCCCGCCTCGCGCTCGGCGGCTTCGGCCGCTTCGTCGGCCTGGTCCTTCAGGGCGGCAAGCAAGCTGCGCACGCGAATGCGTGCGGCGCCCAGGTTCGACACCTCGTCGATCTTGAGGACCGTGTACACCTTGCCGGCGGCCTCCAAGATCTCCTGCACCTGGTCGGTCGTGAGGGCGTCCAGGCCGCAGCCGAACGAGTTCAGCTGGATAAGGTCCAGGTCGCGCCGTTCGGTGGCCACCTTGGCGGCCGCGTACAGGCGCGTGTGGTACATCCACTGGTCCACCAGGCGGATCGGCCGCTCCAGCTGCCCCAGGTGCGCGATGGAGTCTTCCGTGAGCACGGCCAGCCCGAAGCTGGTCAGCAGTTCAGGGATGGCGTGGTTGATCTCGGGGTCGTTGTGGTAGGGGCGCCCGGCCAACACGATGCCGTGCGTGCCGGTGGCCTCCATCCAAGCGAGCGTTTCCGTGCCGGCCGTGCGGATGTCGCGCTTGAAGGCCTCGTCTTCCTCCCATGCGGCTTCCACGGCGGCGTCCACCTCGGCCTGCGTGGGAGCAGGCACGCCCGAGCCCATGAGTTCGGGATGCGCTTCCACCAACTCCACGTACAGGCGCTTCTTCAGGTTCTCCTTCTGGTCGTACGGCAGCCACGGGTTCAGGAACGGCACGTCGGACGTGCGCAGCTCGTCGACGTTCAGGCGCAGCGCTTCGGAGTAGCTGGCCACGATGGGGCAGTTGAAGTGGTTGCCCGCCCCTTCGTCCTCCTGGCGCTCCCACTTGCTGCACGGGAACCAGATGAAATCGACGGCATCGTCGCCGGTCTTCGCCAGCAGGTTCATGACATGCCCGTGGGACAGTTTGGCCGGGTAGCACACGCTTTCGCTGGGCATGGACTCGATGCCCGCCTCGTAGGTCTTCTTCGTGGACGGGTCGGACAGCACCACGCGGAAGCCCAGCTTCGTGAAGAACGTGAACCAGAAGGGGTAGTTCTCGTACATGTTGAGCGCGCGCGGGATGCCCACCGATCCGCGCGGCGCGTCCTCAACCGCCAGCGGTTCGTAGCCGAACAGGCGCTTGCTCTTGTACTCGTACAAGTTCGGCACGTTCTTCGATTCGCCGAAGGTGCCCGCGCCCTTTTCGCAGCGGTTGCCCGTGATAAAGCGGCGGTGCTTGCCCGTGGCCGCGTCCACGCCGAAGTCGTTCACGGTCAGAAGGCAGCTGTTCGAGCATCCCTTGCACCGCACGGTCTTGTGCGTGGGGGAAAGCGCCTCTATCTCCTCGAGCGATAGAAGCGACGACGTGGGGTTCGGGGCGGGCGTGCCGGACTGCTCGATCTCCTGGAGGCTGCGGCTCACTTCGTCCCGATAGCGATCGCGAGCGAGCAGGGCGGCACCGTAGGCGCCCATGTTGCCGGCGATGTCCGGGCGCACGGCCTCCACTTCGGAGAGCTGCTCGAACGCGCGCAGCACGGCGTCGTTCAGGAACGTGCCGCCCTGCACGA
>HHCFC01400__coassemble_2152_pt1 | contig 12384 bp, 8 predicted proteins | sample HHCFC01400__metabat2_high_PE_058 | metagenome-assembled genome bin HHCFC01400 | reverse complement strand
ACTACGACAACGTGAGGATAACCCTTCCGGAGAAGCCAAGCATAAGCAGCGAAGACGTTGACGCGCAGCTCTTCGGTTTCGTATTGAGCACCGGAAGGTCCGTGAATTCCATCGACGATCTCGACGACGAATGGGTCAAGGGCAACTTCGAGGGCCTTTCCACCATCGAGGATGTGCGGCAGGCCATCGTGGACGATTACGAGAGGAACCTGGAACTCGAGTACAGCGACATGAAGTACCGGGCATGTTGCGACGCTTTGGTCGAGCGGCTCCAGGGCGAAGTGGACGAGGCCGTGGTTGCAAGCAACGTGGAGAGCATGCGCCAGACGAACCAGGCGCGTCTCGAGGCCATGCACATGTCGTTCGAGCAGTATCTGCGCGACGAGTCCATGACTCCCGACCAGTACGAAGAGAAGCTCGCGCAGGAGACGTTGTATCTGCTGCGCTTGAACATGGCGCTCGACCTTCTTGCCCCGGTTCTTGGGATACAGGTTGGGAACCATGAAATCACCGAATATCTTTCTTCTCCCAATCCACAGAAGTTTTTGGAGGAGATACGTGAGAAGGGGCAGGTGGAAGCGGCTCGCCAGGCGGCGGTGCGCGTGAAGACGATGCGCCGCGTTATCGACACCGCATACGTCAACGGCGTGATCGAGGGGTCCGCCTCGGCCCACGCCGGATCGAAGGGCTCGCTTGGCGAATGCCCCGACGAGGTGCCTGCGCCCGGGCCTTTGCCTGCGCCCGTCATCCGCAATGCGCATCAATGTTCGGCTTCCGGCTCGGCGGGGGAAGACGAATGAAAGTCGAAAAAGCTCGGGAAAAGGACGGCAAGCTCGAACTGCTCGTGGAGCTTTCCGTCGCAGAGACGGAAGAGGAATTGCAGAACGCCGCGATGGCGGTCGTGGCCCGCAACGGCTATGGTGCCGACCGTGCGGACTACGAGACCCCGCTCGAGCGCGTGCGTGCCCGCATGGGTCTCGTCGAGGCGTCGTTCGTGCTCGACGAGGAGATCATGCGCCGCCGTGCGCCTTTCGCCCTTTCGGCCGTGCGCGTCGATACGGTGGGCGCGCCCGTGTATCGGTGCTCCGAGCATGCAGCCGAAGGCAAGCCTTTCGGCTACCAGCTTGTATGTGTCCCGGTTCCCCGGTTCGAGTTGGAAAGCTACGATCCGGTGACCATCACCGTTCCTTTTGAAGCGGTGAAAGAAGACGAGGTGGAGGCCGAGCTCGCGCGCATGGCCGAAACGGTCCTCGTTCCTGTCACCGACGCCTCTCATGACGTGGTGTCCAGGGGCGACAAGGTGGAACTCGCGATGGAGACCACCCAAGACGGGCATCGCGTTCCTGCGCTTTGCACCGAAGGACGGGAGTACTCCACAGGAACCTTCGCCATGCCCGACGATTTCGACGCCGGGGTGATTGGAATGAAGGTGGGGCAGACCAAGGTCATCGGGTTCGAGGGGCCGCGCCTCGAACTCGACGAAGCCGGCAAGCCCATCATGGAAAAGTTCGAGTCCGTGGTCACTGTCAAGCGCATTGTGGGATCCAAGACCGCGACCATGGACGACGAATGGGCGCGAACGGTCAAGCCCGGCATCGAGTCCTTGGACGACCTGCGTGCGGACGTGCGCGAACGCGTTCGGCAGCGCCACGAGGCCGATTTCATGCATGCGGCGGAGATTCTTGCGGGCAACGAACTTGCGAAACGCCTCAAGGGCGAGATAAGCGATCTGGTGTACGGCGTTGCCTTGAAGGAGGCAAGAGGCAACCTTCAAGACAGGCTGTGCAACGACAATCTCACGCTCGACGCCTTCCTGACTGCTCAGGATATGACCCGGGAACAGCTTGACCAGGCATTGCTCATGCAGGTTCGCTCCCAGCTCACCCGGCAGTTGGCCTTGAACGCATTCGCCGACCATTGCGGGCTCAACGTCTTCGACGAGGATCTCGAAGCGTTCTTCGAGGCCGTGGCACCCGGCAAGGCGAATGCCGCCCACCAGGACTTCCTACGTGACGGGCGCATGCACGCGGCCCGTTGTGCGGCCAGGCGCCTCAAGGCGGCTCGGCTTGCCGTCGAGCAGGCCGAGATCATCCGGCAGGGTGCATAAGGAGAGAACAGGAGGCGTTCCGTGCAGGAATTCAGAACGGAGAGCAAGAAGATCCTCGATCTGGTGGTCAATTCCATCTACTCCACCAAAGACGTGTTCCTCCGCGAGTTGATCTCGAACGCATCGGACGCGCTCGACAAGGTGGCGCTCGAGATTTCGGCGGGACGTCTTGAGGCCGATCAGGTGGGCGAGCTTGCCATCGAGCTGGATTTAGACGTTGCTGAGCGCACCATAACGGTGAGCGACAACGGCATTGGGATGGATGCCGAGGCGCTCGAACGCGATTTGGGCACTATAGCCCATTCGTCGAGCTTGGAAGCCAAACTTTCCGAAGGGCTTCAAGACGACGACGTCGAAATCATCGGGCAGTTCGGCGTCGGCTTCTATTCCGGGTTCATGGTGGCCGATGAAATAGTCGTCGTCTCGCGGGCGCTGGGCTGCGACGCGGCGTTCGAGTGGAGAAGCGACGGGGTCGAGGGCTTCTCCGTGAGCCCTTCGCAGCGGGATGGGCGCGGAACCGACGTGGTGCTGCACCTGCGCCCTGATGACGCCTCGTGCGACTATGGCAAGTTTCTCAGCCGCCCCGCTCTCGAAGAGCTGGTGCGTCGTTACAGCAACTACGTGCGCTATCCTATCTATCTTCGGACCACGGGCCTGCGCGAGGTGGAGCCGCCCGAGGGTTCCCGGCTTCAAGAACCTCGGTTCGAAGAGTACTCGCAGCGCCATGTCCTCAACTCCATGGTTCCCATTTGGGCGAAGCCGCGCGCCGAGGTGTCTCAGGCCGAATACGACGCCTTCTACGCGGAGGAGTTCCAGGATTCCCATCGGCCTTTGCGCACTATTTCCCTTCGTGCGCGGGGGTCGCGCAAGTGCGACGTGCTCCTGTTCATTCCGTCCGAGCCTTCGGGAGACTTCTACAGCCGCGATTACCGCAGGGGCCTTAGGCTCTACAGCTCGGGCGTGCTCATCGACGAGTGCAATCCCGACCTCATAGGCGAGCATTTCGGGTTCGTACGCGGCATCGTGGACAGCCCCGACCTCTCGTTGAACCTCTCGAGGGAGGGCATTCAGTCGGATCCGTTCCTGTCCGACGTTGCCAAACAGATAGACAGGAGGCTGTGCAGCGAGCTTGCCGCGATGCGCGACGAGGAAAGGGACGTCTATGTGGAGTTCTACGGCAACTTCGGACGTATCTTCAAATTCGCCATCTATGCAACGCTCGGGGCGCTCAACGAAAAGCTCGAAGACTACCTCATGTTCTTCACCGCCTTGCGTGACGAGCCTGTGACCTTGCGCGAGTATCGCGACGCCATGCCTGCGCACCAGCCATGCCTGTTTTTTGCGTCTGGCGACGAGGCGGGCAGGTTGGAAGCTTCTCCTGCGGTGAGGTATGCGACGGAGAAGGGGTTCGACGTGTTGCTGTGCTCGGAGAGCGTCGACGAGTTCACTCTCTTGACGTTGCGCAGCTATGACGGCGTGCCTATCAAGAACGTGACGGCCGAGGACGTGCGCCTCGACGATGCCGATGAACGTGCGTTCGTGGAGGCGGCCAACGCGGAAAACGGCGCGCTGTTCTCCGCGTTGGCCGCTGCACTGCCCGAGGACGTGTCGATGGTGTCGGCCACTTCGCTTCTCGAAGCCGAGCCTGCCTGCATAAGGAGCGCTGGGCCGGTGAGCCTGGGCATGGAGAAGTATTTCGAGTCGGCTGGCGACGAAGGGGGCGTGCCACCCATTCGCCATGTTCTCGAACTCAATCCACGTCATCGCATATTCGAAAAGCTGCGCGGGCTTTGGGCGGTTGGAGACAAGGATGCCGTGACCCGCTACGCATGGGTCCTCTACGGGCAGTCGTTGCTTGCAGAGGGCCTCAAGATCAAGGACGTGGGCACCTATGCCCAAGCGGTCTATTCTCTGATGTAAGGGCGGCGGCGTCGACGCCTTGCCGATGCGTGGGCCTCGGCAAGGCGTGGCGGCGGAAAGGACTCTTCCATGCAATACAAAAGCATTGCGTCTTCGGCGGTGTCTCGTTTGGGCATTGGAACCAAGCGGTTTCCCGTCGCGGATACGCTTCATGCGGTTCACCTCGACGAATCTGCTGCGCTCGAGATGGTCGAGCAGGCTCGCCGAGGCGGGATAAACCTTTTCGACACCTCGTATTCCCACCGGAAAGGAGAGGCCGAGCAATTCTTGGGCTGCGCCTTGGAGGATGCGGTTGGGGAAACGCACGTGACGACGAGCTTCTTCGAGATGGTGGATCCGCGCTACGAATATGTGTTTCAGAAGCAGATGAAGAAGCTCGGTCGTCCGTGCATAGACTTCTACCACATAGAGGAAGTATGCGACCTCAACTACCGACGCGACGTCGATTCCGGCGCGGTGGACTTCCTGTTTGGGAGGAAGGAGGCGGGCGAAATAGGCGCTCTGGGGTTTTCCAGCCAGCTGAACGCCGACAACCTGCGCCTTTATTTGGGCCTGTATCCCTGGGATTTCGTGCGCATGAGAATCAACTACGTCGACTGGTTCACTTCTGGCGTGCAGGAATGCTTTTCTGTCGTCCGCGAGGCGGGATTGCCCGTCATTGCCCATGGGACTCTTCGGCTCGGCCCGACGTCGCGCCTGAGGCCGCAGCCGCTTGCCGCCTTGAACGAGGCCGCGCCGGGACGTTCCATGGTCGATTGGGGGCTTCGTTTCGCTAAGTCGATCGAGGGGGTGGCGTCGGTCGTCTGCAACGCCCGCACGTCCACCCAGGTAGCGGAGGCCGTTTCGGTGTTTGCCGACGACGCGGTGCTGGATGCAGGCGAGTTCGAGGTCTTGGCCGAAGTGGCGCGCATGCAGAGGGCGCGGCCAAGTCGGTAATGCCGAAAGGGCGGGTGCACTGAAAGGGCGGGTGCAGAGTCATGGGCTGGAATCGGGTACAGATCACTCGTGCGGCGAAGGCGGGCGCCGCGGCCGACTATGCCGCTTTCGAAGCCATCGGCCTTTCCGAAATGGAACATGCTCGCGTGTTGGACGTGGGGTGCTTCGATGGGTTCAACACGGTTCTCAAGTTCGCTCCTTATTCCGGCATCGCGTGCGTGAAGGGCATCGATCCCTGCGAGGAGGCCGTCGATCGGGCGCGGCGCGCCTGCGACGATCCGCGTTTCTCGTGGCAAGTGTGCTCCCTGCAGGACTATGACGATGCGGACGGGCCTTTCGACGTGGTGTACTTCTCGCATGTGCTCCAACATCTGCCTGACAAGGAGGAGGCCCTGCTTACGGCCTATGATCTGCTGACGCCGGGAGGATTTGTGGTTGTGAAGACCGTCGACGACGGCGCGAAGGCGTCCTGGCCCGATCCGGACCGGCTGATGAGCCAGGTGCTTGCCCTCTACGACGAAGCGGTGCGCCCTTATGTGGCCCACACCGCGCATACCGATCGCTATCTGGGCATGCGCTGTGGCAGGATGTTGTCGGACGCCGGCTTTTCCGATGTGGGGATGACGGCGAAGCATGCCACCACGGTGGGAATGGACGCGATGGCGCGCAGGGAGTTCTTCGAGCGCATGGTGTACTTCAGGCGTCACGTGCCGGAACAGTCGGGCATTGCGGCCCAGCGTCGCATGGACGAGCTGATCGGTCTTTGGGGCGCCCTTTTCGAAAGGGACGACTACTATTTCGATTCGCCCACGTTCGCGGTTTGGGGCCGCAGGCCGTTCGAAGGCGAGGCGCTTCCGTCTGCTGCGCGTCCGGCGAAACCGGCGCAAGACGGCGTTTGGACGCTCTCCGCCATGACCGAAGACGACCTGTCTGACGTGATGTCCATCGAGTCGCGCGCGTTCCCCGAGCCTTGGGCGCCTGTGGCGTTCGCCATGGAGCTGCGCCACAACCGCGACGCCTCCTATGTGGTGGCTCGGGATGAGCGTTGCGGGGACGCCGTTGTGGGATACGTGGGTTGGTGGCTTCAGGGCGAACGCGCGGTCGTCACGCGCATAGCCGTGCGCCAAGACCGCCGCCGCCAAGGCCTAGGACGCGTTCTGCTGCGGTTTGCCTGCCTGCAGGCAGGCAAAAGAGGCGCCACCTCCATGGAACTCACGGTGCGCAGCACCAATGCCGGGGCTAGGGCGCTCTACCGTACGCTTGGCTTTTTCGAGGCCGACCGCCTTTGCGGCTACTATGCTCGGCCTGCCGACGACGGGGTCGTCATGGTGAAGGAGCTCGAGGGCCGCATTGGCGGCCCCCTGTGCCGCTGATTGCTCCTGTTGCCGATTGTTTTCGGCAACAGGAGCTTGCCGACCGTTTTCGCTGTCGGCAGCTTCTCCTACCGGTCGCTTTCGACCGTCTCTTCCCGACGTCGAAGGTCGAGGGCGCGCATGTCTGCATTCCACATTTTCGAGAAGGGAACGACGTCGAGCAAAGCCAAGATCGACAGCACGAACAGCACCACGAAGATCGTCAGGCGAGCCTCGCCGCCCACAACGGTCTGCACGATCACGTTGAGAACCGATCCCCATACGATGGCGAAGTTGGCAAGCGACAGGTTCAGGGGGTAGCTCTTCGAACCGAACCTCTGGCGCGACATCGCCGAAGCCACTACAGGCACGCCTCCGTAACAGAAGCCGCAGCAGATGGCTCCCACCACATAGAGGGCGGAGACTCCCATGGAGAAGGCGCCGATGATGCAGACCGTCGCACAAACGCCGACGATTCCGTCAACGAGCATGGTGACTTTCACGTTCGTCTTGTCGTATATCGTGCCCACGAGGACGCGGCCGAAGCCGTTGAAGGTGGAAACGATGCCCACGAGAAGCGTGGCGAAGGCCGCGTCGAAGCCCACGAGCTGGGCATCGGAGGCGCAGTTGCCGATGGTGGCCAGCCCGATGGCGATGACGATGGTGGCCCACACCCAGTACACGTAGAAGGTCGGCGTTTTGAGCGGGGCGTCGCGCTCGGCCGGGTCGGCGACGACGTTTGCCGCGACGGCGGATCCCGGGCACATGCGCGCCACGATGTCGGCGGGCGGCCGAGAAAGTGCGAACGCGAGCGCGCACACCACCACGAACGTGAGCACGCCAAGCACGGCGAGCACGGGAGAGAGCCCTGCGGCGGGCACCAGGCTCAAGGCGATGTTTCCCAAAACGAGCGCAGACACGCCGAAGCCCATCATGAGCACGCCCGAAGAGAACCCTACCTTGTCAGGAAACCACATGTTGGTATTGGCGATGACCGAGTTATAGCCTATGCCGACGCCAAGGCCGGCAACAACGCCGTAGAACAGATAGAGCATGGCGACATTGCCGTATGCGAAGAGGCCTGTGCCCGCAAATCCCACGAGGAACATGACGGCGGCGACGAGCAGGGACGTTCGCAGGCCCATGGCCTTCTCTATCTGGGACCCGACGACTGCGCCGATGCAGAACGTGATCATCATGATGTTGAAGGTAAGCCCCACGGCTTCCTTTTCCAGTTCGAAGTATTGGCTCATGGGCGCTGCGAACATCGAAAAGGCGTAGATAAGCCCCAGAAACAAAAGAGAGAGCGTGGAGAGCGCGAGGTACATCGCGCGTTTGCGTTTGATCTGGGCAACGGAGAGTTCTTCCATGGATCCCCTTTCGTGAGACGAGAAGTGCGGCAATGCGGCGTTTCCGGCGACCCGAGGGCGTCCGCAACGCCTTCAGGCGTCAAACCCATATCGTTTCATTATGGGGTCGGGCAGGATTCGGACGTATGGCCGGGCGGGGTAATGTCGGCCGTTTTCGTACCGTCCGGGTGAGGCGAGCCGACGACTTGGTCGGAGATGCCGACTCTTGTGCGTGGCGCCTTCGGTCGGGTCTGGCGTCGCTGTCCGCAGGCGGCTTTCAGGCGTGCAGCGCGTCAACTCGCCCATGTTGCTTCCTGAATTCTCGCTCGGCCATGAGCTCGCCCTCGTCCGTGAAAAGACCCTTGCCAAATGATGCTCGATCGCCTACTATCGCATAGGATAAGTAGTGGACATAGTCTTATAGTTGATAGTATCCAAGAAGTACGGCAGGCTGTGAGTGCGCGGCAAACCACGGGCGCACGACAGGCCGCGAGCATGCGGCAGGTCATGAGAGCCCGCCGCGCCTGGACGCGGGCGGCAAGATGCGTGCATATTGGGAAAAGGGCTTGCCACCCTATGGGGAACATGAGTACTATGCCTAGGATGTAGCAGGTCCGCCCATCGGCCTGGGGGCGTCGAAGGGCGTTTCATGGGCGCATGCGGCCGCGGCGATGCGGGTCGCAAACGGCAGGACAAGGGAAGGTCGCGGCTTCGGGCGCCGCACGACGGGAAAGGCAAGGAAGGCCATGCTGTTCGCAGACATAAGCATTCTGGACGAGAACTTCGACTACCGGCCCCACCAGTGGGTGGGCGTGACGGAGGGGAAGATCTCCTACGTGGGCGACGTTCCGCCGCAGGACGCGCCTCGCGGCGCCGCTTCCGAAGGAGAGCCGAACCATGCGCCCGGAACCGCGGAGCGCCTGTTCGGCGAAACCTACGACGGGACGGGCAAGCTGCTCATGCCGGCGCTGTACAACGCGCACACGCACGCGCCTATGACGCTGCTGCGCGGCTATGCGGAAAACCTGCCCCTGCAGGCATGGCTGAACGACATGGTATGGCCGTTCGAAGCCAAGATGACCCCGGAAGACAACTACTGGGGCACGCTTCTGGCCTGCGCCGAGATGGCGCGCTATGGCACGGTGGGCTTCTCCGACATGTACTACTGCACCGACGAGCGCGTGGCCGCCATCGCGCAGGCGGGCCTGAAGGCCAACCTGTGCGAGGGCTTGCTCGCCTTCGAGCCGAAGCCCTATGCGGAATACCCCATCTGCGCGCAGAACGAGGAATACGTGGCGAAGTACCACGGGGCGGCCGACGGGCGCATCCTCATCGACTACAACATCCATGCGGAATACACCTCGAACCCGCAGACCTGCGCCGACATCGCCGCCATCGCGAAGGAGAAGGGGCTGCGCATCCATCTGCATGCCTCCGAAACGAGAAGCGAGCACGAGGAATGCAAGCAGCGCCACGACGGGCTCACGCCCATCCGCTACTTCGAGAGCCTGGGCGTGCTCGACGTGCCGGTGACGGCCGCCCACTGCGTGTGGGCCGACGAGGGCGACATCGCCATCCTGGCCGAGCGGGGCGTGTTCGTTGCCTGCAACCCGGCTTCCAACATGAAGCTGGGCAGCGGCTTCGCCCCCATCCCGGCCATGCTGGATGCCGGCGTGAACGTGTGCCTGGGCACGGACGGCATGGCGTCGAACAACAACCACGACCTCTTCCAGGATCTCTACCTCATGGCGCTTCTGTACAAGGGCGCCGCGCTCGACCCGGCCGTCGTGTCGCCCAAGCAGGTGCTCATGGCGGCCACGCGCATGGGCGCGCTGTCTCAGGGGCGTGAGGACTGCGGGCTGGTGCGCGAGGGCATGAAGGCCGACCTGTGCGTGCTGGACGTGACGGGCCCTTCGTGGAGCCCCATGACGAATCCGCTGTTCAACGCCGTGTTTTCCGGCCATGGCGCCGACGTGGTGCTCACCATGTCCGACGGCGCCGTGGTGTATCGCGACGGCGAATGGCCAGGCGTCGACGTCGAACGTGCCAAGGCCGAAGTGGAGGCCCGCGCCCGGCGCATCATCGCCGAGGTGTGACGCCGGGAGTTCGTGAGGCCGAACAGGTGGCAAGGAGGCCGCCCCTGCCTGTCAGGCAGGGGCGGCCTTGTCTGGTAGGGGTTCGCACCCGCCCGCCCTCCGCGCGCGGCTTTTGCGGCAGGACAAGGGCCCTATTCGCCAGCCGTGTCCATGCCGGCCGTGGAATGCGGGCTCAGGGCGCCGTGGCCGGCTTTGCGGCCTGGCCCCGTGGACGGCCCTGGCTCCGTCGGTGGCCTTGGCCTCGCCGACGGGCGGTTGCCGTTTCTTGATGGCGGCGCAACGGTCGCGCAACGGGAACGCGGCGCGCGCGGACGGCGCCGGTCGCGTGGGGCACAATGCTAGCGAACGAGAACCGAAGCGGGCTGCCCGCAAGACGTTTCTGCCCGAAGCCCGGATGTCCGATGCGGGAGCCGGGGGTGGCGGCGCGTGCCGCTTTGCATTCCCCTCTGCGCTCGTGCCGCCTCTGCGGCGTCGGCGCATCGGCTGGCGGGCATGCGGCCCGCATGCGACGAAAGGAACGGCCCATGGCTGCCACGATACATCCGGACCTGGAACTCCATCTTTCCCTCGAAAAGGACCATTACGAAGGCGACATCGAATCCGAGACGGAGCGCCGGTTTTCCGAGCTGGCGCCCACCGAAGTGGAGCGCGCCCGCGCCTCTTCGCAGCACGAGGACGTGCTGGAATTCTCTGTGGGAAAGGACGCCGCCGACGAGTCGCGCGACCCCGTGTGGCACGATGCGTTCACGGCTTGGCTGGCAGAAACGTTCGACCAGGCCACCGGTCTGCTCAAGCGCGAGAACGAAGCCCGTCGCAACGACGGCCGGCCCGAGCTTTCAGTGGCGCGCATCGAGGTGCGCTTCGGCGACGGCCCGGCGATCTCCCTCAAATTGGAGGACGAGGCCATTCCGCCCGAGGCTGCCGGCTTCGTGGAACGGGCGCGCGAGCTGCTGGCCGAGCATGCGTTCGGCGAGGACGTGTCGCGCGTGAGCATCCCCGGTTGCGCGATCGGGGACAGCGTCGCGTCGGAACGTGCCGCCGCCGTGGAAGACGACACGGCCGTGGCCCCCTATGCCGTGGGCGGTCCCTGCGCGGAAGACGGTGGATCCTTTGCGAACGATGCCGATGCGGAGGCGGGCCAGTCGTCAGGATCCGGGGCGGCAGATGGCATGGGCGCCTCCTCCGATCCGGCCCGGGACGCCGACGAGGCCATGCGCCGAAACGCGATCCGGCGCGCCTACGCATCGGCCGATGCGACGGAACCGGACACGCTGGGAGGCCCTGGCTTCGCCTCCGACGAGCGCAAGCGCGACGAACCCACCCAGGAAGAGATCGAGGCCGCCGTGCAGGAGGCCGAAGAAGCGCTGCGCACGGGCTCGCAGGAGGGGCCAGATGGCGTGCGGGGCACATCGACGCCCCGGTCGCATGGCGTGCCGAGCGTGCGGACCGAAGACGCCCCGCCTTCGCTCGACCAGGAAAGCCCGGCCTGCACGCCTGATGCGCGCATCTGGGAAGTGGACTACTCCGACGGCACGCACCTGCGCTACGACTCCGTGCTCGTCGAGGTCGTCCCCGTGCGCTGGTAGAAGACGGCGCGTGTGGAGGGAGGGCTGGCGCGAAGCCCTTGGGCGCTACTTGCGGCCGAACGCGCGCTTTGCGCCGTGGGCGGCCAGCGCCAGCCCGCCGCCGATGGCCAGAAGGCCCGGCCCCGGCAGAATGAGCATAGGGACGCCCACGGCGGCGATCGCGCCCCCGGCCACCAGCTGCGCAACGCCGCCCAAGCGGCCCTTCGAGGCGGATGCGCCCGCTTCTTTGTCGCCGATGACTTCGGCCTTCACGTAGGCCGGGGCAGGCGCAGCGCCTTCCGAGGCCGACCGAGGGGAGCCTGCGCCAGGGCGGGGGATCCGGGGCACGCCAGCATAGGATCCCGGCCGCCACGACGCATCGCCGTGCTCGGGGTCGGTGAACGTGTAGTAGCGGTCCGACGCCTGCTGCCCGGACGTCCGGGCAGCAGGCGCCGGGTTGGGCGCACTGCCTGGCGTAGCGACTGCAGATGCCCCGCCAACGGTTCCCGGGGCGTCGTTGGCCATGCCCGCAACAGGCTGGCTCATGCCCGCTCCGCCCCCTTCAGCCCGCAGATCCGCACTTGCCCCGTCTCTTCTGGCTGGTCGGCCTACCTGGGGGGAGTTCTGCTTTTGAGCATTCGCCGCCATGCGTTGCCGCTCACGCTCGCTGTTGTGATCTACCGGGTCGATGTCGATGATGGGGCGCGCGTTCTCGTTCATGGTGTCGTCCTTTGCCGTGGATCCATGCGTCTTGCCATCGTTTTGTTGGGCTTTCCTGCATCTTGCGGAATGCGATATCATCTTACCAGTCACCTTACGGGACGGATGCCTTGTCTGGCGGAGGTTTTCGAAACCGTCACCGTTCGGTAACGGAATCTCATCGAATACTGCAGATTCGGCAAGTTCGAACAAAGGTCGTGTGCGCGGTATCCCTCCGGACCCCCCCGGATGCTAGGATGTCGGCGGGGCGAGCGGCCCGGACACGAGCATGCCCACCCGGATCTCCCGGATGCTAGGATGCCGGGGCGTCCGAATCCCCCGGATGCCCCGGATGGCGGG
>HHCFC01400__coassemble_2143_pt1 | contig 12481 bp, 8 predicted proteins | sample HHCFC01400__metabat2_high_PE_058 | metagenome-assembled genome bin HHCFC01400 | reverse complement strand
CGCATCGGCGCAACATCTATCGCAAGCTCGACGTCCACAGCAAGCAAGAACTGCTGGACTTCGTGCTGAACGGCGATTCACCCGTGCAGGACGAGCGGTGCTGCCAGCAGCAGTAGCGGGAGGCGGCTCCGCAGTCCATCGTGCGACAGAGCGTGATCCTCTGGTAGAATACGGTCCGTCGTTACCTGGAGCCCAACAAGAGGAGAGAAGCCGCGTGAATGAATTCAATGCCTTCCTGACGAGCGTGACCGGGGAAATAGACGGGTTCATGTACACGTATATCCTGGTGTTCCTGCTGGTCGTCGTCGGCGTGTACTTCACCGTCCGCACCAAGGGCGTGCAGGTGCGCTACATCAAGGACATGTTCACCCAGCTGACTGAAAAGAAGCACGTCCAGGGCGAGAAGTCCATCTCGTCGTTCCAGGCGCTCATGGTTTCCACGGCTTCGCGCGTGGGCACGGGCAACATAGCCGGCATCGCCACGGCCATCGCCACCGGTGGCCCGGGCGCCGTGTTCTGGATGTGGCTCATGGCCGTCATCGGCGCGGCTTCGGCCTTCATAGAGTCCACGTTGGCGCAGATATGGAAGGTGCGCGGCAAGAACGGCGAGTTCCGTGGCGGCCCGGCGTACTACATCCAGCAAGCGCTCGGCAAGCGCTGGCTGGGCGTCGTGTTCGCCATCCTGCTCATCCTGTGCTTCGCCTTCGGCTTCAACGGCCTGCAGGCATTCAACATGACGTCGGCGCTGGAATACTACATCCCCGACTACGCCACCAACGGCACCGCCATCGGCATGGGCATCGTGCTGGTGGTCATGACCGCATTCGTCATTTTCGGAGGCGCGCGGCGTATCAGCGTCATCACGTCCATCATCGTGCCGGTCATGGCGATCGCCTATATCGCGCTGGCGCTGTGGACCACGTTCACGAACCTGGGCGAGATTCCGGCCGTGTTCTCCCTCATCTTCGCGTCCGCATTCGACTTCCAGTCCATCTTCGGTGGGTTCGCCGGGTCGGTGGTCATGCTGGGCATCAAGCGCGGCCTGTTCTCGAACGAGGCCGGCATGGGTTCGGCTCCCAACGCCGCTGCCACGGCCAGCGTGTCGCATCCGGTGAAGCAGGGCCTGGTGCAGAGCCTGTCCGTGTACATCGACACGCTGGTCATCTGCACGTGCTCGGCTATGATGGTGCTCATCTTCTTCGTGCAGGACCCCGAAGCTGCGGCCGCGCTCAACGGCATGCCGCTCGTGCAGATGGCGGTCAACAACTCGGTGGGCGAGCTGGGCATCCACTTCGTCACGTTCGCAATCTTCGCGTTCGCGTTCTCAAGCCTGATCGGCAACTACTTCTATGCCGAAAGCAACCTGCGCTTCATCAAGGACAACAAGGTGCTGCTGACGCTGTTCCGCGTCCTGTGCCTGGCCGTCATCATGTATGGCTGCCTGAACAGCTTCGACCTTGCGTGGAACCTTGCGGACATCTTCATGGGCTTCATGGCCATCGTGAACCTGGTGTCCATCCTGCTGCTGGGCAAGTGGGCGCTCCGTGCGTTGGACGACTACACGGCGCAGCGCAAGGCCGGCAAGGATCCGGTGTTCCGCGCGGAGGCCATCGAAGGCATGCCTGCCACCGAATGCTGGCACCTGTCCGAGGTGCAGGACTTCGGCCCGCAGCCCGTCATCGAATACCTGGACGAAGCCCTCGACGCCGACAACGTGGGGCTGAAGTAGGGCCGCGTCAGCCCGAAGTGGCCGGCGGCCTTGCCGCCTTCCCTCCTTGCGCCGGCGGTTTTGCTGCTTCCCTTCTTCCGTCTGCTAGAATGCTGGTGATGGAAGGGAGGAAGACGCATGAAGGCATCTTCTCTGAACGAACGACCATGCTTCCAAGAGGGTTCTTCTCTGTCGGAAGGGCGTGACGAAGCGTCCTGTTCCGGTGCCCAGACAGGCGGGCGGATCCGCGAGATCGGCGCGCGCATAGAACCGCACATCGTCGGCATGCGGCGGCGTTTCCACCAACATCCCGAGCTCAGCGGCCACGAGGCATGGACCGCCGATGCGGTATGCGCGGAATTGGATTCTCTGGGCGTGCCGTGGCGTCGCGTGGCAGGCAACGGCGTCATCGCCACCATCGTGGGGACGGCGCCCGATGCTTGCGACTCGCAGGGAACGCCACGCAGACGTGTCGCGCTGCGTGCGGACATGGACGCGCTCCCCGTCACCGAGAAAACGGATGCTCCCTACGCGTCGCATGTTCCTGGCGTCATGCACGCATGCGGCCACGACGGCCATATGGCCATGCTGCTGGGAGCGGCGCGCATCCTGTGCGAGCTGCGCGCCACCCTCCGGGGCGAAGTGCGTCTGATCTTCCAGCCCTCCGAAGAGGTGTCGATCGGATCGCAGCTCATGATAGACGCCGGGGCGCTCGATGGCGTGGACGCCATCTACGGCGCGCACATCTGGAGCGACTTGGACGCGGGCCTGTTCTCGTGCGAGCCGGGACAGCGCATGGCGCACACCGACTGGTTCCGCATCGACATCGAAGGCGTGAGCGCGCATGGATCCATGCCGCATAAAGGCGTGGACGCCATCGTGGTGGGCGCAGAAATGGTGACGGCCCTGCAGGTGCTGGTCAGCCGCGACGTTTCGCCGTTCGAACCCGTGGTGGTGACCGTGGGCGAGTTCCACGGCGGCGAAGCCCGCAACATCATGGCCGGATCGGCCTACCTCACAGGCACGGTGCGCACGTGGAGCGAGCGCCTGCGTGCGGAAGTCCCCGACCGTCTGGAACGCATCGTGGGCAAGACCGCCCGCGCCTTCGGGGCGCATGCCACGTTCACGTTCGAGCCGGGCAACGCCGGTCTCGCCAACGATCCCGCCTGCGCCGAATGCGCGCGGCAGGCTGTGGTGGAAGTGCTGGGCGAAGAAGCCGTCGGCAGTTACGAAGGCACGCTTTCTGGCGAAGACTTCAGCGAGTACCTGCGTTTCGTGCCCGGCGTGTTCGTGTTCGTGGGCTGCCGCAACCCTCAGGCCGGCATCGTGCATCCGCAGCACAGCGGCCATTACGACGTCGACGAAAGCGTGCTGATCAAAGGCGCCATGGTGGCCGCCCAGTTCGCCGTGGACTTTCTCGGCGGCGACTGAGAGAAGGGGGATCGGGGCTGCAAGGCCACGGCGGGAGGGGGCCAGAGGGGGAAGCCTGCCTACCTCCTGGCGTCGACCAGGTCTATCAGTTGTTGCTTGGAATGGATGAGGAGCTTTCTGTAGATGCTCTTCACGTGCTCCCGCACCGTGTTCTCGGAGACGAACAGCTTTTTGGCGGTGCTCGCCCGCGTATGGCCTTGCGCGAGGTAGTAGAACACCTCCGATTCGCGGGCAGACAGCTTGTAGCGGGCTGTCAGTTGTTTGCAGCGTTCTTCCAGCGTCGGGGCAGGTTGCGGATCGCTTGCTCCAAGCGATCTGGAGTCATTCTCCGGGGCATCGCCAGGTCGGCTGGCAAGCGCGCGCATGCCGCCTGGCACCTGCCCGTCCTGCGTCGGCCGATCCTGTCCGCAGCGGACGCCGGCCTCGGCGCCTTCCATGCGCTTCACTTCAATGACGACGCTGCTGTCTGCAAGGCCCAGCGCCAAGCGGTTGCCCAACAGCAGCACGGCGGCGACCACCACCAGTACGGCCACCAGGATGATGGTGTTCGTCAGCTGCTGTAGGCCGTCGCCTGCCAAAGGCACGATGTTCTGCCCGGCGAACACGCCCAGCGCATAGCCGCTTGAAAGCATGGCCCATGCAGCGGGAAAAGCCAGCGGCAAGCTGACGATCTTGTGGCGATCCACCTCCACCAACAGAAGGAACACGCACAGCCGCAGGAAGGACCAGGCGAACATCGTCATGGACAGCCAGATGTCCGCATAGTCCAAAAGCACGATGTTTAACAGGATGACCATCACCAAGCAGGGAGCGAATACCTTCAGCAGCGTCATGGTCTCCACCCGCCGTCCGCCAAGGGCCAGGGCGACCAGCAGCAGCGCACCCACCACCAGGGCGACCAGCACCACGTTCTCGTTGAGTTGGCGCATGGACTCTTCCGTGCACACGTCTGCCGTGGTGCCGGCCACGATGCCCAAGGCGAACGCGAACAGCACGATACCCACTGCCAGCTTGGCGAACTCGCATGTGCGGGTCGGCCGCACCAGCAGCGGCGCCGTCTCTAGATCGCCCGCGCGCGTGGACAGCACGAAGCACACCCACGATCCCACGCCGCAACATCCCACCAGCACAGGAATGGTGAAGTAGCCCGAATTCATGGCAACCAGGTCGAGCGCGCTCGACAGGAAGAACGCGATTCCCACCGAGACGAGCACGCGTCGGGCGGAAAGGCCGGCGAACGCGGTCGTCCACACGTAGGCCACCGTCGCCGTAGAAAAGCCCACGATCGCCGAAGCCACGTAGATACCCCACAGCGGCAAAAGCGTCTGCGCCACCAAGATGCCTGCAGTGATGGCGGCGATGGTCGCGATGAACGAAATGCCGATGCACCACGCCGGCGAAAACGCCTCGCGGTCGCGCTTGTAGCTGACCACGCAGAACAAGAGCAGGAAAACCGCGCTCAGGTTCCCCACGAACAGAGGCGACACCATCTGATCGGCGGAACTGGGGAACAGAAAGGAAAAGGCGGCGTTCTGCCACACCAAGAACAGGGCGAACCCGAACGTGAGCGGATTCGCGTACGTTCCGAAGGCCTGCACGGCTCTCGCGTGGCCTCTTTTCCCCGTTTTCGGCACGGCCCCTCCCTTCTTTCAGCAGTATACGGCAAAACCACCCGTTTTTGGTAATGCCACTCCTGGTAGGGTGAGCGAGGTCAAAGGCAGCATCCGCGAGGTGATGCCGCCTGCGGCGAAAGGCAAGCGAAGGCATGCGCAGGCAACCAAAGGCAGGCGCAGGCAAGCAGAGGACAGCTAGGAGGGAATCATGAAGGAAACACGAGGCGTCTCGCGCCGGTCGTTTCTGAAAGGCGCGGCACTCGCCGGCGTCGGTGCAGCCACGGCAAGCATGTTCGCCGGGTGCGCGCCCAGCCAAAGCAGCGAAGCCGCCACCGCAACGGAAGCGGGCTCGACGGCCGCGAGCACGAACACTTCGGCGGCTTCGACCGACGGATCGGCCAATCCCGCGTGGTTGGGCGAGGCTCCCACCGTCGATGAAAGCAAGGTGACGAAAACCATCGACACCGAGCTTCTGGTCATCGGCGGAGGCAACAGCGGCGTGTGCGCCGCGCGCCGGGCGGCGGAACTGGGCATGAAGGTCGTCGTCATGGAGAAGCAGCCCGACGACACGTGGGCGCCTATCGGCTGCGACAGCGGCACGGTGAACAGCCAGGCCTATCTGGAAACGGGCGCGGATCCGGTCGACGAGATGCAGGTGCTCAACGAATGGCAGCTGCGCACGTACTGCCGCTCCATGCCGTCCATCGCCAAGATGTACGCCACGCGCTCGGGAGAGACGACCGACTGGATCCGTGCCTTGGCCCCGCAGGAAGAGCTTGACGAGTTCTCGGTCTACTACAGCTTCCCCAACGGGCGCAACAAGGTGGCGGTGAACCACAGCGGCTACACGTCCTTCCCAGGAACCATATCCTACCGCGACTTCAACGACACGCTGGGCGGCGGCCAGAACCAGCCGGCGTGGAAGAAGATCCTGCGCTACAGCATCGACGAATCGCAGGCCAAGGGCGCCGAGTGGCTGTTCGGGACCACGGCCCTCGTGCTGATCCAGAACGAGTACGGAGACGTGACGGGCGCCTACGGCGAAAACGACGAGGGCATCGTGCGCGTGAACGCCGAAGCCGTGCTGCTGGCTTGCGGGGACTTCTCCGGCAACGGCGAGATGGTGCTTGCCCTGAACGACGAGGTGCGCGAACTAGCCGAAGCCAGCGCCATCGACACGTCCGACCCCTCGGGATTCATGGGCATGGGCCAGGATGGCATGGGGCACAAGCTGGCCTGTTGGGCAGGTGCCGTCATGGAGCCGGGCCCGCGCGCAGCCATGAACTTCGGCAACGGCATGGGGGCTCCGGGTCTGACGGCCATCGGCAACTACCCCGTGTTCGGGCCAGACGGCAAGCGCTTCTACAACGACGCGCAGCTGCAGTTCGGCGGCCTGGGCTTCATGGCGCGACGCGGCCGGGGCGAGCTCATGTGCACCATTGCCGACGGCAAGTGGGAAGAAAACATCATGAATCAGGGCTACGAGCACAACATGTCGTCCACGACGTGCGCGCGCGAATGGGATCTGGTGAAGGCAGACCTGGCCAACTATCAGACTGGTCCTGACGGGTTCGAGGTGTACGGCTTCACGGGTTACGGCATGAGCAAGTCGAAGATGTACGCGGCCGAGACGTTGGACGAATTGGCCGACATCCTGGGGTACGAAGGAGAAGCCAAGCAGGCCTTGCTGGACGAGATCGCGCATTACAACGAGATGTGCGCCGCCGGCAAGGACACCGACTGGGGTCGCGACGCCGACCTCATGAACCCCCTGGACACTCCGCCGTTCTTCGGCACCTCCACCACGACCGACAAGGGACGCATCTCAAGTGGCATGGTGCAGATGTCTGGCGTGCTGGTGAACGACAACTTCCAGGTGAGGCGTCTGGACGACAGCATCATCAAGGGCCTGTACGCCTGCGGCAACGACTGCGGCGGACGTTACGCCGTGCAGTACCACACGCTGATGGCCGGCAACTCCGTCGGCATCGCCACGACGCAGGGCTACGTGGCCGGCGAACACATCGCGCAGCACTTGGACGAGGACAAGGCCTACGCCGACGAGTACGCGAAGACGCTGTCGGCTTTGGCCGAGGCAGCCGCCAACAAGCCTGCCGGTGGCCCTCCGGGCCTGTAGGCTCGTAAGCCCGCAGGGAGAAAGTGCCGGGAACGCATTGTCCCGGCACTTTTGTATATATGGCAAGGCCGACCGTTGGCTGTGATTTAGCAAAGCTGCCTGTGCAGGCTGCGAATGCGAGGCTGTCCGTGTGGGCCGCGATTGCGAGGATGACTGCGTAGGCAGCCTGCTGCAAGAGCGAAGCGACGAGGCTGACCGCTATGGCGGCGATTTGGTGAGAGCGCCTAATGCCGGGCTGCCGCTTATGGTGGCGAACAGGCAAGGCTGACCGTTATGGCAACGATTTGGCGAGGCTGACTGCTATGGCGCGCAAAGCGACCGTTTTCTCCCGCTTTGCCTTTTGCGACCAGGCATGATCGTGGAAGTGCATGCGGATGTTGGCTCCAAGGAACCGAAAACCTTGCCATAACAGTCAGCCTTGCCAAAAAGAAGCCACAGCGGTCAGCCTTGCCACTTCTGCCTGCGTACGAGGTGTTGCATGCGGGCGTCCCAGCCGAGCCGCCGCGCGAAGGCCACCTGCCCGCCGGGGCAGGGCGGCACCGCGTGGCACCGGGTGTCTTGCGCGGCCATCCTTGGGATTGATGTTGGAACGAAGAGGTGGTTTCGGCTGCCTGTAGTTGCACGGGTCCCAACCCTTCGGCTGGACAACAGCTTCCCGCGAGGGGGTTTACGGACGGGCGGCTGCTATCTGCTCGAATGCCTGGCCGTAGTGCAGGCACCCCTTGCTGGACAGTCTGATGAAGGCCTTGTCGGTGTCCGACGTGCGTTCGAGCAGGCCGTTTTCGACCGCCTGCCCGTGCCGTTCGGCATCGAACGAGATCGATTCTCCTCGGTACAGCGTGGCGAACTCGTCGCGCAGCTTCCGCGTCGCGTCGTCGAGCGCAGCGACGTGTGCGGTGATGGCTTGCGGGTTGGTGCAGCTCTCGATGTAGCGGTCGATGTCGCCGATGTTCGACCACATGAGGCCGCCCGAACACGAAAGCGTACTGGGGCCAAACGACAGTATCTCGTGGTCGCGCGCTGACAGAGGGCTCGTGTACCAGTTCTCTTCCAGCGGGTTCTCGGCTCCTTTGAGAGCAAAACACAGCGGCCCACGGCGCTCGAAGCCATGCTGTTCGAGCCACGTGCAGGCGCAGTCGTAGAGCTCGGCGTCGTTGCTGGAAGCAAGCATGTGACCAGGCAAAGCGGGAACCAGCACAAACCGCTTCACCGAGGATCGCCGTGCCGTGCGCAGGGTCTTCAGCAGGCTCTCCTTGCTTTGTCCCACCATGCCCAGAGCCACGTGCATGCCGATGTCGGCGATGCCGGCATGCTCCAGCACGATGTCGGTCTTCTTCGCTTCCATTTCCGGAGCTGGGCAGCCCAGCAGATTGGCTTCGCGCGCGTCGCTTGTGAAGTATCGCAGGTGGATGCGCGGGCTGCCGAAGGCCTTGAGCTCGAGGGCCTGGCCGATCGACAAAAGTCCTGGGTCAAACGTCGCGAAAACGGGCACGTCGCGGGGCGTGTCGAACGTGCGCGCGATGCCCCTGAGGAGTCGACGCAGGTCGTCGGCCGGCAGGGTGCTTGCTGATCCGCCACCCAACGTGACACTGGTCACGGCAAGTTCGTGCGCCTCTTCGGAGAATCCTTCCATCTCGGCCAGAACGGCCTGCAAGTAGGCGCGTTTGACGGCGGGAGGGGTGTTGGCATAACAGTTCGTGTCCAAGACGTCGATAGGCCTCGTCGTAAAAGGAATGTTGATGAACAGGTCGCATGCCTGTAACTCTTGCACGATGTCGTACCTCCTTGTGCGATTCTGCCTTGCTGCCCCTCGTTACCTCGTTGTCTCGATTGCGGAGCGAGGGGAGTGCCTCTCCGCGCCCGGCGCGATGCGGCTTCGGGCGCTTGGCATACGATATCACGCACGTCCTCACCATAAACGGGTGGGATCACGCCCCTTCGCGTCCCGTGACAAAATCTTTCCTCGGGATGCGCAATCAGGCTGGACATGGACAAGCGGCAAGCAAGGAGCTACGAACACAAAAACGGCAGAGGAGGTGGGTCCACAAGAGGCCGGGAGGCGATGATCTTGCAAGGGAGTGCGTAAAGAAGTGCGCAAGTCGTGGGGCTTAGGCGATCACGATATGCGGTAGCGCGCGATCATGCGGCTCGGTAGGAATGGACGGCACGCGCTGCTCTTCGAAGGCAATGCCCACGACGGCGGCGTCCGGGCGGATGCGCGCGAGCAGCCGATCGTAGTTGCCTCCGCCATAGCCGAGACGGTTGCCGGCGTCGTCGAACGCCACCAGGGGCACCACCACGCCGTCCAGTTCAGTGGGCGTCACGGCCGTATATCCCTGTTGTGCGAGGGCGGAGCAGGGAAGGCAGCGCAGGGGCTTCGACAGGAACGCCTCGCGCGCATGGTCAAGCCGTTCGCGTTCGACCAGGTAAAACTCCATTCGGGGGGACCCGTGGCCGGCCGACGCCGTCCCCGCCGCTTCCGCAGTCTCTGAGATCGAAGCCCCTGCCACCCCCGTGTCCTCTGTCCGCATCTCCACCGTCCCGAGGCTCGCCCCCGGTGCTTTCTCGCACGACCCGCGAGTGTGCTCTTCCTTCCCCTGCACCATGCAGGGGAAGCACACGCGCCATCCACGCGCGAAGGCTGCCTCAACGAAGGCTTCAAGATCGACCTCGCTGTGCATGGCTGCGTACACGGCCACGGTCGCGCCTGTCTTCAACGCGGCGAAGTGGCGCTCGAGCGCATGGCACGCCTCTCTGCTGCGGTGCGTCCGCTCCGAAGCGGGTATCCTGTCGCGCGCAACCAGCGTTTTCGTTCTCATCTGCTTCTTTTCGTCCATGCGTCCAGTATAGCCGTTCGTGTCGCGACGGCTTGGAACAGGGGGTCGTTCGGTGATGATTATTGCGCCCGTGTAACCATTTCCAATCGATTTACCCCGCAAATGTTATCGTGACCTTGCTATAATCATTTCACATTCGGTACACTGCAATCGCTCTGAAATCTTCGCCCCAAGCGAAGGCAGTACATGAAAAGACGCTGACCCCAGCGTCTTTTCGCGTTATTAGGGCAAAAGTGATGTACAGGCATATATATGCAGGCCGCTCGTTAAATTTTGCATCGCGTGCCATACTGAAGCGGCTGCGAGTTAGGAGAAACCGTGCAACTCAAAGCATCGACTGACTACGGCATTCGCGCAATCCTGTATCTGGCCGCGCAGGGGACCACCTGTTCGTCGAAAGACATCGCGCACGACATGTCCATCCCGCGCGATTACCTTATCCAGCTTGCACAGCTGCTGCGCAACGCGGGTTTGATCGAGGCTCGTCCCGGCAAGCACGGCGGCTACCGTCTGGCCAAGGACCCCGCCGACATCAGCGTTCTCCAGATCATATCGGCTCTTGACGAAGATGCCAAGCAGTCCACCCGCGCCAAGCGGACCAACCGCAAGAACAGCGCCATGGTCAATGGCGTGAAGCAGACGTATCGGCTCATCGAGGAAAGCTTCGACGCCTACTTGGACAGCCTCACGGTCGAAGCGCTGCTCGACTGCACTCAGGACACCGATAAAGGCACGGTTTACCTGGCCGAACGTCTGGAAGACGAAAGCCAGAGGCTGGCTTCCCACGCAAAATAACCGCTCCTTTTCCGGCGTTCGACTACGCGCCGGCCTGCGTGCTCTGGCCGCTACCGACGACGCCACGGCACTGCTGCGCGCAACCTTGCCTGTCTTTGCCGCACCACGCCACGCCTTCACGAGGCGCTACTCGATGCCCATCACCTGCATGACCAAAAGCGCCACGGTCAGCACGGTGACGATGGCGACCGTCAGCCATATGAGCGCGCGCGAGACGAAGCGCGACCGATAGGCGCCCATCACGCGCTTGTCTGCCGAGATGATCGCCATGAACACCAGCAACACGGGCAGGATGATGCCGTTCACGAACTGAGCCGTCAGCATCACGCTCAGCAAGTCGATGTTCGGCACCAGCACCACCACGGCAGAAAACACTATCACGAACGTGAATATGCTCTTGAACAGGGGTGCTTCCTTCCACTTGAACGAAACGCCCGCTTCCCAGCCAAACGCCTCGCAGATGACGAACGAGGTGGTCAGCGGCAGCACGCATGCCGCCAAGAACGAGGCTGCAATCAGCCCGATGGCGAACAGGGCTTCCGCATACTGGCCGGCGAAAGGCGCCAACGCCCGTGCGGCGTCCGCGGCACTTTCGATCTCGATGCCTTGAGGATACAGGACGGCGCCCGTCGTCACGATGATGAACCACGCCACCAGGCAGGCCGCTATGGTGCCTGAAACCGCGTCGACCTTGCTGGAGAACAGGTCCTTCACCGTGGTGCCCTTCTCCACCACGTTGCTTTGGGCGAAGAACATCATCCACGGGGCGATGGTGGTGCCTATCATGGCAATGACCAGCGACACGAAGCTCTGGTCGTCCACGATGTGCGGCACCACGGTGCTGGCGAGCGCCTCGTTCCAGTTCGGCTCTGCCATGAACGCTGCCACGATGTACGTCACGAACACGCACGACAGCACCAGAAACACCTTCTGCACGCGCTTGTAGCTGCCGCCCACCACCAAAAGCCACACGGCTGCGGCGGCCACGGGCACCGAAAGGTACTTCGACACGCCGAACATCTCCATGCCGCTGGCGATGCCGGCGAATTCCGAAAACGTGGTGGCCACGTTGCCTACGAGCAGCGCCAACATGGCCAGCGCCGTCAGGCGTATGCCGAAGCGCTCGCGGATGAGCGCGGCGAACCCCTTGCCGGTGACCGCGCCCATGCGGGTGGCCGTCATCTCCACCACGATGAGCAGCACGCACATGATGGGGATGACCCACAGCGTGGCGAAGCCGAACTTCGCGCCCACGGTGGAATACGTGGAGATGCCGCCGGCGTCGTTGCCGGCCATGGCCGTGACGATGCCCGGCCCCATGGCGGCCAGAAGCAGCCACAGCCGGTTCGGCTTCTTTTCCATCGTCTCGCCGTCGCCTGCAGACAGGCCGTCTGCCTGCGATTCCCGTGAGTCGTGAGGATACTTGGGGTTCTTGCCGGCGCTGCCCGTCGTGAAGGGGCCCCATTCGCGCCGTGGCTCTTCGGGGCCAGTCGCCTGCCGTATGGCCTTCTTTTCCTTCAGCACCATGGCGCTAGCTCCACGAATACCCGATGATTTGGAACAGCACCAGCGTGTACAGCCCCAGGAACAGCAGTGCGGCCACCGCGATGCCTACCACCATGAGCGCATTCACGCGCACCTTGTCGCCGCTCACGTCCTCTTCGATGGCGTCCCACGCGTCGTCGGTGGTCACGATGCCCAACAGGCCTCCGCGCTCGTCCACCACCGGCATGGCAGGCAGGTCGTACTTGAAGATGTCGGCGGCCACGTCCTCTTCCGTTTCGTCCGGGGTCGCCGTGATGATGTCTTCGAACATGACGGAGCCGACCGGCTTCGCGTCGTCGGTCAGCACCAGGGTCCTCAGGGAAAGCACACCCGTCAGCTGGTCGTATTCGTTCAGGACGTAGACATAGTGCACGGTCGGATGGTCTTCGGGCAGCTCGCGCAGCACCTCGATGGT
>HHCFC01400__coassemble_2116_pt1 | contig 12749 bp, 8 predicted proteins | sample HHCFC01400__metabat2_high_PE_058 | metagenome-assembled genome bin HHCFC01400 | reverse complement strand
CGAGGCGTTGTTGGCGTTCTTTCTGGAATCGGTGTTCCTGGGCGTGCTGCTGTTCGGGCGCAAGCGCGTCTCGCCCAAGTTCTACCTGGTGTCGGCTTGGCTCGTCTGGCTGGGCTCGTGCCTTTCGGCCCTGTGGATCCTCATTGCTAACTCGTGGATGCAGACGCCTGCCGGCGCCGAGCTGGCCGCCGACGGCAGCAAGGCCGTCATCACCGACTTCCTTGCCGCGGCGGCGAACCCCTCCATCTGGGCGCGTTACACGCACACGGTGGACGCGCTGCTCATCATGGGCGCGTTCGTGGCCATGGCGGTTGCGGCCTGGTACCTGCTCAAAGGCAAGCACACCGACTTCGCCATGAAGACGCTCAAGACCGGTGCGGTGGTGGGCATCGTCACCAGCTGCATCATGATCGTGTTCGCCCATGCGTCGGCCGTGGTGGTTGCCGAAGAGCAGCCCACGAAGCTGGCCATGATGGAGGGCATGTACGAGACCGAGGCCCCGCCGCTCTATGCGTTCGGCTGGGTGGACGAGGAATCGCAGGAAGTCATCACGCCTCTGGCCATTCCCGGCGGCACCAGCTTCCTTGCCACGGGCACGTGGGACACCGAGTACTTGGGCCTGAACGACCTCGCGCAAACGGAAAAGTACGCCGACCTCAACCCTGAAGAACTGCCGGTGAACTTCGTGTTCCAAAGTTACCATCTGATGGTGATGATGTACGGACTCATCATGCTCACGGTCATCCTGGCGCTGGTGTTCACGCTGCGCAAGGGGAAGATCAAGAACATGAAATGGCTCCAGCGTCTGGTTCTCGTATCGCCGGTGTTCCCGTTCGTCGCCATCCAGACGGGCTGGATCACGGCCGAAGTGGGCCGCCAGCCGTGGGTGGTGTATCCCTCCACCAGCGGACCTGACGGCGTGAGCCTGCTGACGAACGACGCCATCTCGCAGTCGGTCTCTGCTCCCGAGCTTCTGGTGACGCTGGCCTTGTTCCTGGTGGTGTACGTGTTCCTCATGGTGGCATGGGCGCGCGTCATGGGCCGCTTCATCAAGGAAGGCCCCGTGGCGAAGGCCGCCGTGGCAAAGGCGGGCGCAGAAGGCGCAGCAGGCGCGTCGGGTGCAACGGACGCACAGGCGCAGCTGGTCGATGCCGACCAGGACAAGGTGGCGCCTGCCGCGTGCACGCCGGACGCCACCGTGACCGAAGGCGAGCGTGCGTCCCGCGCCGCCGCAGGCGAGGGTGCCGACGCCGACGGCCGCGCCGACGCGAAGGACGGTGAGTAGCCATGGAGATGACCTTCTTCCAGGTGCTGTGGTTCTTCCTGATCTTCCTGCTCATAGCCGGCTACTTCGTGCTGGACGGGTTCGACCTGGGCGCGGGCGTGCTGTATCCCTTCGTCGCGAAGAGCGAGCGCGACAAGGCCGTGGTGCGCCGCAGCATCGGGCCGGTGTGGGACGGCAACGAGGTGTGGCTGCTCACGGCCGGCGGCGCGCTGTTCGCGGCGTTCCCTCCGGCGTACGCCACCACGTTTTCGGGGTTCTACCTCGCGGTGATGCTGGTGCTGTTCGGCCTCATCGTGCGCGCGGTGTCGGTGGAGTTCCGCGGACACGACCCGCAATGGGCGCGCACGTGGGACGCCTGCTTCTTCGTGGGGTCGCTCTTGCCGGCGCTGCTTCTGGGCGTGGCCGTGGGCAACATCTATGCGGGCATTCCCATGGATGCGGCGGGCAACTACATAGGCCTGCCCCTCATTGGGCTCATCACGCCGTTCACGCTGCTCACGGGCTTGCTGGGCCTGGCCATGTTCCTGGCGGCCGGCGCCACGTGGATTGCCCTCAAGGCTCCGAAGCCCTCTGAACTGCAGGCGCGTGCGGCCAAGCTGCGCCTGCCGTTGCAGGTGGTGGCGCTGGTGCTGTTCGCGGCGGTGTCGCTGTATGGGCACTTCGGCATCCAGCCGGCCATGGACCCGGCCTTGGGCGTGCTGCGCTGGGTGTTCGCCCTGGTGTTCGTGGCGGGCATCGTGGTCTCCCTGGTGCTGGCGAAGAAGAAGGACTGCGACAAGGGCGCGTTCGTTGCCCAGTCCGCTTCGGCCGTGGCGCTGGTGGGGCTTCTGGCCACGTCGATGTTCCCCAACCTGGTGGTGGCTTCGGCAGGAAGCATCGGGCCGAACATCACGCTCATGAGCGCGGCGTCGTCCGAGCTGTCGCTCATGTGGATGACCATCATCACGTGCGTGGGCTTGCCGCTGGTGCTGGTGTACCACATGATCGTCTACCGCACCTTCCGCGGGCGCGTGTCGGACGACGACTTGGGGCATTACTAGGATCATTCGCGACGGGGCGGCTTCGGGCCGCCCCGTCCCTTTCCCTCGCGCTCAGCGGGCCTCCCTTTTCCCTGGTCCCGTGCACCCTTCCTCGAAGAACGCGTCCAGCTCGTCCACCTTGCCGTACGGCTCCAGCAGCTTCTTCGCCACCGTCCGCGCGGCGGGGCTCAGATCGGGACGGAACACGAACATGGAATCCATCTCGATGGGGGCGTTGATGAGCGGCCGCATGTACACCTGCTCCGTCACCAGCTCCCGCGCGTACTCGGTCTGTATGATGAAGCAGTCGTCGCTGGTCGACACCTGCGCCAGCATGAGGTTCTTGTCGTGGAGCAGCAGTTCCACCTCGATGCCGTAGTTCTTGAACGCCGTTTCGTACAGGCGGCCCTTGTAGGGGCTCGTCTGGATGACGGTTCGTCCCCGCAGGTCGGTTTCAAAGTCCACATAGGCCTTGCGCGCCAATGGGTTGTCGACGCTCATCAGGATGGCCAGCTCGCCCGTGCGCAGCAGGATGGTGGGGAGGCCGAAGGCCTCGGGCGGCCTGATGGTGAATGCGAACTCCATCTCCCGGGCTGCGATGGCCTTCCAGAACGCGTCGTGGTCGCCGTCGGCTATCTCGATGCGTATTTTCGGGTCTTCCTGGAACTCCGCCAAAAGGGCGCGCTTCCGGTCGTAGCCCACGTACATGCTCAGCAGCCCCACGCGCACCAGTTCGGGCGCGGCCTCCACCGCCTCGCGGATGTCGGCCAGGCAGGCGTCCCACAGCTGGTCTTCTTCGCGCAGACAGCGTAGCAGGATGCGTCCTGCCTCCGTCGGCTCGACGCCCTTCTTTCCGCGTACGAACAGCGCCGTGCCCAATTCCTCTTCCAGACCCTTCATGCTTTTCGAAAGGCCCTGGCGCGACAGGTACAGTTCGCGTGCCGCCTGGGTGATGTTGCCTACTGCGCACAGCGTGCTGAAATACCGTTTCTGATCCGCGTCCATGCGGAACTTCGCCATGACGCCCTCCTTGTGGGGGTTTCGCCCTTTTGCCGCGATCCGCCGCGATTGGCGGGTCGGTCGTCCCCAAGATGGTGCCAGTATAGGCAAAACGCGCGCCCTCAGAAAGCCGCCGCGTTGCGCTCCCTGCAACCAGATGTTCAACGATGGTCAACCGTTCGTCTCTGACAAGGAGTTTTGCCTATTCGCCAACTGGCGGTTGTCGCTTCGCACTGGGCAAGAGTTTCTTTTCGCCCGCCCTGCCCGCTCGTATAGTGTCGTCCTGCGGGCCCACCGGTCCGCATCGGACATGGGAAGGGGAAACTCATGAAGAACCTCAGTCGTAGGGACCTGCTGAAAGGCTTGGCCATCGGGTCCGTCACCGTCGCTTCGGCGGGCGCCTTGGCATCGTGCGCTCCGCAGGAGAAGGGCGACGCCGGCAAGGCGGGCGCGGCGCAGGGAACCGGTCAGCTCACCTACGCCAAGCGCAAAAGCGACGTGGCCAGCATGTCACAGACCGAGACCGACGTGCTGGTCATCGGCGGCGGCGGAGCGGGCCTGTGCGCGGCGTTGAGCGCCTCCGAGCAGGGCGCGCAGGTGGTGCTCTGCGAGAAGACGAGCGTGCTTGGCGGCGCTACCATGCTGTCCAGCGGCAAGATCCCTGCCGTGGGCACCAAGCAGCAGGAAGAAATGGGCGAAGCCGACAGCATCGGCGCGTGCGTGATGGACATCATGCGCCCCAGCAACTACAGCGTGCGTCCCGACCTGGTGTACACCGTCACCGAGAAGTCGAAGGACATCGTGGAATGGACCGAGGCCCACGGCGCTGTGTGGACCATCGATGCGGCGCTGTACTATGGGCAGACCGCCCATCGCATGCATACCACCGACAACGCGGGCAAAGGCCTCACCGACGCGCTCATCGCCAGCATGGGCACCGACCCCAACATCACCCAGATGCTGGAATGCGAGATGATGGGCCTGGTGCTGGACGACGACGGGGAGACGGTCGTCGGCGCGTACGGCAAGAGCGGTGGCGACGAGCTGGCCATCATGGCGAAGAACACCGTGCTGGCCTCCAGCGGGTTCGCCAACAATCCCGACATGCTTGCCCAGTACTGCCCCGAAGCCGTCGACGCGTTCAAGATGGTGGCGCCGGGTGCCACGGGCGAAGGCATCCTGTGGGCGCAGGAACTGGGCGCTGAACTGCAGAACATGGGCGCCTACCAGGGCCACGCGTTCCACGGCGTGGACAACGGTCAGACGCTGGAGCAGGGCGTGGCCAACAACGGCGGCATCATCGTGAACCAGGAAGGCAACCGCTTCATGAGCGAGTACGGCGGGTATTCCGAACTTTCGCCGCACGTGCTGGCGCAGACCGACCACATCGCCTACCTGTGCTTCACCGACGCCCAGAAGGAAAAGAGCGTGAAGTACCCTGACTGGGAAGAGGCGGGCATCGTGCTCACGGGCGCCACGCCGGCCGAACTCGCGGCGGCCATCGGCGCCGACGCGGCGACGTTGGAGAAGACCATCGCCGAGTACCAGGCCGCCATCGAAAAGGGCGAGGACAAGTTCAACCGGGCGCATCTGCCTGCGAGCTTCGACGGGCCGTACTACGCGGTCAAGATCACCGGCGAGATCCGCCACACGCAGGGCGGCATGGCCACCGACGTGGCGGGGCACGTGCTGCGTGCGGACAAGAGCCTCATCAAGGGGCTGTACGCTGCCGGCGGCTGCACGGAGGGCTTCTCGTCGCGCGGCGGCGCCGCCTACATGAGCGGCAACGGCCTCATCCAGGCGTTGGTCTTCGGCAAGATCGCCGGCGCGGCGGCGGCCACCGAGGACAAGGAAAGCGCGTCGCTGGTGGAATGGACGAAGAGCGACATCGACGCGTACCGGTAGGAGTTGCACGCCTTGTCGGACCGATGTGCCGGGCCTGCCTGTGTGGCAGGTCCGGCATTTTTTTGTGGGGGAGGGTGGTCGCTTCGCGAGAGGCGGCGCGGATCGGACCTCACGAGCGCTTGCTCGCCCCTGGGCGGATCAGGCCGCCACGAGCGTTCGCCCCTCTACGGATAGGGCCTCACGGGCGCTTGCTCGCCCTTGACCCGACCCTCGGCTTCCTTGCTTCCCAAAAATCCTATTGGAACCGTCGTCAAAACCGCCCGGTGCGGTGGCTGATTCGATTACGATTCGGTATACTTTTCGACAGAGTGCGCAAGCGGGGCCTGTCGGCCGCGTTTGTGCGGAACCGCTACCCAGCAAGGAAGAAACATGGAAGACGAAAACAAGACTCCCGAGCCGTCCCAGGAGCCTCTGCCTCAGGAACCGGCACAGGCGCCCGAACCGGCCCAAGCGCCCGAACCGGCACAGCCCGCCGACGCTGCGGACGCCGCAACCGAACCTCAGGAGAGCGCCGCGCCGCAGGACACCGTCCCGTTGGGGGAGACGGCGCCCCAGCAGCCCGCGAATCCCTACGCTCCGCCTGCGCAACCGCAGCCGGCCCAGCCCTACGGTGCAGCCCCTCAGCCGACCCAGCCCTATGGCGCGGCGCAGCCCACCCAGCCTTACGGGGCGCCCCAGCAGCCCGGCCAGCCCTACGGTGCCGCGCCCCAGCAGCCCGGCCAGCCGTACTACCAGCCCGGCCAGCCGGTGCAGCCGTACGTCTCGCCGAGCAACGGCAAGGCGATAGGCGCGCTCGTCTGCGGCATCCTGGCCATCCTGTTCAGCTGGCTGCCTCTTCTGGGCGTGATTCTGGGCGTGGTGGCCATCGTGCTTGCCGTGCAGGCCGTCAAGAGAAGCGGCAAGGACAGCAAGGCCACGGGAGGCAAGATCTGCGGCATCGTCGGCATCGTCCTTTCGGTGATCGCATTCGTCTTCTGGCTGGTGGTGAGCATCACGGCCGTCGCTGCCCTGAACGAGTACGAGAACAGCCGCGACAGCCTGACCGCCAATCCTCCCATCGAGGTGCCCGCGCCGGGCGCAAACTCTTCCGACGCGACGCAGGAAGCCGACGAGGAAGCGGCCAAGGCGGCCGTTGACCAGGCCCTTTCTGCGCTCAAGTCCATGTCCGACACCGACATGCAGGAAATCGCGGATGCTTTGGACGAAGGGTTCACCGAGGGTTCCGGCTTCAGCATGACCGAACTGGGCGTCGATCCGATGACGTTCGCCGAATGGCTCATGGGAGATCTCGACTACACCATCGAAGACGCCTTCATTACCGGCGACACCGGTTGGGTGGACGTGACGGCGACGGTGCGCGACGTCTATGCGTTCTCGCTGGCGTTCAACGACGAGATCGACGCGTACATGGAAACCGAGGAATACCAGAACATGACCGACGAGGCCGCCTTGAAGGCCAAGCTCGGCGAACTGTTCCTGGCAGCCATGGACAAGAGCACCGACGTCACGGAAACGTTCATGATGATCGACGTGGAGAAGAAGGGCAGCTCGTGGGTCGTGGACGAGGACTCGCTTGCCTCCGAGGTGGAGAACATCTTCGGCGTGTAATCGCGTTGTCGGTTGCTTTGCATTTCCTGTCGGAAGGCCCGCGGCATTCAGCTGCGGGCCTTCCGCCATGTCTGGTATCATGGTGCAGACGATCAGACGACCTACGATAGGACGGCCATGAGAGAGTTACCCCAAAACCAGTTGGATCCCCGGATCAAGAACGTATGGCGCATCAACGACGCGGCGTGGCTCACGCTGGTGTTCCTCTGCTGCTTCGTGCCGTTCCTCATAGCCGCGGCCACCGATCCGGCACCATGGATAACCCTGGTGCTCGTCGTCGAGGCGGTCGTGTTCGTGGCGGCGCTGGTGCTGTGGCTGGCGGTACTGCCACCTATCCGCTACGTGCGGTGGCGTTACGAGCTTTCCGAGGACTATCTGGACATTGCGCGCGGCATCATCTGGCGCAAGCGCTTCATCATCCCGTTCATCCGCGTGCAGAACACCGACACGCGCCAAGGGCCCATCCTGCGCGCGTTCGGCCTGTCCAGCGTCACGGTAGCCACGGCTGCCGGCGAGCACGAGATACCCGGCCTTGCCCTGGACGTGGCCGAGCAGCTGCGCGACCGCGCGGCCGAGCTGGCCCGCCTTGCCCAGGAGGACGTGTGATGACGCCCGAGCAGCAGCCGAACACACCCCCGCAGCCGCCCCAGGGGCGGCCCGCCCCGCAGCCGGGCATGGCGCAGCCTCCGTTGCCGCAGCAGCCGAATGCTCCGCAGCCTTGGCCTGCGCAGCAACCGCCTGCCGCGCAGCCCTGGCCCCCTCAACAGCCGCCCCAGGCGTGGGGCGCTCCGCAGCAGCCGCCCGCGGGGCCGCAGGACCGGCAGGGCGTGCTCGAGCGCCATCACGTGCATCACAGCTACATATGGCTCGGTAGCATCCAAACGGCCGTCATGCTTCTGGTGGTCGTGCTGTTCTCCATGGGATCGGCCATTGTCGGCGCGATCTCGGAAGGGGACACCATCACGTCGTCCGACGGCCCCGTATTGGTTATCGTGGGCCTGTGCGTCGCGGGCGGCCTCGTCCTGGTGGTGGGCCTGGTGGCGCTCTACCAATGGGTCTCGTACAAGCATCTGTACTACGAGCTGGGTCCCGAGGAGTTCAACCTGTATTCGGGCATCTTCAACAAGAAGCGCGTGCACGTGCCCTATCAGCGCATCCAGTCGGTCGATCAGCGCGCGTCGCTTCTGCAGCGCGTGTTCGGCGTCTGCACGGTGAGCATCGACACGGCCGGCGGAGCGTCGAACAAGGCCGTCACCGTTCCCTTCGTGCAGAAGTCGCAGGCCGAAGCCCTGCGCCGCGAACTGTTCTCGCGCAAGCAGTACCAGCTGTCCGTCCAGAACGGCGCCGACCCGGCCGTCGCTGCCGCCGCCGCGGCCGCGGCGGCAGGCATGGCCGTGCCAGGCTTTGCGCCGCAGGCGGGCGGCATGCCCGGCGCTCCGATCCCGGGCGGCTCTGCCGTTCCCGGCGCCTATCTTGCTCACCAATCGCCAGGCAACGTGCTGGACGCTCCTGCCGAGCTGTGGAACGACGTGCGGGGCGTGTTCGGCGGCATGCACGTCGATACGGGCAGGATCACCTACGAGTACGGCATGTCGAACAAGGAGCTCGTCCTGACCGGCATCTCCAACAACACGGCGTTCCTGCTCATTGCGATCGGCATCATCGGCGCGGTGGCGCAGGTGGCCGGCGAGGTGGTGCCGCTTCTGTTCGGCTCGTTCGAACCGGTGGTAGGCAACGTGGTGGAGGCAGGGTCGCGCCTGTTCGGCGGCAACCTCATCGCCGTCGGCGTGGTGGCGTTTTTGGCCGTGGCCGCCGTCATGTGGGTCCTGTCGGCCATCGGCACGTGCATCTCCTACGGCGGTTTCCGCGCGTGCCGGCGCGACAACCGCATCGAGGTCGAACACGGGCTTTTGCAGCATCGTTTCCAGGGCGTCGACGTCGACCGCGTGCAGTCGGTAGTGGTGAAGCAGAGCTTCATCCGCCGCCTCATGGGGTACTGCGAGCTGTCGCTCGGCAAGATCGACGCGGCGGCGGAAAACTCCAACGAGCAGAACAACGGCCTGAACACGCGTGGCCTGGTCATCCATCCCTTCGTGAAGCTCGACCGTGTGCCGGAAATACTGGCGGGCATCATCCCCGAATTTGCCGACGTGCCCGTGGACAACAAGCCGGTCGCGCGCGTGGGGCTGCGCCGGGCGCTCATCCGCCGCTGCCTCATCCAGGGCACCGGGTTCTGGCTGGCCGTCACCGTGGCCATCGTGCAGATCGTGCTCAACATGGTCCTCGATGCCAACGTGCCGGAAGACATGGCCGTGCTGTACTTCGCCAACATGGCCGCCGCCGTCGGCTACGCGCTGTGCTTCGTGCTGCTGGTCCTGGACGCCATCGGCGCCGTGCTGTGGTTCCGCGGTTCGGGATTCTCCTACAACGAGCGGTTCATGCAGGTGAGCAACGGCGGGTTCGCGCGCGAGACCATCAGTTTCCCGCGCAAAAAGATTCAGTTCGGCTTCACGAAGACGAACCCCTTCCAGCGCCGCGCCCATACCGCCACCGTCAACGCGCGCACGGCAGCGGGCATCGGCGGCACGACGGTCCGCCTGATCGACGTATGTGAAGAAGATGCCTCGGCGTGGCTCGGATGGCTCAAGCCACACGGAAATGTGGTACAGTAACGGGCATGAACACGAAGACAGCGTCTGATTCATCCAACGGTCGAAGTACCTCGTCCTCCGGGGTGGAACCTCACCTCGGAGTCCGCACGTCGCACAACGTGCGCGAGTACACGCGCGGCGAAGAGGTGGCCAACTCCGTCACCCATGGCCTCGGCATCGTCTTGGCGCTGGTGGCCACCCCGTTCCTGATCATGCGTGCCCTGGAGGACGGCGGCGGCATCTTCCTGTTCGCCGCCATCGTGTATCTGGCCACCATGATCGTGGAATACACCATGTCCACGCTGTACCACGCCTTCACCAACGACCGAGCCAAGCGCGTGTTCAAGGTGCTCGACCACAGCTGCATCTACCTGTTCATAGCCGGATCGTACACGCCGTTCTGCCTGATCACCCTCAGCGCCGACGGCGGCATGTGGCTGTGCGTGTTCGTTTGGGCCGTCGCGCTGGCAGGCGTGGCGTGCGAGGCGTTCTGGGTCTTCCGCCCCCGGTGGATCTCCGCTGCGCTCTACCTGCTTCTGGGGTGGTGCGTCGTGTGGTTCCTGCCGCCGCTGGTGGCCAACCTGGCCGCGCCGGGCCTGTGGCTGCTCGTGGGCGGTGGCGTGTGCTACACGGTCGGCTGTGTTTTCTACGTGCTGAAGAAGGTCCGCTACATGCATTCCATCTTCCACCTGTGGGTCCTGGCAGGAAGCGTGCTGCAGTTCCTGGCCATCGCCCTCTATATTATGTAAGCGCCGCGCGCACGAGCGCGCGGGCATGACAGCCCCACGGTTTTCGGAGCGGCCTTCGGCGCGCCACGATGCCTCCCACAACGTTCGCACCAGGCTCCGACCGCTCCGTGACGTGCCCGACGGCCCGACGGATGGCTTTCGTGCACCCGGACAACGATCCCCCGTCATGAAGGAGTGACACCGCACCACCATGGACATAGGCATCAGCATCGTCGTCACGTTCGTACTCGTGCTTGTAAACGGCTATTTCTCCATGTCGGAGATGGCGCTCGTCAACGCCAAGCACGTCTTGCTGCAGAAGGAGGCCGACGAAGGCGACGCGCGCGCCGCTCGGGCGCTCGGCCTCGCGCAGGATTCCGGCCAGTTCCTGGCCACCATCCAGGTGGCCATCACGCTCGTGGGCTTCTTCGCCTCGGCCGCCGCAGCCACCAACCTGTCCGACCCTCTGGCGAAGTGGATGCAGGGTTTCGGCATCGACTGGCTGTCGGCGGCGGCCCCGGTTATCGCCCCGGTGTTCATCACGCTGGTGGTCTCGTATCTGAGCATCGTGGTGGGCGAGCTGGTGCCCAAGCGCATGGCGCTGGCCGATCCCGAACGGGTGAGCAAGACGGTGGCCGGCCCCCTGCGCGTGTTCCAGAAGATCGCCTCGCCGCTGGTGGCCTTCACGTCCGCCTCGGCCAACGGCCTGGCGCGCCTGCTGGGCATCAAGAACTGCGACGAGAACCAGGGCGCCTCGGAAGAGGAGATCAAGCTCATGGTGGCCGACAACGACGAGCTGCTGGAAGACGAGAAGCGCATGATCCACGAGATCATCGACATGGGCGACACGTCGGTGCACGAGGTCATGCAGCCGCGCGTCGACATGATCCTGGTGGAAGACGTGGAAACCGTGCGCACGGCCATCGAGCGCATGCACGGCACCGGCTATTCCCGCCTGCCCGTATACCACGAGGACTGCGACCGCATCGTGGGCATCGTCCACTACAAGGACCTCATCGCGCCGCTCATGGACGGTCACGCGGAAGAACCGGTGGGCAAGTACGCCTACGAAGCCATGTTCGTGCCCGAGACGAAGGACATCTTCCCCCTGTTGTCCGAAATGCAAACGAATCGTCAACAAATGGCCATCGTGGTGGACGAGTACGGGGGAACCGATGGTTTAATAACCATCGAGGACATTGTGGAAGAGATCGTCGGGGAGATCATCGACGAATCGGACGCGGAGAGCAAGTACCTGACCCTGGTGGGCGAAGAAGCGTGGCGGGTCGATGGCCGCCTTCCGGTCGACGACGCGCTGAAGCTGGGCTGGCCGGTCGTTGAATCCGACGACTACGAGACCATTGCCGGCTGGCTGATGGACACGCTGGACTACGTGCCGAAGCCTGGGGACGAGCTTATGGTGGGCGGGTATTCGTTCAGGATCGAGCAGATGCGCCGCAGCCGCATCTCCACCATCAAGGTGGAACGGCTCTGCGCTTGCGAAGCCGAAGGTGGCGACAAAGCGGCGGCCGAAGAGGACGCGCACGCGTCCGTGTAGCAGATGGCGGGCGGCGGCGCTGCAGGGACCGAGCGCCGTCGGTGCGCCGGAGGCGCGCAGAAAGGGAAGGCATGGACGGAGAAAGGCAGCTGTTCCGCTCTCGCGACGCCTTGGCGGGCGGAGTCTGCGCCGGCATAGCCGACTACTTCGGCGTCGACCCCATCGTGGTGCGCATCCTGACGGTCATCCTGTCGCTCGCGACGAGCGGCTTGGCCGCCATCGCCTATCTGGTATTGTGGATGATGCTGCCGAAGGCTCCCGAACGTCCTGCCCCGTACGAGGTCACGCCGCAGCACGTGCATTCGGACACCTACGGCACCATCGACTGCGACCGTGCCCGCAGCGCCTCCGAGACGGCCGCCGCATCGGCTGCTTCCACGCACCCGCCCATGTACGGGGCCTATCGAGGCGTCGGCCATGTGCCGCCCGAACCGCCCGCGTCCTTTCCGCACGGCACGGCCCCTGCGTCTCCCGGATCGGCCGCTTCGACGCCTCCGGCACCGGCCGCGTCCGCGCCTCCGGCACCGGCCGCACCTACTCCGGCCGGCAACCCGGTGCACGCCGGCGATCCGGCGCATTCCGGAGGGGCGAAGGCCGCCCTCGTCTTCGGCATCCTGCTTCTGTTCTGCGGCGTCTTGGCGCTGGTCAGCAAGTTCATCATCGGCGTGGCGTGGTGGCAGTTCTGGCCGCTGGCGCTCGTCATCGTAGGCATCGTTCAGATGGTCGTACCGGGCGAACGCGGCCGCCGTGCGAAGAAGTTCTCCGGCGGTCTCATCCTGTTCTGCATGGGCGCGTCGCTTCTGCCCATCAGCCTGGGAGCGTTCGACTGTGCGACCATTGCCCGCACGTTCGCGAACCTGTGGCCGCTGCTCGTCATCATGGCGGGGCTGTTCGTCATGGGGGGCGCCCTGAAGTCGCCGCTGTTCCCCTTGCTGGCAGCCCTGTGCTTCGCGGCGTTCTGCATAGGCGGCTTCGTGTGGTTCTCGGTGCCGGGGC
>HHCFC01400__coassemble_2094_pt1 | contig 12885 bp, 11 predicted proteins | sample HHCFC01400__metabat2_high_PE_058 | metagenome-assembled genome bin HHCFC01400 | reverse complement strand
GCAGAAATGGGTTTCTATATTGACATGACCTCATGCATCGGCTGCCACACATGCCAGATTGCCTGTAAGGATGCGAAAAGTCTTGAGGTGGGCACGCTGTTCCGTCGTGTCGACTCCTACGAGACGGGGTCGTTCCCCACTCCTGGTTGGTACCACTACTCGCACACGTGCAACCACTGCGAAAGCCCTGCGTGCGTGGCAAACTGTCCGACGGGCGCCATGCATGTCAACGAGGAAGACGGGTCGGTGCAGCACGACGACGAGAAGTGTATCGGATGCCAGACCTGCGTAAAAAGCTGCCCGTATTCGGTGCCGCAGTACATCGAGGAGCTGGGGGTCGTCCACAAGTGTGACATGTGTCACGAGCTGACAGCCGCCGGTGAAAACCCGGCATGCGTGGATGCCTGCCTGATGCGTTGCATCGAGTGGGGCGAAGTCGAGAAGCTGAAAGCCGCGCATCCCGATGCGGTGAACAAGATTGCCTGCATGCCTGATTCCGACACCGAGCCGAGCACGCTCATCACCCCGACGGCCGCCGCCCTGAAAGACGAGTTCCGTCTCCGTGTGATCTGATTTCTTTCCCCTCTGGCTATACTCCAGCGTTGGACCTCGACGCCGGAGTATAGCCAGAACAACAGCGACGAATTTCCAAGGAGGACTCCATGTACACCCTACTCGACAGGCTTGGTGCGCGGTATTACGCATACCAGGTTCTTCAGAGCCTGTTCGGAACGCCGCCGACTAAGGCCCAGAACGATGTGTTGCTCGCTACGGCTACCGACGCTGCATTCACCGCTGTCGAAACTGGGCGTTCGGACGCTATTGGGGCGTGGAGCAACTTGCGGTCCTTTGCGGATGCTCATCCGTTCGACGAGAGTCGTGCCGACGAATACACCGCCTGCTTCATCGGTCCGACAAAGCTGAAGGCTCATCCCTGGGAATCGGTGTACACGTCGGCACGTCATATGCTTATGCAACCGAGCACGCTGGATGTGCGGCGTGCCTATGTGGCGCGGGGGTTCGTCTCCTGCGGCTATCCGCACGAGGCGGATGACCATGTGGCCATAGAGCTGGATTTCATGGGGAAGATGGCTCTCGAGCTGTACGATGACGTGGATGCCGGCGATTGGCAGAGTGCCCAAAAATGTCTGGCCGATTCGCGCTGGTTTCTGTCGAACCACCTGCTGAACTGGGTTGGGAGGTATACAGAAGACCTGCAGGTGGTCGGAAGCGATTTTTTCGCGCTGGCAGCTGTAGTGTTGGCGAGCTTCCTTGAGGCTGACGCAGCCCTCCTGGCGGATGCGGAATCATTCTGGGTTGCCAATGGTCAAATGGCAGCTGTCAGCTGATCGCGGGTGTTCGTTACGCGACTTGCAATTGGGCCTGTCGGTTTCCGGCGAACGACCGACCTGCGCTTCGTGGAATCAAGGGGGGATTGGCAACCTTGTTTTGGACACATTTATTCCGAAACTCGAATTGAAGCTCGGGTGGTTGAGTTTCAATTATTGTCCCAGTAGAAAAGCGGGCAGGGCGGATGCCCTGAAAAACCTTTCCCTGCGCCGAAAACACGCGAACCTCCTGCGACGACTGTAAGAGAGTAAAGACAGGTGGTTAGCGTTTTCACACTAAACCGCAGGTCAGAGCATTGCCGTCTTATCGCCCATCCAAAGAATAGTCGCAGGTGGCTTCGGGTCAATCGGGGGTACGAAAAATTGTCCGCACCCCCCTTCCCTGTCCCCGCTGTTAAGAAGACAAAGGGGGCTTTCCCGCCACACCAACACGAAGAACGCAAGGTCGGTGACGGGGGAAAGACGGGCGAGTACGGCGAGACAGAAAAGGCTGGATGCCCCAAAGGGGCATCCAGCACGGATTCAAATTGATTTGTGCCCGTCCGTCCGCACTCCCGACCGGCCATCGTTCACCTCGCGTCCAGGCTCCCATGCGCATGGCCGCACCGGGCTTTTCGGCCCTGAAAGCGCAAAACCGCCGTCAGAACAGGGGCTTTCCCATGGGCAGCGCCTTCCCGACCGAGGCGAAGCAGGTGGCGACGCTGCCGTAGTAGGCCGTTGCGGCGGCAATGACCATCGAGGCTCCTGCAACCACGTTGAAGGCCGTCAGCCCCAAGCCCACCAGGCCGAACGAAACCACGCCCGTGCCCGAGAAGAGGAAGCAGCAGAAATCGACCTTCGTGAAGCCCTTCATGGCAGGCAACAGCACCAGCAGGTAGCCGCCGGCAAGCAGGTTCGCAAAGGCAGCAATGGTGAAGTCGCACGGAATGCCCAGCGCCGCACAGACGGTGCCGGCGATGTTGACGGCACCGCCATACAGGCCGAATGCAGCTGAGAAGGCCAGGAAGATGGAACCCAGCAGCGTGTTTCCCTGCTTCAAGTGATAGCATCCGCCGACCAGGTAAATGATGAAGAACCCGATGAGCACCACGCCGATGGCAACGGAGAACCCTGCCGCGTTGCACAGCCCGAACGCGTTCGCCGCAAACGCCGTGCACAGGCTGGCATAGCCGAACCCCAGGCCCCCTCCGATGTTCCCCAGAGGGATCAGCCCTTTGACCTCAACGACCTCGACCTTCTCGTCAGTGCTTTCCATGAACCGTCTCCCGTCTGTCGCAAATGGCACGTTGTTACATTCGAAAGCCGCCGGGATACCCGACGGCAGCTACTTTCCCTTCTTCAGAACCGATCGCGCGATCATCCGAGGGGCTTCCTCGAGCGCCTCCACAAGCGCGTCGACCTCGTCGGTCGTGTTGTACGGTGCGAAACTGATGCGGCACGTCGCGCTTGCGCCCAGATACGCCATCAGCGGCTCTGCGCAGTGCGTGCCGATGCGGATGTTGATGCCGCGGGAATCAAGGTACCTGCCTATCAGCAGAGGACCCTGCCCCACGTAGTTGAACGAGAGGATGGAGGCGCGGTCGTCCGCCATGTCCGGATTCCCGTAAATCTGAACCGGCGCTATGCCGCGAACCCCTTCGAGCAAGCGCGCCATGAGCGCGTCTTCGTGCTCCCGTATGGAATCCTGCCCCAGCTGCTCCAGATAGCGCAGCGCCACCATGAAGGCGAAGGCGCCCGAGGCGTTCTGCGTGCCGGCTTCGAACCGCAGGGGCGGCGCCTCGTACGACGCCCTCCCCCACGATACCTTTTTGACCATCTCGCCGCCGAACAGCGCCGGAGGCATGCCTTGCAGCAGGTCCTTCCTTCCCCACAGGACTCCCAGGCCGTCCGGCCCGAACGCCTTGTGGGCGGAAAACGCTGCAAAATCCGCACCCAAGGCCTGCACGTCCAGGCCGTAATGCAGAAGGCTCTGGGCACAGTCCACGACGACGTATGCCCCCCTCTCGTGAGCGCGTGCCGCGATCGACCGAACGGGAAAGCGCGTGCCCAGCACGTTCGACACCTCGGCAATGGCCACGATCTTCGTCCGGGAGGTTATCTTCTCGTCCAACTCTGCCTCGGGTATCCTTCCTGCCCGGTCCGTGAGCAGGTATTTCAAGGCGCACTTCTTCTTGCGGGCGAGCTCCTGCCAGGGAACCAGGTTGCTGTGATGCTCGGAAATGGGCAGGACGATCTCGTCGCCTTCTTCCAACACGGACGCCGCGAAGCTGGAAGCCACCAGGTTCAGGGCTTCGGTGGCGTTCCGGCAGAACACCACCTCGTCCTTGTCGGCATTGATGTGTTCGGCCACGGCCGCCCTGCTCATTTCGTACAGTTCGGTTGCGTAGGACCCCAGCTTGTAGGAGCCACGGTGAGGGTTGGCGTTGCGGGCGGAATACCATTCCATAAGGGCGTCCAGCACGCATTGCGGCTTCTGCGTCGTTGCGGCGTTGTCGACGTAGATCAACGTGCCTTCGCTGTTGTAGTTCGCAAGCAGCGGAAAGTCTTCCTTTATGTCGAGCATCCCGTTTCGCCTCCCCACGTTTCTATTCGGCCACGTCTTTCAGCACTTCGTTGTACTGATTGACGCGGACGAACACCGTCAGCCTCGTCCTGTCGACCGCTTCGGCCATGTTCCGCGCGTCCTTTGCGATGGCCTGCACCGCACGGGCAAGCTCCTGGTCGCCTATGACGTCGCGCAGCCATGGCACCACCAGGTCGAAGTCGAGCGACCGCACGCCGCCGGCCGGATTGTTGAACTCGCGCTTGCTCACGGCCTCCACGAACTCTTTAAGGTTGTAGCAGTGCAGCGGAGCGGCACCGCGGTGAAAGCCCTGGGACAGAACCGTGAGGCGCTGTTCGAAGGGGAGGTCCCGGATGCAATGGTCCACCTCTTCCCGTGTGGGGTATTCCATGAATATGCCCCCCAGCCCTGCCTGCATGTCTTCTTCGGAATGCGAGGCCTGGTCGCCCATCGTCGTATCCTCCTTTCCGCTCCGGCGTGCCGTCAATCCTGGGGAAGCTGCCATGCGGCCTTTTCAGGGAGCGGCCTGCCGTGGTCGTCGCCCAGCTTTCCGGCCTTTTCGAGCACGTCGGCAACAGGGCCCAAGTTCAGGTCCTCCAACGTCGCACGGGTCGGCCAACCGGTCTCGGGATCCCATCCTTCGCGTTCGTAGTAGCGGCCCTTGAACGCCTCGAAGCCCTCGCGGTCGAGCACGCGGCCCTTGCCGGACGCATAGACCCATTCGCCGTCGACCAGCATGGGATACAGGCCGTCTTCGGGATTCGGGCGCTGGTACACGTACTCGGCGAACACCTCGTCGTCGCGATGGCGTCCCTGCATGGTCCAGATGGCCTTGTCCAGGTTCCAGATGCGCCGCCCTATTTCGTACGACTGCGCCTGCGTGAGCGGCCGCCCGGTCACGGCGGTGTACAGCTGGCAGCCGTAGTCGTCGAGGTCGATGAAGTAGTCGTGGTAAGGGTCGTTCATGTTGATGCGCTCGCCTGCCCAGCTCCAATCGCAGAACGTCAGGGACTGCTCCCAAACGCGCGTCCAGTGGCGGTAGTAGTAGACACACTCGCGGCGGTAGTCGCTGAAGCAGTTCTCCTCGCTGTAGTCCCAGCAGCGCGGATCGAGGCCGTTCGCGGTGCGCGAGATGGTCTCCACCAGCTCCTTCGCCGTGAGCAGAGGCGGTATGCCCAGCAACTTTATGGTCGCCACCGGCATCCAGTAGATTCAGTGGTTGAAGCTGTGCTCGTTGATGTCGCGTTCGCCGAAGATGCTGCCGAAGCTCCAGTCGGTCTCGACCTGGGGGCTGTAGTGTTCGCCATAGCCCCATTGGGGATGCAGCAGCTCGCCGGTGAGCGAGTCTTCGTCCCAGGTTCCCCAGGCGCGCGCGGCGCGGGCGCATCCGTCGCACAGCTGGTCGCCCAGACCCTCGCGCCTGACCATCATCTCCACCAGACGCTTGTTGAATTCGAACGTGCCCACCTTCGTGAAGTCGAGGTCGAGCGTGTCGATCTTCTTGCCCGGCCCTGCAAGACCGCGCTTGTACAGCGAATACACGTAGGACGGGGTCCATACCTCCCAGGCGTTGATGCCCTGCCGGTTGATGATGTCCGCGTTCTTGCGGCCGGTCTCGGCCGTGTCCTCGTCGCCTTTGCCCCAGGCCATGACGACGCAGAACGATTCGTTGCCCAGCGAGTCGGGGAAGATGGAGCGACAGGCCGTCGGGCAGCCCTCACAGGCTTCCGGCCGGTGCGGCAGGTAGTCGAGGGCTTCCATGACGTTGCCCTGTCCGGGGATGTTGTACTGGTGGTATTCGACATAGGGATCGTACGGAACGTCGGACGGATTGTCTATCTTGTAGTCCCTCTTCTCGTAGATTTCCCGGCGAAGCGCCAGCAGCCTGTTGGGGTCGGCGATTTCGAAGGTCTGCGTGCCGGTGAAGCTGAGCGCCTTGAGCTTCTTGGAACCCCAGACGGCCCCGAACCCGGTTTGAGCGGCAATATGGTCCGCATCGTGCATGATGCCGCCAATGCGCCCCAGCCTTTCGCAGATGGGAGGTATGCACATCACGGCAGGCCTGACCATGGTCTGCTTCTGAGAGCCGGGGACCGTGTACCACTCGCCGTCCTTCGCGCCTCCCGTGAGGCGGTCCATGATGAGCTTCTGCGTGTCCCAGCCGTCCATCTCTTTGCCCCACAGATCCGTGGCGTCTTCGAACGTTATCCTGCCGTCGACGACGTTGATCCACACCGGCTCATCGGAAGCGCCGGTGATCATGAAGGCGTCGTAGCCGGCGCGCTTCATGCCGCCTGCTATGCGGCCCCCCATGCTCGACCGGGTGTACCACTCCTTGTCGGCGAAGGCGCCAATACCGGTGATCTCCACGCGCGCTCCTGCGGTGGGAACAAGCGTGCCCGAAAAGGGGTTCGCCGCGATCACGACGAGATTCTTCGGGTCGAACGGCCCCACCGTCATGTCTTCGATGTGGTCCCAAAACAAGGCGCTGGCCAGACCATGGCCGCCCAGCCATTCCGCATAGCGGTCGGTGTCGATGACCGTGACTTCGCGGGTGGTCAGATCAACGTGCGCGATTTTTCCCACAAATCCCTTGGTAGTCATGGCCTCTACTCCTTTCCTGCGGTAACGTCTGTCTCGACGGCTTGGTCATACACGCCGGCCACCTTGCCGACGGGGCGCAAGCCCGCCTCTTCGAGCGCGTCGCAGGGAGGCTGCATGCCGGCATCGTCGACGGGGAAGAGCGCCCGCGCGTAATGCAGGCTCGTGCGAAGGTTCACCTCGTAAGCTTCTTCGGTTTCCGGCAAATCCCGCGAGAACGCGATCGCCTGGAGAGAGCACACGTCGATGCACGCCTGCTTTCCCCGCACGCCGCCCTTTTCGTCCCAGTACGGCGTGCTCGTGCACAGATCGCACTTCAAGGCGATGCGCCGGTCGAAGTCGTACACGATGCGCGAAGGCTCGTACTTGCAGGCCTTCATGCACAGCTTGCAGCCGATGCATTTCTGCTCGTCGATCGCGCGCACGCCCGTTTCAGGATCGACGGCCAAAGCCTCGGTGGGGCAGGCCGCCACGCAGGGCGCGTCGGCGCACTGCTTGCACACGTATTGTTCGATGTCGTCGTCGGGGTACGTGCCGAATACATGCTTCTTGATCTGTATCCGCGCATGCGTGAGGTCGACCCTTCCTTCATGGGCCAAGGTGCAGGCCATCATGCAGCTCATGCAGCCCGAACATTTCTTGGTGACGATCAGTAGATAGCCTTGCGAGAGCTGATAGCACGTTGATGCGTCCGTCATTACTCCTCCTCTTGCGGGCCTTGCCAGCATTGCCGACCATCCCAGGCGAATCCGTTTGGCCGCGCGCGCCTCGTCAAAGCGTCGTGGCGGACGCCGAAGCCGGCCTTCTCCCGGCTCGGGCAACACGCCTCCTTCCCTCACATACTTGGCTTCCTTGGGCCTTCCGCCGTAGATTCGCCTCTGTACGACAAGCAGTCTAGGGCGCAAACCAGATACGGAATCAAGAGCAGAAGTCGCCATTCGGGCTTGTCCACGAAAGACGCATGAACCCAGAAGACGGTCGTGGAGGCAGGTGAATCCCCTGATCAAAGGTGTGGCACGCGAAGTGGGTCCGCCTTTTTCCGCAGGCGAGCCCTGGATTGCCCGCGCATTGCAGCAAGGGCAAAAGGCCAGAAACCGTAACAGCGTTATGATTTCGGAATGGGCGGCAGGGATTCCCCGGCAAGCGGCTGCGACCGAACGGCTCGTCCGCACGAACCGCACGTAGGCGAAAACCCGGAAAAGGGAAGGACGGGCACACCCGCCTTCAGTCCGGCGGCAAGAGGAAGCGCACGTGCGGGAAGGCGTCAGACGACGGGGAACATCCCGTACCAGACGTCGCCCGTCACGGTGTTGCCGACCGAGTCGCGCACCGTCAGCATGCTGGCCAACAGCCTGCAGAAGCCCTGGCCTGCAAGCTGGAGATGCTGGCTTTCGATATAGTCGAGCCCTTGCCCCAGAACCTTGCTGGAGTACTGGTAATCGGTGCTGGTCAGCGACTCGCTGTTCTCGTCAACCACCACGCCGGCGACGCATCTTTGGGCGGGAATGTACCTCACGGCCTCGTGGTTCGTCGTCACCAGATGGGCATGTTCTTCCGCTATGCCGAATCCCATGCGGTAGCTCCAGGACGACCCGTCGGGCCGCTCCATGACGTCGCGGTTGATGTAGTACACGGCGGGAACCATGGACGTCCATTCGTTGATCAGCTCGACCTCGCCCGGATCGGACAAGAACTTCCCCGCCCGCTCGCATTCGAGATACCAAAAGCCGGGGACGTTCATCAGCGAGAATTCGGCGCCGTTCGAATCCAGCGCCCGCAGGATCCCCTTGACCCGATCCACTTCCATCAGGGCGGCTTTCAGGTATTCCACGCGCAGGGCGAGTTCCCGCTCGCCGTCGACGTAGGCCGCCACCCTTTCGGACAGGCTGGCGCTTTGGCATGCCTGGGCGGCGTTTTGGATGCTCATCCCGCTTTTCGACATGAAGCGAAGGTCGTAAAGCTGCATGGCGCTGGAACCCGTGAACACGCGGTGTCCGGAATCGGCCACGGCATAGCGTCGTTCCCTCAGATAGCGCTCGTACAAGCGAACCGTGGCGGAGGAGATGCCCAAGAACTTGCACATGTCCTTCATCCCGATTTTTGGCTTCTTATACATATAGCGCCCCCGATCTGCTTGACGCGAATCCGAGGAATGCCTTACGGCAACCCGGGTCGGTTGCAAGCGAAATCACGGAATCCGATGACCGCCCTTGCCTGGCCTAGAATGCACCGCCTTTCCTCACCTGTCCATTGTGCATGCTACTCCCCCGTCAGGTATGCGGCGATTCCGGCGGCGGCACGTTTGCCCGCGCCCATGGCGAGGATGACGGTAGCCGCGCCGATGACGGCATCGCCACCGGCAAACACGCCCGGCTTCGACGTGGCGCAGGTGCGCTCGTCGGCCACGATCAGGTTGCGCGGCGTCACGTCCAGCCCCGGCGTGGTCTTCGCGATAAGCGGGTTCGACTTGGAACCCACGGCCATCACCAGCATGTCGATGCCGATGACGAACTCGCTGCCTTCCACCGCCTGGGGACGGCGGCGCCCGCTGGCATCGGGCTCGCCCAGCTCCATGCGCACGCATTCCACGCCGCTCACCCAGCCGTTCTCGTCACCTAGGATGCGCACCGGATTCGTGAGCAGCCGAAACTCGATGCCTTCCTGCTCGGCATGATGGACCTCTTCGGCGCGCGCGGGCATTTCGTCGCGCCCCCGGCGGTACACCACCGTCACGTCGGCGCCGAGGCGCTTCGCCGTGCGCGCGGCGTCCATGGCCACGTTCCCGCCGCCCACCACGACGCACTTCTTGCCGGCGTACACAGGCGTCTCGTACTCCGGGAACAGGTACGCCTTCATGAGGTTCACGCGGGTGAGAAGCTCGCTCGCCACCATGACGCCGTTCAGGCCTTCGCCCTCGATGCCCAGGTAGCCCGGCAGGCCCGCGCCCGTGCCCACGAACACGGCGTCGAAGCCGCGCTCGTCCATGAGTTCGTCGATGTCGTACAGCTTGCCCACGAGCGCATTCATCTCGAACGACACGCCGTTGTCGCCCAGTTTGGACACCTCGCGCGCCACCAGATCCTTCGGTAGGCGGAACTCGGGGATGCCATAGGTGAGCACGCCGCCCACCTTGTGCAGCGCCTCGAACACGGTCACGTCGCAACCGCGCTTCGCCAGCTCGCCCGCGCAAGTGAGCGAGGCCGGGCCAGAGCCGATGACCGCCACGCGCTTGCCGGCGAGATCCTTCGACACCGCGCCTTCCGCGCCGCGCCAAATGCTGCAGGCGAGCTCGTCGCCCGCAGCGCACTCAGCGCGCAGCTCGTCCATCGCGCCCTTCGCTTCCTCCGGATGCGCGAAGGCCCAGTCGGACGTGAAGCGCTCCAGGCGGCCGATGCCCACGGGCTCGCCGCTCTTGCCGCGCGTGCACAGACCCTCGCACTGCGACTCCTGCGGGCACACGCGCCCGCAGATGGCGGGAAGCGCGTTCGCGCTCTTCACGATGGCGTAGGCGCGCGCGAAGCTGCCCTGCGCCACCTGCTCGACGAAGCGCGGAATGGGCACGCCCACCGGGCAGCCTCCCACGCACGGCGTGTCGGGGCACTGGATGCAGCGGCGCGCCTCGAGCACCGCCTCCTCTTCGGAGTAGCCGAGCGCCACTTCTTCGAACGTCTGCGCGCGCTCCGCCGGATCGAGCTCCGGCATGGGAACCTTCGTCTTCTGCCTGTTCGCCTCGTAGTTCAGACGCGCCATGCTAGGCCCCCTTCCTCTCGCCTTCGGCCGGCGCGGCCGCAGCCGCCCCGCCGCAGTCGCGGCCTTCGCTTGCCACGCGACCCGCTTCGACCTCGCGGGCAGCCGTCTCGAACGACCGGTACATGACGCCGCGGCGCATGGCGTCGTCGTAATCCACCAGATGCCCGTCGAAGTCGGGGCCGTCCACGCATGCGTGCAGGTACTCGTCGCCCACCTTCACGCGACAGCCGCCGCACATGCCGGTGCCGTCGATCATGAGCGGGTTCATGCTCACAAGCGTCTTGATGCCATAGGGCTTCGTGGTGGCCGCCACGAACTTCATCATGATGACAGGGCCCACGGCCAGCACGAGGTCGTAGTTCGCGCCCTCGTCGATGCGCTGCTGCAGGGCCTGCGTCACGAGGCCCTTGTTGCCGTTCGACCCGTCGTCGGTCATGACGATCTGGCGCGTGGAGTGCGCGTCGATCTCGTCCTCCAGGATGACCAGGTCCTTGTTGCGGAAGCCCGTGATGACGTCCACCTCGCAGCCATGGTCGTGCAGCCACTTGGCTTGCGGGAACGCGATGGCCGTGCCCAAGCCGCCGCCGATGACGCACGCGCGCTTCGCGCCTTCGAGCTCCGTGGGGTTGCCGAGAGGCCCGGCGAAGTCCATGAGGGCGTCGCCGGCCTTAAGCCGCGCGAGGCGCATGGTGGTGGCGCCGACTGCCTGGAAGACGATGGTGACGGTGCCGGCCTCCGGGTCGCAGTCGTTCATGGTGAGCGGAATGCGCTCGCCTTTTTCGTCGATACGCAGCATGACGAACTGGCCGGGCTTGATCTTCCGTGCAATTTCGGGCGCCCGCACGACCATGCGGGTCACCTCGACGTTCAGCGCCTCAACGCGTTCGATGGGATACATGCTTCGTCCTTTTCGTCGTCTTGAATCGTCTTGAAGGAAGTCGCGCCGCCTTGAAGCGGCCTCGGTTCGCAGTGGAGTTTGAAGCGCAAGTATAGCAAAGCAGTCTTCGCGCGATGTTTCGAGCATGTTTCCGAACGGTCAGCGGGACGAAAAGGGCTCGGTTGCGGCACGCCCTATAATCGGTAGGACGATCCCAGCCCGAGCGCACAGGACGCAGGGTCTGTTGGCACCGAGCGCGAGCACAGGGCCGGGCGTCGCTGGCACGCGCGGGCGCGCTGGCTCCGCCTTGACGAAGGCGTCGTCCACCGGGAGCGGGAGGCGTCGTCGGCGCGCGGGCGCGCTGGCTCCGCACTCGCCCGCGCGAGGCGTATTGACATAGGGCGCGCTTGCCACCTGGCGCAGATGGTCGGCCAAGCATCGTTTCCGCCTCCGAAAGGAGCTTTTCATGGCGGCCAAGTACGAGTTGAAGACACGCATGGCTTCGGTGCCGCTGACGCAGCCGACCGAGCCGAGCACGCCGGTCGCAGAAGCGCTCACGTCGCAGGAGTTCACCGACCTTGCGCTTGGCACCGAAGAGACGCAAAGTGCCCTGGAAGCCCTGTCCACCGCCGAAAGCACCTACCTCGACGTCTTCCCAAACTGTCTCATCGGCTCTTTCGCCGTGCCGGACAAGCGCGACCCTTTGGGAGACCCGATCTGCTTCGCATTCTACCTGGACAAGTTGCACCTCATCTTCATCGACGAAGGCGATATGTGCGAGCATGTCCTCCACGTGGTGGCCACCTCCGGCGTGATGAAGCAGACGACCACGGCCCACTGCCTGTTCGAGTTCATGAAGCAGCTGACCAAAGACGATCTGGAATACCTCGCCAACCTGGAAGACCACATGGAGGACGAGGAAGAGGCCATGCTCGACCGCTGCGAGGACGCCAACAGCCGCCGCATGCTGTCGTTTCGCCGCATGCTGCTGCGCATCGACACGTACTACCAGCAGCTTGTCGACATGGCGTCGGTCATCGCGGAAAACGAGAGCAAAATCCTCACGCACGAGGAAAGCCATCTGTTCTCGCTGTTCGCACGGCAGGCCGAACGACTGCTCAAGCGGTCGCAGACGCTCAAGGAATACAGCCTGCAGTTGCGCGAGCTGTATCAGACACGCATCGACATCCGGCAGAACGACACCATCCAATGGTTCACCGTCATCACGACCTTGTTCGCCCCGCTCACGCTTTTGACCAGCTGGTTCGGCATGAACTTCCAGAACATGCCGGGACTGGACTGGGAAGGGTCCTACTACGTGGTCGTCTTAGTGTCCTTGGCCATCACCGCAGGCATGCTCGTCTTCTTCCGCAAGAAGGGGTGGATCTGAGGCCTTGGTGTCGCCTCGATTGCCGCCGCTTTCGGGGTCGCTTCGATTGCCGCTTCGACGCCGCCGTCCTCGGGGCCGCCCCGATGCAGGCTTTGTTGTGCGGCCTCTGCAAAACGGGTATCATGGGCAGGCTTGACACTATGCGCGAAGTCTGGGGGCGTGGCGGAATTGGCAGACGCAGCGGACTTAAAATCCGCCGCCGCAAGGCTTGTGGGTTCGAGTCCCACCGCCCCTACCATCCCGGATTTCTGCCCCTAAAGATTTCTGCCCCTAAATCACGATATTCGTGCACGAAATCGCCCCATTGGCAGCCTGTCGCATGCCGAAGAAAGCGTTTCCCCAGTTCGCCAGAGAG
>HHCFC01400__coassemble_2088_pt1 | contig 12922 bp, 11 predicted proteins | sample HHCFC01400__metabat2_high_PE_058 | metagenome-assembled genome bin HHCFC01400 | reverse complement strand
TTGTAGAGCCGGCAGATGCTGGTCTTGTAGTTGGAGCCGAAGCCGCTCTTGCCGGGATCGTAGATCATCAGGTTGTTGGTGTTGTACTCGAACACGTCGAAGAACTTCTCGGGGTCGCCCTCCGGACGCCACCAGGCGTGGTCGCACGCCACGATGCGGGGGTCGGACAGGATGGGCGTCTCTTCGATCTTGATCTTCGCGCGGCCGTTCTGGTTCTCGATCCACACCCATTCGCCGTCCACCATGTCAAGCTGCTTGAGCATGTCGGGATGCACCTGCACCGTGGGGTCGGGATGCATCTTGCGCAGACGCTCCACCTGACGATGCTCGGAATGGAAGTAACTCCAGCGACGGGCGCCGGTGGTCAGCACCAGCGGGTACTTCTCGAACAGCTCGGGCGTGGACGTGGGGCCGGGCTCGGGCTCTTCGAAGTACGGCAGCGGGTCGAGCTCGGCGGCGTTGTAGAACGTCGACCACAGCTCGATGCGGCCCGTGGCGGTCTGGAAGCCCGGCTGGCCGTCCTTGCGCATCTTGCCGGTCTTGTACTTGTAGTATTCGACGGGCAAATACACCGGCGCGTCCTCGCGCAGCTCCTCGAACGTGTAGCCGGTGGGCTTCAGAAGCTCGGAGAGCATCTCCTCGACCGTCTCCCACGGCCAGGCCTCGGGGTTCAGGCGCTTGCCCAGTTCCAGGTTGATCTCCATGTCGGACCTTGTTGATGATCTCGCCGCGCTGCGGGCCGTCGCCCACGCGGATGCCGTTGCGCTCGGGGAACGTGGCGGCCGGCATGACCAGATCGGCCAGCGCCATGATCGTCGGCGTCATGAACAGGTCCACCGACATGATGAAGTCGCACTTGTTGAACGCGTTGTACACGCGCCGGGGGGCGGCGCCCATGCAGGCGATGCCGTTGGTGGTCTGGAAGTGCGCGCCGTGGATCTCGTAGGGATCGCCCGTCTCCAGGGTCTCGATGAGCACGTCGGGGGACGACTGCTTGAAGCCCATCTGCAGCAGGCGGTAGCGGTCGAGTCCCAGACGCTTGGGCTCCTGCTCTTCGGGGAGCAGGTCGCGTCCCCAGCCACCCGAGTACGCCATGATCTCGGCGGGGGGCACCAGGCCGCCCGGGCAGTCGATGTTGCCCGTGATCTGGAAGAGGGCGGCGATGGCCTGGCCGGCCGGAATGGCTTCGCGCGTCATGTCGATGGCGAGGCCCCACTGCAGCGTGGCCGGCTTGGACTCGGCCAGCAGGTGGGCGGCGGCCACGATCTTCTCGGCCGGGATCCACGTGATCTCGGCGACCTTGTCCACCGGGTACTCCTGCACGCGCTCGGCCAGCGCGTCGAAGCCGTAGCACCACAGGTCGACGAACTCGTGGTCGTACAGGTCCTCGTTGATGACGACGTTCAGCATGCCCAAGGCCAGCGCCGCGTCGGTGCCGGGGCGGATGGGCAGGTACAGGTCGGCCTTCGACGCCAAGAACGTGATGCGCGGGTCGATGACGACGGTCTTCATGCCGCGCTTCTGCAGGTCGATGACCCAGTGGCCGAAGAAGCCGTCGGAGTTTGCCACGATGGGGTTGTTGCCCCACACGAACATGACCTCGGGCATGGTCCAACCCTCATGGTCGTAGCGGTCGGGGAAGTGCTGCGCCACGTCGGCCACCCAGAACGAGCCGGTGGTGGCCGCCATGCCCGCCACGCGGGGCAGGTAGCACGCGTTGCCCGAGAGCACGTTGCCGTAGTTCGGCGAGCCGAACGACCAGCACAGGCGCGACTGCCACGGGGCGATGTCGCGGCCGGTGCCATGGATGAACACCACGGACTCGGCGCCGTACTTCTCCTTGATGGCGTTCAGCTGGGTCTCGGCGATGTCGTACGCCTCTTCCCACGAGATGCGCTCCCATTTGTCCTTGCCGCGGTCCTCGCGGGCACGTTTCATGGGGTACGTCAGACGATCCTTGTGGTTCACGACCTCGGGCATGTCAAGGCAGCGCACGCACAGACGCCCCTGCGTGAAGGGGTTTTCGGGGTCGCCCTCCACCTTGACCAGCTTGTCGTCCTTGTCGGTGTACAAAAGGACGCCACATCCCAGGTGGCACCCCGGTCCCGACCAGGCGCTCCCGCGCGTGACGGTGTATTCCCCCTCTTGGTACTGATAAGGTTTCTCATGCGGGACCAAGATCCCCTCTGATTTCTCCATATCCTCACCATCCATTCTCTTCCGGATTCGGCACTGGACCCAGTATCGGGCGGACGGGCTGCCGCCGAATCGAGAGGACGGGCTGAAATGAGGGGCTGGCCTATCGGAACTTGAACATGAGGACCTGCGGAGATCGGCATACTAACGAGAGTAGTATGCCGGTTTCCTGCGAAAACGCGCGAAAAGGCGCCGCTGCGCGCGCCTGCGAACTTCACAGCGGTGATTCTTGTGCAAGCTCATGACCTGGGAATACGGAGGATATAGCCAGGTCATACAGGGATTTTCCGAACGCACGAAAATCGCCGATGTGAAGCTTCCGAGAAGTCGCCCGCTCGCCGAAGGTCGATTTGCCCCTTCCCGTGGCCGCGCATACCGAAAAACAGTATCCTGATACCGCAAAAGACATCGCAGGAAGGGGAAACGCATATGAGAGAAGCAGCGGGCATGACGACGGACGCGGCAACGGGCGCGGGCGCGGCAACGGGCGCGGGCGCGGCAACGGGCGCGGGCGCGGCGGCAACGGGTGCGGCGGCGGGCAGGCGCATGCATGTGGCAGCGAGCATCGACGAGCTGATCGGCAACACCCCGCTTCTGGACATGAGCCGCATCTTCGGCGGCGGAGCCACGGTGCTGGGCAAGGTCGAAAGCCGCAACCCGGCCGGGTCGGTGAAGGACCGCGTGGCGAAGGCCATGCTGGACGCTGCCGAGGCTGCGGGCGCCCTGGCGCCGGGCGCGACCGTCATCGAGCCCACGAGCGGCAACACGGGCGTGGGCCTGTGCGCACTGGCCGCCGCACGCGGCTACGAGACGGTCATCGTCATGCCGGACACCATGTCGGTCGAGCGGCAGCGGCTCATGAGCGCCTTCGGCGCAAAGCTGGTGCTGACCGAAGGGGCGCAGGGCATGGCCGGCGCCATCGCGAAGGCCAAGGAACTGGTCGCTGCGACGCCGGGCAGCTTCATGCCCTCGCAGTTCACGAATCCCGCGAACCCCGCCGCCCATGAGACAACCACGGGGCCGGAGATCTGGTCCGACACGGACGGGGACGTCGACGTGTTCGTGGCCGGCGTCGGCACGGGCGGCACGCTCACCGGCGTGGGCCGCTACCTGAAGGCGCGAAAGCCGTCCGTGCGCGTGGTGGCCGTGGAGCCCGCGACGTCACCCGTCCTTTCGCAGGGCACCGCCGGCGCGCACGGCATCCAGGGCATCGGAGCCGGGTTCGTGCCCGAGACGCTGGACGCCTCCGTGTACGACGAGGTGCTGACCGTCGCGGACGAGGAGGCGCTCGCCGCAGGCCGCGCATCGGCCCGCAAGCTGGGCCTTCTGGTGGGCATCTCGTCGGGAGCAGCGCTGCATGCGGCCCACGTCCTGGCGCAGCGGCCCGAGAACGCGGGCAAGACCATCGTCGCCCTGCTCCCCGACACCGGAGAGCGCTACCTGTCCACCGCCTTGTTCGCGTGAAGGAACTTACGCTGACCTTACCGTCCCTTACAGTATTCTTAAGTTATGCTCCCCGCACATGACAGCTTGCCGACGGCTTGGTACGCTGTCTTCGACAGCGCGATCCACGACCGACGAACAGGCTAAGGAGGAAGGCATGCAGGCGACCGCAGCCCGACGCGTGGCGAAATCGATCGCGACCATCTGCGCGTCTTTCCTGCTGCTGAGCCTGTTCTTCGTCCAGCTGCGCTACGTGGGCATGACAGCTGGCCTCCTGCCCGTACAGAAGGCCGAGGCCAGCGTGGTCGCACGCGCGCCGCATTTCGACGGCAGCGGCACCGTTTCCGTCGAATACTGCAGCGAAGTGGTGGCTGGCCACGATGCCGACAACCCTTCGGGCCTGACTTCCACGAACCTGGCGTTCGACGACGCCTGGCTGGAACGCGACTCCTTCGCCTACCAGCACCAGCTGGCCACCGCCTGTTCCGTGCTGGCCGCCGTATGCAATTCCGAATCGCAGTTCTACGGCGGTGTGGAAGGCGCGAAACCCTATGCCGAGCTGGCGTTGGGCGCCTTGGGTTTCGACGACGTCCGCACCGACTCCTACGCCTTGCGCAGCGGCATACTGGACGAGATAGGCGCGCTCTTCGCCGGCTCGCACGACGTGGCGGCCTACACGTTGGCCAGCAAGACCGTGCCGGGCAAGAAGGGCGAGCCGCCGACCACGATCCTTTTCGTGGGAATACGGGGCAGCTACGGCATCGAATGGCTGAGCAACTTCAACTTCATGAATCCCGTCGACGCCGACCATCAAGGCTTCAAGGCCGCCGAGCGGGAGATCGAGGAAGCCCTGTTCGACTACGCGCGCGAACGAGGCGCCGATCCAGCGCACACCCGCGTCCTCGTCACCGGCCACAGCCGCGGCGGCGCCATCGCCAACCTCTTGGCCGCGCGCTTGGACAATCTGGACGGCAGCCCCCAGCAGCTGGCGCCGGCGCGCAACGTCTTCGCCTACACCTTCGCCGCCCCGTGCGCGACCAAGACGCCCGACCGACAGGCCGCCTCCTATGGCAACGTGTTCAACATCGTCAACGAATCCGACATCGTGCCGCAGCTTCCGCTTTCCATCTGGGGATACGGACGCTATGGCACCAACGTGGTGCTGCCCGACGCAAGCAGCGCGACGTTTGCCGCCACGCTCGACGACATGCAGGACGCCTACCGGCGCAACACGGGCATGGAATACCGTCCGAACGAAGGCGCGCTTGACTCGCTGGTCTCCTTCGAGGCCGAAGCGGCACGCAACGTGCCCGACGTCGATTCGCTGGCAAGCCCGGCGGGCATTTTCGGGGCACTGCAGACGCTGGCGGGGCTGGACTGCATAGCGGCCATCGACGCGCACTGCCCCGACACGTACATTGCCTGGATGCAGGCCACCGACCCCGGCAACCTCACGTTCCGCTCTGCGCACGCCACGGCTCCGGGAGCGCTGCAAGCCGTAGCCTGACGGATCCGCCCCGAGCCGACGAGTCCCCGACCTACCGCAGCTTCGCGCGGCGCTCCTTCCAATCGGGCAGGTAACGCGTCATGAGGGCCTGGAACGCCGGGCCATGGCCGCGTTCGAGCAGATGGCACAGTTCGTGCACGACGACGTATTCCAGGCATTCGGGCGGATACAGCGCAAGGCGCACGTTGATGCAGATGCGGCCCGTGGCCGGCTGGCAGCTGCCCCAGCGGCTGGTCATGTTGCGGTACACGAGCTTCTGGGCCTTCACGCCCATGACCCGTTCCCACTGCTCCACAAGCACCGGGGTGCACGCCTCCACGACGGCGCGCCATTGCGCCACCTCTTCGGGCCCCGCTGCGGCGGCGATCCCCGTCGGCGACACCGCAAAGGCGGTGCGGCGTCCGTCGATCCACGGACGCTTCTGCCGGACGAACGCCTTGACGAAGGCGTCGTCCACCAGGAGCGGGACCGACGCCTGCACGCTGCCGTCGGGCTTCACCCGCAGGTTCAGGTTCTTGACGGGCTTGCGCGTCACCTCCACCGGCAAGCCGTCCACGTCCAGCACGACGGGCGGAAGCGCACATGGGCGCCGACGCTTCGCCGCGCCGCCCTTGCGCGCCGTCACCGCGCGCGCCTTTCGTCCTGGACGGAGCAACTGCCCGGGAGCGCGGCGGAAGCAGCTTCGCCTCCCGAGCCTTGGCTCAGGCCCTGGCTTCGGGCTGGGCCTCCGTCCCGATCCGCCATCCCTTCTTCGCCCGGTTCCACCCTGCCGCGGGAGGCTTCGAGCGCCAGATCGTAGGCCTTGTTGCGAGCAATGCCGAACTCGTCGGCCAACGCCCGCGCGATCTGTTTGCCCCGCAGGCCGCCGGCCGCGAGCTCCGCCGCGCGCGTGCGCGCCGCCCCTTCCGCCTGGGCGCGCTCGCCCGCCTCCTCGGCCGCGCTTGGCCCGTCCACCACCACGACGATCTCGCCCTTGATGCCGCCCGCCCGCTCGCGCGCGGCGAACTGGTCGCGCACCTGCGGCACCGCGCCGCGCACCACCTCTTCGTGCAGCTTCGTGAGCTCGCGGCACACGGCCACCTCGCGCTGAGGGAACGCGGCCGCCAGCGCCTCGAGCGCATCGACCAGCCGGTTGGGGCTCTCGTAGAACACGAGCGCGGCGTCAAGGGCGCGCAGCGATTCAAGGAGAGCCTGACGCTCGGCCTGCTTGCGTGGGAAGAAGCCGCCAAAATAGAAGCGCGGGTCCATGCAGCCGCTGGCCACGTACGCCGTCGCGGCCGCCGTAGGGCCGGGCAACACCTCCACGGGCGCCTGCGCCTCGCGCGCAGCGCGCACCAGCCGCAGGCCCGGGTCGGACACGCCTGGCATGCCGGCGTCCGAGCAGTAGACCACGGTTTCGCCCGCCAGCACGCGTTCGACGATGCGCGCGGCCCGGTCGGCCAGCGTCGCCTCGTCCAGCCGTTCGAGCCGCTTCTCTATGCGGAACGCGGCCAGAAGCCGGCCGGTCACACGCGTGTCCTCGGCGCATACCACGTCGGCGGCGCGCAAGGCGTCCAAGGCGCGCGCGGTCATGTCGCCCAAATTGCCCAAAGGCGTCGGGCATATGACCAATCTGCCTTGTTCCCCGTCCGGCATCGTTCCCACCTCTCAAACCCTGCGCCTGCACCGCCTCGGCGCCGCACCATCAATTGTTTTGCCGACCGATCCCCCGTTCAACCCGCCCACGGAGGGAGCCGCCTTTGCGCCTGTCGTGGGCGGCGCCATTCATGATCGCACAACGGGCATGCTTTTCCCAGCAGAAACAGGCAGATCGCACAGGCGCGACGAACGCGCGCGGGACCGGCCTGCCTCTTCTTTTATCTGAGCGCGGCGCTCGGCGTTGCTTTGGCGTACAATGGAGGCGGCCGGCCCGGTCGGCAGCCATGCGCCCTGGTGCTGACGCCGCCGCCCTCCCCGACCCCTCACCCGAGAGAAAGGCTCACCCATGCAGAGAATCACCGTGCAATCCGCCGACGGTTTCATCCTGTGCGGGCGCTCCGACGCGCCCGAAGACCCGAAGGCGGCCGTCGTCATCGTCCACGGCCTGTGCGAGCACTACGGACGCTACGACTACCTGGTCGAAAAGCTGAACGCCGCCGGATACGCGGTCGTGCGCTTCGACCACCGCGGGCACGGACGCTCCATGGGGAAGAAGACGTGGTACGACGACCGCACGCAGATCGTGTCCGACACCGACCTGTTCGTCGAACGCGCCCGACAGTCGTTTCCCGACCTGCCGCTTTTCATGATCGGGCACTCCATGGGCGGGTTCGGCGCGGCCAGCTACGGCACGGCCTATCCCGGCAAGCTGGCCGGTTACGTGCTGTCCGGCGCCTGGACGCGCGACCATAAAGGCCTGGCGAAGGCGGACGAAGCGCTTTCCGACAGCACGTACGTCCCCAACGAGCTGGGCGACGGCGTGTGTTCAGACCCCGCCGTGGGAGAGGCGTATCTGGCCGACCCGCTAGTGGCGAAGGAGTTCTCGGTGGCGTTGCTGCGCGCCGTGCACGAAGGCCACGACTGGCTCCGCGCCAACGCGGCCGCGTTCGCCGATCCGGTCATCCTGCTGCACGGCGGCGACGACGGCCTGGTGTCTCCGCAGGACAGCATCGACTTCTTCGAGGAAATCTCATCCACCGACAAGTCGCTGCGCATCTATGCGGGCCTCTATCACGAGATCTTCAACGAGTTCAAGCGCGACCAGGTGATCCGCGACGCCATCGAATGGCTGGACGACGAGCTGGCGCACTAGCGCACCAGCGCCCGCGAACGGCATGCGACGACGAACGGGGCCTCGATCCGAGGCCCCTTCTTCTTGCGCACGTCCCTGCAAGCGCACAGCCGTGCGCGTGGAACCTGCGCGTGGCCACAGTGCGCGGCCCTTGCGCGCGGAACCGCCGAAGCCCCCTGCTCGACCCGACTCGCGACAAGCGTCGCCGTCTCTCCCACAGGTTCGCGCCAGCCACGTGTCGCTTTCGTTCCGAACCCGCGAGATCCCCTGACGACTCTCCCCTGCCGACTAGCATGGGCTGCGCAGCCCGCTGCGGAATAGTTGACGAAATTGTAACGAATTAGCACTCTCGCTTGACGAGTGCTAACCAACAGACTATAACGGAGCTGTAAAAAGGAAAGCAGGAGGCTTCGGGGTTCACGCAGGAGTCGGCGGTTCTTTCGCCGGCGTGTCGCCCCGGGCCACACGAAACGGAGATGATTGCTATGTCGATGATGGTACCCATGCGCAGGAACCGCAACTTCTTGAGCGACCTCATGACCGACCCGTTCGACGCGCTCTTCGATGCCGCCACGGCGCCCGTGCAGAAGATGACCCCTACGCTCATGCGCACCGACATCAAGGAGACCGACGGCGGCTACGAGCTGGTCATCGACATGCCGGGCTTCAAGAAGGACGACGTGCAGGCCGAGCTCAAGGACGGCTACCTCACCATCACGGCCCAAACGAAGACCGAATCGGAGGACAAGGACGAGAAGGGCACGTACGTCCGCAAGGAGCGCTTCAGCGGCAAGTGCAGCCGCACGTTCTATGTGGGCGACGACATCGAGGAAGACGACATCAAGGCCAAGTTCGAGGACGGCACGCTGAAGATCGACGTTCCCAAGAAGCAAGAGCAGCCCAAGCTGGAAGAGAAGAAGACCATTTCCATCGAAGGCTGACGTACTCCGGACGCCCCCGCGCAAGGACTCAAGGCGGAGGCTTCCGGCGAACCTCGCGAGGCGTCCCCGCCGCGCCCCAGTGCGCGGCGGGGCGGGCATGACGGCACGACGCACCGCCTGACATGCCGCGGAAGAAAAAGGCGCAAGGCGAAGCGCCGTTCGAGCGGCAGGTGCGTTGAGGAAGGCGACCGCAAGGTCGCCTTCCTGCTATCATGAAGCAAACGGCCCTGCGAGACGAGGAGGAACATGGACAAGGAGACCGAGCGCGGCCTGCAGACGTTTCGCCGGTGGGTGGCGGACACGCGGCCCGGCGGCATGGTGTTCTTCGGCGGCGCAGGCGTGTCCACCGAAAGCGGCATTCCCGACTTCCGGAGTCCCAACGGCCTGTACGCACAGAAGTACCCGCATCCGCCCGAGCAGATGATCTCGCGCAGCTTCTTCGACGCGCATCCGGCGGAGTTCTTCGACTTCTACTGCGACCGCATGCTGGCGCTCGACGCCGAGCCCAACCGGGCGCACCAGAAGCTGGCCGAACTCGAAGGCAAAGGCACGCTTTCGGCCGTGGTCACGCAGAACATCGACGGGCTGCACCAGAAGGCCGGCAGCAAGCACGTGTGCGAGCTGCACGGAAGCGTGCTGCGCAACTTCTGCATGGGTTGCGGCAAGGCCTACCCGGTGGAACGCCTGTTGAAGCTGCGCGCACAGTCCGCCGACGGCGTGCCCCGCTGCCCCGCGTGCGGCGGCATCGTGAAGCCCGACGTGGTGCTGTACGAAGAACCGCTGGACGAGCGCACGCTCAGCGGCGCCGTCGCAACCATCAAGCACGCCGAACTGCTGGTGGTGGCCGGCACCTCGCTTGCCGTGTACCCGGCGGCTGGCCTGATCGATTTCTTCGCGGGTTCGCACCTGGTCATCGTCAATCGCACCCCCACGCCCCGCGACCAACACGCCGACCTGTGCCTTGCCGCGAACGTCGGCGACGTATTCGACTTCTAGCCCGAAGGAGCCCCATGCCCGAAACCGCCATCCCCCAACTCGCCGACATCCGCCAGGTGTCCGACGGTTGGATCAAGAAGTACGTCCTGACCTACACCCTGCCGGACGGTTCCACCTATGAATACGAAAGCGCCTCGCGCAAGAGCATCGACGCCTACCGCGCCGAACTCGAAGGCAACGCGCGCGGCGAGCGCCCCGTCGCGGACGCCGTGTGCATCGTGCCGCAGACGGCCGACGGGAAGCTGCTGCTCATCCGCGAGTTCCGCTATCCGCTGAACAGCTGGTGCATCGCCTTCCCCGCCGGGCTTACGGAACCAGGCGAGGACGTGGCCACCTGCGTCGACCGCGAGCTGCGCGAGGAGACGGGCTACGCGTTGCGCGCCGACATGAACGCCGCGGCGCTCGAACCGCTGCCCCAGGCGGGCTACTCGTCCACCGGCCTCACCGACGAGACCGTGCAGGTGGTGTTCGCCCAGGTGGAAAAGGTGGCCGACGCGCAGCCGAAACCCTCCGAGCACATCGAGCCGTTCCTGCTGCCCATCCAAGACGTGCGCCGCTTCCTTGACGAGAACGCCACCCCCATCGGCACCCGCGCGCAACTGGTGCTGGAACTGTTCGCCCGCAGGTAACGAGGAAGCCCTGGTAATTCTCCCTACAATGTGAATTTTGATTCGAAGCCCATGAGAGAAAGGTCAAAGCCCCTTTCTCGTCTGCAAGATTATTGTTCGGTCCGACACGAAGACGCGCGCTTCATCGGCATCCTTGCGCAGCTTATTCTGGGATCCTTTGCTTGAGCTGGGCGACGAGCCATCCGTATTCTTCTTGGACGCGCCGGTACGCCTCGGCCACCGGAGCGCTGGCCCGCGCGACCGTCGCCATGATCTGGTCGTAGTCGCGTTCCATGACGCGGACGGCTTCCGCATCCAGCAACCCGCGCTCTGCCTGTTCGCGCAGCAACGCGAGCACCTTCTGCTTCGGAAACGCGTCCTTGTAGCTGCGCGTGCCTACCAGCGCGCTCACCGCGTCGGCCACCGCGACGATGCGTTCGGCCGGCGCCAGCTCGGCGGCGGACAGGCCGCACGGATAGCCGGACCCGTCCAGCTTCTCGTGATGGCGCACGGCCGCATGCAGCACGTCCTCGTCAACGCATCCGGCCAGGATGTCCTCCGTCAACGTCACGTGCGTGCGCATGATGGCCATTTCGTCGGAGCTCAGCTTGCCCGGCTTCTCTAGAATGGCCAACGGCACACCGATCTTCCCCAGGTCGTGCAGCAGCGCGCCGCAGTAGATGCGCGCCGCAGCATTTTCGTCTTTTCCCAAACGCAACCCCAGCTCGTAGGCCACCCAGGCGGTCGTCACCGTGTGCGTGACCGTGTGCCGGCTGCGGAAGTCGATGACATGCACGAGCATGTCCAGATACGACGCCGCCTCGCCAGCCACCGGAAGTTCGTCGGAGAAGCGAAACGGGTTCGCCCGCTCGTCGCTCGTACGAAGCGCCCCCAGAACGTCGAACCGTTCTTGCGCCTCCGTGAAAAGCGCCACCGCCCGGGGCGAGAACCGCCCCGGCAACGCGCGCATGAGCCGATCGACCACGCATGCGGCGTCGGCATCAGGCTCTTCCAGCAACAGCACGTCCACGCGGTCGGCCACCTGCAACGCCTGGGAGAGGAAACGGACGCGCGCATCGTCCTGCTCGGTGAAATAGCGGTCGGACATGTGGTGGTACAGCACCACTTCCGCGTACGGCGCAAGCGGCGAAAGCTCCTTGAAGAACAGATAGCCATAGAAGGAGTGCTCCCATACGTCGTCCGTTTCGAACGCCACCAGCCGGTCGATCTCCTCCGTGCGGTACGCGCCTATGTCGTGCAGCATGGCCAGGAAGAACGCCGCCCGACGCTCGGCCGCCGAAAGGGAGGCGTCCGCCTGCAGCATGGCATCCAAGACGGCCGCCACGCGCAGCCCGTGGTCGACAAGCCGCGGATCGACGCAGTTGAGCGCACGGCGGATCATCATGGCCGCATCGTCGAGCGTGAGCCCCTGGTCGAAGCCGCAAGGATGCGCGAGACGGACGTGGGCCTCGGAGCCGAACAAGTCTCGCCGTTGTTCGGACAACTTGCTCAATCGAGCTTCGCCATTTGGGCGCGGGCCTTGTCCATCTGGGCGTCCACATCGATGCCGACGATGTCCAGCCCTTCCGCGGCGACGAACCGCACCTCGGGAATGCCAAACATCTTGGCGATGCCGCATAGGTACTCGTAGCCGAAGTTAGCACCCTCGACGAAGCCGCCGCAGGTGGTGAGATAGGTGAGGCGGTTGGCCTTGCAAATGCCCTCGCACTGGGCGTCCTCAGTGTAGTGGAAGGCGATGTCGCACACGCTCACGTGCTCGATGTACACCTTGAGCGCGGCGGGGAACGAAAGGTCCCAATACGGCGCGCCGATGACGATCTCGTCGGCCTTCGCGAACTGCTGCGATAGGTCGAAGATGGGATCGTCGAACACGCCCGCCTTCTGCAGCTGCGCGCGGTAGGCCACCATGCCGGCGTCGAACGGCTTCAAGCCCATCTCCGCCAGGTTCACTTCGACGACGTTTTCCTTGCCTTCCAGATACTCGCGGCACAGTTCCAGCGTGCGGGACTGCTCGCCACGCATGCAGGCATTGACGAATAGGGTGGTCATGGGTTGCTCCTTTTTTGCATTCCAAGACGAAACGGTTTGAGGAGCCCTATGATACCGCAACTGCACCGAACCTCAGGCGTGAACGAAGCCGAAACGGGCCCGCCGAAGCAACTGGCGGGCCCGTCCAGGGAGGGAGATGGCTCCTAAGTCGCGCCTTACGCTTTCAGGAACGCGGCGACGTTGTTCGCAGCTTCGCGGCCGGAGTTCACCTGATTGCCGAACGCGGTGCCCGGCATGTTGATGGTGTACACGTGGCGGTACAGCATGTTGCCGTCGTTGCCGATGGCGTAGAGGCCCGGGATAGGCTGCAGGGACTCGTCAAGCACGCGACGGTCCTTGTCAGTGGTGACGCCGCCCACCTCGAAGAAGAAGCTGTAGCCCAGTTTCGCCA
>HHCFC01400__coassemble_2053_pt1 | contig 13142 bp, 9 predicted proteins | sample HHCFC01400__metabat2_high_PE_058 | metagenome-assembled genome bin HHCFC01400 | reverse complement strand
GTGGCATGTCGGTGGATCTCGCAGAAGGTTTTCTTCCAGTCCGTCGAGAAGAGCATCGACAAGGACCGAAAACTGACGGTCGAAGAAATCCTGTCTCAGGCTTTCGCTCTCGGTCAGGGGCTTGACGGCCTTCGCCAGGGCGGCAACGCCGGGTTCGGGCGTGGAAAGGGCACCGGCGTACGCCCTGCCCGTCTCTTTGCGCACCTTGCCTAGCCGGTCCCTGTCGTCCTCGGCGGCGACGAAGGAGCATGTCTGGCACAGCAGGATGGAGTATGCGAATGCGGACTGGTCGTTGAATCCGGCATCCTCCAGCATCTGAATCCCCTGGTTGATGATGCGGTTGGATTCTCCGAGGCCAGGGCCTATGGCGGCGAGCCTGCGCGCGACACCGGGATATTTCCTCAGAGTGCGGCGCAGTTCCCCCAAAAGAAGCCTGAACCACGGCTTCCAGCCCTTGCAGGGCCCGGGAAGGGAAATCTCGGCGTTGACCCGCTCCATGACGAGATGGACCACGTCTTCCCTTCGCCCTACGTGGTAGTTGATGACGTTTGGCCTCGCGTCGATCTCCTTGGCCAGCTGGCGGATGGACCAACCGTCAATCCCGAACTCCTTGGTGAGTCTCAAAGCGGCATCGCAGATCAGGCTTGCGTCAATTGCTGGCAGATCGGCTGCCCGTCGTTTTGCACGCATGTCCGGCGCCTTCCTGTTCGTGGGTTACGATAGCATACCATGTTTCCATGGCGCCGGCACAAGACGCTTTCGGCCGGAACTGCATGCGGGACGGAGCCTCGCCGCAGGCCGAAGCCGTGCAGGCAGGCCGTCAGGCCTGCGCCCACGCGCTTCCGCCTGACGCCCCTCACGTTGCCCCGCACGTCTCCGCGCCTGCGTGCGCCACTCACCCCCGTGCTCGCTCGCGCCCGGCATGCGCTTGTTCCCATGCGTCACGTCTACGCGCTTCCCGTCAGGCCTTGAAGCGCCATCCCTCGGCTTCGCGCCTTATCCTGACGAAGTCGCGATAGATCCCCTCTTGTGCAAGGAGCTCTTCGTGCGTGCCGTGCTGCACGACGGCTCCGTCGTCCAGCACGAGGATCTGGTCGGCATGTTCGACGGTTGCCAGCCTGTGGGCTATCACGACCACGGTCTTTCCCTGGGTGAGTTCCGAAAGCGCCGCTTGGATCAAGGCTTCGTTCTCGGGGTCTATGCTTGCCGTGGCCTCGTCCAAAACGACGATGGGAGCGTCCTTGAGAAGGGCCCGGGCGATGGAGATGCGCTGCTTCTGACCGCCGGAAAAGGCGTTGCCTCCCTCTCCCACAACGGTGGCGTAACCGTCGGGAAGGTCGCGCACGAATTCGTCCACCTGCGCCCTTCGTGCGGCGTCGAGCACCTCTTCGTGCGTCGCGCTTGGCTTTCCGAACCGGATGTTGCCCTCTATGGTGTCGTTGAAGAGGTAGACGTTCTGGAAAACCGCCGAAAAGTTCTTAAGAAGGCCGTTGCACGTGAGGTCTCTCACGTCGCGCCCGCCCACGAGCACTGCGCCTTCGCTGACGTCCCAAAAGCGCATCATGAGGTTGGCTATCGTGGTCTTTCCCGAACCGGACGGGCCGACGATGGCGCACGTGGTGCCTTCGGGGATCGTAAAGCTCGCTTTTCGGAGGGCCTGCTTGCCGCTGCTTCCCGAATAGGAGAACGACACGTCCTTGAACTCGATGGCGCAGCCGTCCAAGGGAAGGTCCTTCCCGTCCTCGTCTATGAACCTCGCCTGCTTGATCGCGTCTATCCGGTCGAGTATGTCGTCAAGGCCCCCCAGCATGTGCGCCGAATCGCTGATGCGTTCCACTCCGGAGAAGATGGTGAAGGAAAACGCCGCGAGCGCAAGGAATATCCAAAGAGGAACGTTGCCAGAAACGAAGCCCGCCGTGGCGCAGGCGACCACGCCGACACTCGCAAGCTTGAGGGCCGCAAGGTGCACGACGTTTCTGGGGGTGAAGCCGAACTCTATGGCCACCCGGGCGTTCTTGAGCCGCTGCGCAGCGGAAAGGATGGGCTTCGAGGCGGCGGCGTCGTGTCCGTAGGCCTTCGCCGTCCCCAAGCCACGCACGAATTCCACGATGGCTCCCGACAGGCTTTCCGTCGCCTTGTTGGCGGCGGGGGAAAGCCGCTTTGACGTGCGGTTGATGGAGGCGAGGGCAAGGCACGAAACGATGGTTCCCGCCAATGCCGCCGCTGCGGCCGCAGGCTGAAGGACGAACAGGAAGCAGACGATCGCGGCGAGGTTGACGTAGCCGTTGATCACGGCATCGACCATCTTCATTCCCTGCAGTTCCAAAACGCCAAGCTCCGTGGTCGCCGTTGCAAGTATGTCGCCCGTCTTCACCTGTGAAAAGTAGCCGAGCGGCACGCGCTTCAGGATGTTGCCGATGCGTATGCGCTCTTCTGCGGCCACCTCGTGTCCGATGGATTCCTGCAACCTGTTCTTGCCGTACGTGAAGGCGAACCGCAACACCACGCAGCCGGCGATCGCCAGCAGGGAAAGCCCTGTCCATGACGGGTCGAGCACGGACGTTCCGCGTGCGTCCTCTGCGACCCGGGCAAGAAGCCACGCGGCAATCATGACCGGGGCCGCGATGGACCAGGTCATGAAAAACGAGCACACGCAGCCCAGGAAAAGCCTCTTTTTGTACGGGCCGGTCCACCTGACGATGCGGATGAGAGCCTTTGTCATCGGTTGCCTCCTTCGGCGTTCGATCCGGCGGCCCAGTCTTGGGTTCCAACGTGCGCCGCCCACATCCTTGCATAGAGAGGGCACGACCCAAGCAGGTCTTCGTGGGTACCGAGAGCGACTATCGATCCACCGTCGACGACCGCTATCTGGTCGGCGCGCGTGATGGTGGACAGGCGATGCGCTATGACGACGAGCGTCTTGTCGGCGGCAAGACGCGCGATGGAGCGCTGTATCTTGTCCTCGTTTTCCGGGTCGGTGAACGCCGTTGCCTCGTCCAAGACGATGACGGGCGCGTCTTTCAGGATCGCGCGCGCGATGGATATGCGCTGGCGTTCGCCGCCGGAAAGAAAGCGCCCTGCTTCGCCGGCGGAAGTGCCGTAGCCGCAAGGGAGGCGTTTCACGAATTCGTCGCAACATGCGGCGCGGGCGGCGCGCGCGATTTCCTCGTCGGTCGCCTTTGGCTTTCCGAGGCGGATGTTGTCCCCGATGGTGGCATCGAAGAGGAAATTGTCCTGCTGCACGAAGCTGACGAGTTCGGAAAGCTGGTCGAGCGGCATGCTTCTCACGTCCGTGCCGCCCACCGACACGGAGCCGGCATCGACGTCCCAGTGTCTGGCGATAAGCCGCGCAAGCGTGGATTTGCCCGACCCCGATGGCCCGACGAGTGCGGTGAACGTCCCTTGGGGCACCGACAGCGACACCCCGTGCAAGACCTCTTCGCCCGCCTTGTAGGAGAAGCGCACGTCCTTCATCTCCACGGCGAAGCCCGACGTTTCCGCGCGGGATTTTGGCTCGGGAAGTTCGGGCAGGTCGAGGAACTCGGCGGCGTCGGCGACCGCGTACTCCATGGACTTCATCTCGTTCACGAACGACGTGAAGCGCATGAGGGGATCCACGATGGCAAGGGAAAGCACGATGCCCATGGCCAAGCCTGACGGGGCAAGGCTGCCGGAGAAATAGAGGGCCAGGCCGACGGGAAGCACGCCGAGCAGCGTCGTCGGCATGATGCTCGACATGAGGTTCATGGTGACCCAGGTAGAGCGGAACCACTGCATGGTGAACTCCTTGAACGCGCGGACCGATCCCGCGTACTTCTCGTAGGAATCGCTTGCCTGGTTGAAGGCCTTTACCACCTGGATGCCTTCGATGTACTCCACGATCACCCCGTTCACGCGGTTGCTCTCCGCCATGTAGGCGGCATACTTCGCGTTGAAGTCCTTCAGGCTGGATGCGAACACGGCTAGCCCGACGGGGACGCAGGCAAGGCAAGCGAGCGCGATCCGCCAGTCGATCGCCACGAGCCACGCCGCCAGCCCTGCCGCCAGGACAAGCGATCCTCCCAGTTCGGGGATCATGTGGGCCAGAGGCGGCTCTATGCTCTCTATCCGGTCCACGAACACGTTCTTCAGGTTGCCGATGCTCTTCGCCTGGACGGTGCCGAGGGACGCCTTCATGAGCTTACGGACGAAGTCCTGCCGAAGCGTCTCCAGGATGGTGTAGGCGGAAACGTGCGAGAGAAGCGTCGATATCCCGAAGAGCACCTTGCTCGCAAGGTAAAAGACTGCGGCCAAAGCAAGCCACAGGACGGACCTGTCCCATGTCAGCGAGCCGTCCATCGCCATTGCCATCAGGCGGTACACCGCATAGAACGGAACGAACCCCGCACCGACGCTTGCCAGCGAAACGGCGAACGAGGCGATCATCTTCCCTTTGCACCGCCGCGCATAAGAGAAAAGGGTCTTGACCCACGGCCTTCCCTTCGCATCTTCGGGGGCCTTTTCGCGTTCGGCCATGGCATCACGTCCTCACAATCGATCTGGGCCGGCAGGCAGCCCTTGCCGCCGGTATTTGTTAGCCTTGGCTTATTGTCGAGGAAAGAGGCGCCGGGTTCAGCTCCGTTCGGGTGGATCCGCTCCGTTTGGGCAAAAGAGCCCTGTCACCGCCTCTGGCGGTATTCGCTTGGGGCAAGCCCCGTTGCGGCCTTGAAGGCCGCAGAGAACTTCGACGGGCTGTCGTAGCCCACGGACGTTGCGATGTCCACGACGCGCATGTCGGTTCCTCTCAGCATCTTCGCTGCCATGTCCATGCGCATGGACCTCACGTAGGCCGCCGGCGACGCACCGTAGATCCCCTTGAAGCATTCCTTGAACGCGGTGAGGGACATGTTCGCGCTCTGGGCCGCCTTCTCTACCGTGATGCCCGCCGAAAGGTCGGACACCATGAGGTCGCGTGCCGCCTTCACCCGCGCCACCCGTGACCGGGGGAAGTAAGGGAGGCCCTTCCCTTCGAAGGCAGGGTCGAGGGAGTCCAGGAACAGCAGGACTTCAAGGGCTTTGATCTGGCAGTATGCCCTCCGTGCCCGGGCGGGCGCATCGTAGAGCTCGCCGGCGATGTGACCCATGCGCCTGCAGTCCCGCAACATGAGCGGGTGCCCGTCAAGGCAGAGGCGGCGCTTGACGTCGTGCAGGTCGATGGAGAACCCGGGAAGGGCGCGCCGGATGGAGCCGGGGGCTTTGGCGAGGTCGAACGACACGGTGATCCCGCAGTAGTGCGACGTGGGGAATACGAACCGTCCCGCATGGCAGGAGCGGTCGTCTATCTTCAAGTCTCCGGAGGAAACGTAGGCATACGATCCGTTAGGCATGGGCTGCTCTATCCTGCCCTCCTTGCACCAGTCCACGCACAGGACGTCTCTTGACGTGGCGAAGGCGGAAAGGTAGCCCGCCATGCGGAATTCGTTGAAGGAGACCATGATACCGGGCAGGGCTTCGACGAAGCGCATGCTTCCGAAGCCCGATTCTCCTTCGAAGTTCATGACGCTCGACACGTCTCTTTCCGAAATCCGGTCGCCCTCTTTCGCAGGGGAAGGGCACCTGCCCTGCGCGAAAGGGAACGCCTCGTCTTCCTCTTTCCCTTCGAATATGCTTCTGGGCTTATCGCTCATCGGGGCTTTCCTCCGCCGCCCTTTCGAGGAAAAGGGCCTCGTCGCAGCATCGGTTGAGGAACTCGTGGTCATGCGTGACGAGCATGATGGCGATGTTTGCCCGCGCGAGGCTTCTGACGAGTCGGGCGACTTCCACCATGCGGTCGAAGTCGAGCCCGCTTGTCGGCTCGTCGAGCAGCAGGAGCCTCTTGCGTGCCAGCAGCGCGCATGCGATGGCAAGCCTTTGCTTCTGGCCGCCGGAAAGCGCCATCGGGTGGACGTCCAGCAGGTCCGAGAGGTCGAGTGCGGCAAGGGCCTCTTTCGCGCGGGCGACGGTTTCCCCGTCGTTTCTTCCGCCTGCCGCCAGGAGGCACTCGTTCAAGACGCTATCGCTGAAGAGCTGGTGATTCACGTCCTGCATCACGAGCGATGCAGCGCGCCTCCGGTCTTTGCGGGACAGCCTTTTCCCACAGAACTCGACGGTGCCTGCGTCGCGCCGTTCCAGGCCCGCTATCCCGCGCAGCAGCGTCGACTTTCCGATTCCGTTCTCGCCCAGGACGCCCACCACGCCCCCGTTCGGCACGAAGAGGCTCACCGGGTCGAACACGGCTTTGCCGTCGCGTTCGACGGTAAAGGACGACAGCCTAAGCCCTTCTTCGCCGCCTGCCTTCCGGGGGCAATCCTCCCGTCGAAGGCTGCTTTCTCGGCGTTTGGCGCCTGTCTTTTTGTGCCGGGCGCCGTCCGCCTGCCTGGCACCGTCCTTATGTCGGGCGCCGCCTGCCTTTTCCCGTCGCCCGCCGCCTGCGCGCGGGATCGATATCGCAAGCGCGTCTGCAGGATCGGTGGCGCGCAGCCCAAGCAGCTCGCGCTCGCGGCGGTCGAGGGAGGCAAGCTCTTCCGGGGCGAACTCTCTCGCGATGCGTCCGTTTTCCACAAGCACTGCGCGGTCCGCCAGGTCCATGGCGAAATAGAGCCTGTGCTCTGCGATGACGACGCTCTTCCCTTCCTTCAGCACCGAGGCGATCTCGTCATGGAGCGCGCGGACCGACGAAGCGTCGAGGTTCGCCGTAGGCTCGTCAAGCACGAAGACGTCGGGCCTCGATGCGTCGATGGAGGCAAAGACAAGGCTCTGCTTCTCTCCGCCGCTCATGGTGCTCACGTCGCGGTCGATAAGCCGCTTGGCTCCAAGCGACGACACCGTTTCGCGCACCCGTCTTTCTATCTCGTCGGCCGCAACGCCTTGAGTCTCGAGCCCGAACGCAAGCTCGTCGTTCGATGTGAGGTTGAAGAACTGGCTTTTGGGGTTCTGGAACACGCTTCCCACATGCTTGGCCAGTTCGTACATCTCGCATGCGGAGGGGTCGAGGCCGCAGACGCGCACGCGCCCTTCCATCCTGATCCCCGGCTCGAAAGAAGGGACGAGCCCGTTGATGCATTTCGTGATGGTGGTCTTGCCGGACCCCGACCTGCCGACAAGCAGCACGCATTCGCCGCGGCGCACCGCAAGGCTGACGTCGTCGAGAATGCGTTTTCCCGACGGTGCCGTGCAACAGACGTGGGAAAGCGACACGACTGCCTCTTCGTTTCCGGCTTTCATCAAAACGAACCTCCAAAGAGAAAGGTCAGCGCCACGGCGAGGGCGGAAAGCCCCAGCACGGTCCAATCGGAAGCGCGCATCGCCAGGCGTTCCGTGTCCGTCGATGGGGCCGGGTTCTCGATGCCCCGGCACGTTGCGGCGCGGGCAAGTTCCTCGGCGGTCTGTGCGGCGGACATCACAAGGGGCACGGCGAAGCATTCGGCCCTGTTGCGGAGAGGGATTTCGCGCAGGGCCATCGCGTCGCGGATGTGGGACGCCTCTTCCTTGAGCGTGGGGAAGTAGCGGAGCGTTACCGTCAGCGGCACGAGCACCGTCTGCGGAAGCCTCAGCTTCGCAAGCGCTGCGCCAAGCCTGTGGACGGAAGAGTCGGAGATAAGAAGCGCGCCCACCATGAGGCAGAGGTATATCTTGCGCGAGAACGTGAAGCTGATGGTGAACATGGTCGCCGCCACTCCGCCAATGTTGGGGAAGACGAAGCACAGGATCCCGAGAAGCGCCGCGTATGCCGCAACGAACCCTGCCGCCATCTTCGGGTACCCGGCAAGCGCTTGGAGAAGCCCGGCCGCGCAGACGAGGCACAACTCCACGGTCAGGCTTTTCTCCGCGAACGCAAGCACCGACGCCGCCACCAGGACGCCCATGAGCGTGCGCGGGTCAAGCGCAAGAAAGCCTTTGCGCTTCCGGCGGCCCAAAAGCGTCCCTTCGCCAAGGCCGTCCTGTCTCAAGGCGCGAGCCTCCATCACACGAGCCCCGCCTTCACGAAGTGCTTCCTGAACATGCCCCGCGCAAGGTAGGCGCCCGCAAGTCCGCAGACGAAAGTCGTGGCGAACATCGCGATCATCATTTCGGGCGTTGCTGCGGCTTCGAGCGTTGCCAGATAGTCGGCGCCCATCCCCTGAGACGAGATCTGCGCCATGAACGAGTCGTGAAACGCCCATACCGGCAGGGGGCTTCCGCACATCCCGAAGCCGAAGACCGCATAGGCAAGGGCGTTGCCGAGGAAGCTGCGGTGCCTCGTCGCCGCGCGCACGACTTCGGCGACGAGGCACGACGCGAGCATCGTCCCCAAGATGAGCGGCGTGAACATTCCGGTGACAAAGTAGACGAGGGAAGGCACCATGCCCATGACGAGGACGGTGCCGAACTTGGGGACCTTGGCGCATGCCAGCATGAACGGAATCCCGGCAAGAAGGGCGTCGAGCGCAGGCATGAAGACCCAAAGGTAGGGATGAAGCCCGGAAACAAGCATGCAGGCGAAGTTCACGACGAAATACAGCGCCGTGAAAATGCCGATGGTGATGAGGTCGCGGCCTTTCAGCGCGCGGGGCTTCGACGAGACGGTATCCGATCCAACCATGCGTCACTCCTTTGTTAGCTAATGTTAACTTAACAAACGGAGTATAGGCAATCGCCTTTCGCCACCTAGCCCAAACGGTCTTGATCGTTCCGTTTGGTCAGAATGATGCCGAAAGGCCGACCGCGCGCAAGCGCGCGAGGCCGGGCGGGAAAGAGGGGCGTTCGGCGATCGACGAGAGGCCGGGTGCACGCAGGCGCGCGAGATCGGGGTGCGTGGTGCCTTGCGAAATTTGCTCCTGCACGCCTGTCTGCGTTAGCCGGTGCAGCTTAGTAAAGGACCACGTTCTCTCCTGCCAGGTGGCGCTCTACGGCGCCGACGTCCTTTATCACCAGGCAGCCTTTTCTCCGTTCCAGCACCCCTTCCTGCTTGAGCGATGCCAGAAGGCGGCTCAGCGTGGTGATGTGCACGTTGAGGAAATCGGACATGCCTTCCAATGTCATGTTACTCGGGATGACGACGGAACCATCTTCGTCGGGCTTCTGCGTATGGCACAGGTCGCACAGCCATTGGAGGATGCGCTTGCTGGTGGAATGAATGCTTCCCAAGGCAAGCCGGTAGCTGAGCTGTAAAAACGAAAGGTGCTCGGCCGTCATTACGTCTTCGAACAGGGCGGGGTCTTCCGCTGCGAAAAGGGCCGCCTGCCTTTTTGTGAACCCCACCATGGCGGTGTTGCGCCGCGCCGTGTAGCGGAAGGTCCCTATCTGGGCAGAAAAACGGTCGTTCTCGTTGAGGAACGCATGGTATGATCCCCTCATGAAAAGCGATTGGCTCTCCGGCGATCCATTGAACAAGAAACTGCACCGGATTTGCCCTTCCAGGACGAGGAAAAGGTACAGGTCCTCGTCGGTGAGGCAAAGGGAGTCGAAGTGCTCTCCCTTGAAGAGCTTGATGGGTTTTCCTTCGCTTGCATGGTCGGCAAGCTTTCGCGCCGTCGCTTGCATGCCGTACAGATGGGCCGGGTTCGGACTGATCGTCGTCGCCTGTTTTTTGCATTGTCCCCCAACGGCATGATCGCCGTTGGCTTCCATGCTGCCATTGTACCCGGAACGAGGCCTCTCTGCGAAAACCGCTGTTATCCCTTCTTGAGGATATTATCGAAGGATAAACCTGCGCCTCATCGTGCGCTTCTGGAAACGCGGGAGCTTCCTTGGGTAAGGTAGATGCATCTTGCTTCCCCCGCTGTCTGCGCCTCTCCGTCTGACGTGAAAGGCGCTCTGTTCACGAACACGCTTGCCGGACGTGGCGTCGGGGGGGGGCTCGCCTTTGCGGCACCGTCGAAGCTTGCTGTCGCACGGTGCTGGCCGAAAGCGAGGGGGGATGGCGACGAGAGACAAGGAGAGGACATGGCCAGACAGGGTATGCTCGTCGATTTGAGGCGCTGCGCAGGATGCTATGCCTGCGTCGTTGCCTGCCAGATGTGGAACAACCAGAGTCCAGGCGTTGCATGGGGCCATGTGGAAAGGCGAGAGTGGGAGGACGGGGAAACGTCCCACCGCAGCTACCTTCCGCATGCTTGCATGCACTGCATCGACGCCCCATGCGTCGCGGCGTGTGCGACCGGGGCAAGTTACAAGCGCGACGACGGCATCGTCGTCGTGGATTACGACGTTTGCATCGGGTGCGGCACCTGCATCGAGGTGTGCCCGTACGGCGCACGCACTATCAATGCCAGCGAGGCCTACTATTTCGATGCCGAAGAGGCCGCTCCCTACGAGACCGAAGGGCCGCAGCGCGTGAACGTCGCCGAGAAGTGCATTTTCTGCTACCCGCGTATCGACCGGGGACTCGAGCCTGCCTGTGTGCACAACTGCCCCGGCGGTGCGCGTTTCTTCGGGGATGTGGAAGACCCCGAAAGCGCCATCTCTCAGAAGATAGCGCAGGAGGGTGATGCCGTTCACAACCTTTCGGGCACCTCGTTCTACTACGTGCCCTTCTCCACCATGCCCGCAGACTTGCTGCCCATGCCTGGTTTCTACAAAAACGAGTCGGCGGACGCAGGAAAGGGCGAGGGTGAGCAAGCCGAAGGCGCGGCGGACGCGAGCCCGCTCATGGTGGCGGGAGGCGTTGCGGCGGTGGCCGTCGTGGGGGCCGGTGTGGGCGTTGCCGTGAAGAGGTCACGTTCGAAGCGGCCAGCCGGACCGGACGCATCCCAAGTCGAAACCGAGACGCAGCGCGAAGAAGGGAGCGCCGACCATGAGTGAGAACGTTTTTTCCGGAACCGTTTCCAGACGCTCGTTCCTGAAGGCAGGTGCGTTTACTGCGGCCGTCGTTGCTCTGGCGAACGGCGGGTACGAATTGCGGTGGCCTGAGGAGGCGTTCGCCGATCAGGACAGTCCCGAGGAAGTGCGCTACACCTATTGCGACATGTGCAACCAGGTACCCAAGTGCGGCATCAAGGCGACCGTCAAGGAAGGCAAGATCGTGCGGGTGGAGGCGCGCAAGGACGGCTGGCCCAACACGCCCATTTGCTCGAAGGGTCTGGCAAGCTTGCAGGAGCTGTACGACCCGCACCGCCTGCTGTACCCCATGAAGCGCACCAATCCCACCAAGTCGCGCGACGAGGATCCAGGCTGGGAGCGCATCGGCTGGGACGAGGCCTATGACACCATTGCGCAGCACATGTTGGATGCCAAGGAGAAATACGGTGCCGAATCGGTCATGCTGTACTGCGGAGATCCCAAGGAGCCGCGCGGCGCCATCAACCGCTTGGCAAACCTCTTCGGCACGCCCACCAATTCGAACGAAAGCTCTTGCTGCATGATGGCCGCGCAGATGGGTGCTGCCATGGTGTTCGGAGAGCGTTCGGTGGGTGCCGATCCCACCGAGGCGTCGAAAAGCTGTTTGATCTGGTCGCTCAATCCGGCGTGGTCGATGGCGTATCGTTTCGGCAACCTGCTTCGAGCCAAAGACAACGGCACCAAGTTCATTGTGGTGGATCCTCGCATCACGCCGACAGTGGAATCGCTTGCCGACATCCACCTGCAGCCGCGCCCCGGTACCGATGGTGCCTTGGCCTTGGGCATTGCCCACGTCATGTTGAGGGACGGCCTCTACGACGCCGCCTTTTGCGAAGAATGGGTTCTTGGCTTCGAAGAATTCCGCGCCTACGTGCAAGACTTCACGCCAGAGAAGGTGGAGGAAATCACCTGGGTGCCTGCGGACAAAATCGAGGCTGCCGCCCAAATGTGGGGGCAGGAGACCCCCGGCGCGTTCATCACCAGCGCGGCTCCCACTGTGCACGGTTCCAATGCGGGTAACACCCAGCGTGCCATCTGCAGCCTGGTGGCCCTGGCAGGCAACTTGGACGTGACAGGCGGATTGCCCATCGATGCGGGACTTCCCTTCACGGCGTTCGCCGATACCATGGCCTTCGAGCGGGTGGACCTGTACGGAAAGGGCGGCCTGCAGGCCAAGCGTTTCGATGCCGAAGACTTCCCTGTTTGGGCGTATTTCAACAAGAACATGCAGGCGAATCGATTCCCTGAATACATTGACGAGGGCAAGATCAAGGTCATGATGATGTGGGGCGGCAATGCCATGATGTGGCCTCAGAGCGACGTCTACCAAAAAGCCATCGGCAAGCTGGAGTTTTCTGCGGCGGCTGACTACTACATTCGCCCGTGGACGCACAATTTCATGGACATTGTGCTTCCTGTGGCCATGTGCTACGAGCGCATGGCGCCGTTCGCCGTCTTCGGCCGCAAGATCTACCTGCGCGAGCCCGTGGTGCCGCCCGCGGGAGAGGCGCGCGAGGACTACCAGATCGTGTTCGAACTGGGCTGTAGGCTGGGGTTGGAAGAGGATTGCTTCGGCGGCAGCGTGGAGGCGGCGCTCGAAAACATTCTGCAGACGACAGGACTGGGCATTACCATGCAGGATCTGCGCGACCATCCCGAGGGGTACGTCGTCCCCTCCGACGGCAAGCCGACAGACCGCAAGTACGCGACGGGCGGTATACGCTCGGACGGGCAGCCCGGCTTCAACACGCCCAGTGGGAAAGTGGAATTCCTCTGCCAAGTCATGAAGGAATGTGGATGGCCTGACGACGAGTTGTTGCCTCGGTACAAGGAACCTGTCTACAGCCCGGTGAGTACGCCCGACCTTGCCAAGGACTACCCGCTTGTACTCAACACGGGGTCGCGGGTACCCATGTACACGCATAGCAAGCTGCGCGACTGTCCGTGGCTCAACCAGTTCATGCCCGAGCCCATCGTGCGCCTGCATCCGCGCGACGCCGAGGAGCGCGGGCTGCAGGAAGGCGACATGGTGCGCGTGTTCAACCAGCTGGGCGAAGTGAGCGCGAAGCTGGAGGTGACCAACCTGGTGCTCCCGGGGGTCATCGACATGTTCCACGGATGGGAGGACGCCAACGTCAACAAGCTGGTGTCGCGCGACTTCGATCCGGTGACGGGGTACCCGCCCTACAAGGAAGGACTATGCCAGGTGGAGAGAGCGTGATCTGATGCACGCGGGACGCGCCCCGGAAGCGCGTCCCGCTGGGAGCTTTTCTGGCGCGCGCTGGCGCGAGGCGGAAGGCGCGCGG
>HHCFC01400__coassemble_2033_pt1 | contig 13267 bp, 9 predicted proteins | sample HHCFC01400__metabat2_high_PE_058 | metagenome-assembled genome bin HHCFC01400 | reverse complement strand
GAAGCCCGGCAGCATGCGTTCGTACGCCTCGCTGATGAGCATGAGCCACAGCAACACGTAGAACGTGATGAGCGTGCTCGTCATGATGCTGCCCGCCGCTTCCTCGCCACCGACCCCCAGGCTCCTGAACAGCAGGGCGACGGCGATGCACAGCGTCGCCAGCGGGCTGATGTAGTCGACGTTGGCCTTGCGCACCCGGAACACCGCCAGGTACACGACCATGAAGGCCGCCACGCACAGGCAGATGAACGAGGTCAGGCTCGACTGCGCGTAGTCCAACCCGGTCAAAAGACGATCGGATTCTATGACGAAGCCACAGACGAGCGAAAACGCGAACGCCCCCGCCGTCGCGCGGCGCGCCTTGGAGAAGGCCTCGGCCAGCGTGGTGGCAGGGGCAAGCGACTCCCTCATGCCCTGGGCGACGTCGGCGCGGTACCTGATGCACACCAACAGCATGACCAGGGAAACCACCAGGACGACCGTCAGAAGCCCGTGCGAGAGCATGCCCGCCTGCGAGGCGAGGAAGAACGTGGCGACGTCCACCACGTACGAAAGGGCGATCATCACCAGCGAGAAGCGTGGCCGATAGGCCACGAACACCGCCATCCAGCACAGGATGGTCAGCGACCAGCCCATGCCTGCGGCCGCCTGCATGACCAGCTGCAGCGGCACGGACGTCACGCCAAGCGACCCCAGCACCAGATAGACCGCCATGGCGGCGACGCCGATCAGGAACAGCGGCTCGGGCCGCTCGACCACTTGGAAGTAGGAAAGCACGGCCACGACCAGAAACGTCGCCCCGTCGACGGCAAGGCCGAACAGAGCGAACTCCTGGCCGCTGTAGGGGCCGGAATTCGAGTCAATGAGCCGAGCACCCTGCAAAAGGCCGAATCCCACGATGCACAGCACCATGAGAACGGCGGTTTTCCTGTCGACAAGCTTCTGCACTGCACGGCCCTTCTTCATGGGTTGCCTCGTTCGCAGTGCGTATACTACCACACGCCTGCATGCCCCTCGGATTCCACGCCAGCTGGCGCACGTGCACGCCCCCTTCAGGCCCCCAGCTCGCATGGTCGCCCGAAACGGTCGGCTTTTTCCCACACCGCGACCGTTTCGGGCGACCATGCGAGCTCCGCTTTCCTCCGTTCCCCATAAAATGCTTCTAATTCGATAACATTTTTGGGGAGAAACAGGCCTTAAGGAAAGAACCATATCCTTTCTTCACATGTTTGCGTATAATCGGTCAGGAGAAGACTGTCACCGCATGCTTCAAACGCACCCGTGACGAAGAGGAGTCCCGCACATGACCCAGCAACCCCGCAACCCCTATGGGAGCGACCCACGCCGACAGGCCGGCAGCGATCCCTATCGGCGCAGTTCGGAAGCCGACCCCTATCGGCAGGGCGCCTACCCGGGAAGGCAGGCGGAACCGAGCTCGGCGCGTCCTCGGGCCGGGCGCCCGGATGGCGCATACGGTCAGACGGGCCGTCCGAACGGGGCGTACACCCAGGCCAACCGCGCTCCTTACGGCCGCCAGGGCGCCGGACAGCGTCCCGCTGCCGGAGCGCCCGCCTACAACCGTTCCCGTTCCCAGGCGAACCGCAACCGCACGGCGGGAGGCACCGAGTACAGCGACTATTCCCGCTATATCGATCAACGCCAAAAGCGCCGTCGCAAGAGCCCGCTCGCCATCGTCGTGTCGCTGGTGATTCTGGCGGCCATCGGCGTGGGCGTGTACTTCTTCCTCAACCCTCTCTCGTTCGAAGTGACCGTGAACGGCGTCAAGCACACGGTCGACCGGGGGGCGACCCTGGGCACCACGCTCGAGGAAGGCATGGCTTCCCCGCAGCCGGGCAACCTCTTGGCCATCGACGGCACCGTCGCCACCGAGGGAGGCGGCGACAAGTTCAGCGCCACCGTCAACGGCGAAGCCACCAACGACGAGAAGCGCGAGCTCAAGAAGGGCGATGTCATCGAGATCGCGAATGGGGCAGACACGACCGAGACGTTCCAGTCCTCCACGGAGGAAGTGCCCTTCACGCGCGTGGAGGACGAGAACTACTGGAACGGGTCGCTGCACGTCTACATTCCCGGCGTGAACGGCGTGCGCACCACGAAGACCGGGGACGTGTCCGGCATCACGCTCGTCGAGGACACGCAGCCCGTGGTCAACGAGGAATACAAGATCTACAACGCCAACGTGGGCGACGACAAGGTGATCGCCCTCACGTTCGACGACGGCCCCTGGCCCGACTCCACGGACCAGATCCTCGACATCCTGGACCAGTACGATGCCAAGGCGACGTTCTTCACCATCGGAAACCAGATAGAGTCGCATTCCAGCACGGTGAAGCGCGCGCACGACGCCGGGCACCAGATCTGCACGCACACCTGGGACCACGCCTCGGGCAGCGGCCAAGGCGTGAACCTGACGTACATGACCGCCGAGGAGCAGATCAGCGAGGTGCAGAAGGGCATGGAGGCCATATCCTCCGCCACCGGCGCCGATGCCAGCACCGTCATGCGCGCGCCCGGCGGCAACTTCTTCGGCGACCTGGTGTGGACGCTGCAGCCCTACATCACCGCCGAAGTGGGCTGGAACGTCGACACCGAAGACTGGCGACGCCCGGGCGTCGACGCCATCGTCGAGCGCATCGAGAGCGCCCAGCCGGGCGACGTCATCCTCATGCACGACGGAGGCGGCGACCGCTCGCAGACCGTCGAGGCGCTCAGGCAGGCGCTGCCCGTGCTCAAGGAGAAGGGCTACCGGTTCGTCACCGTCGACGAGCTTTTGGCCTACCCCATCCCCACGAGCAACGAATAGCCTGCCGGGCCGAGCGAGCGATCAGCGGGCGCACCGGCGTCAGGCCAGCCCCGCCTGCTCCAACATCTCCTGGGCATGGGCGAGCGACGCCTCGGTGACGTCACCGGAAAGCATGCGGGCGATCTCGGCCGGGCGCTCTTCGGCAGAGAGGCGCTGCAGATCGGTTTCGGGCATGCCCGACTCCCCTTCCGCCTTGCGCACCACGTAATGGGCCTCGCCGCGCACGGCCACCTGCGCCAGGTGCGTGACGACGATCACCTGGTGCGTGCGCGCCAGATCCGCCAGCACGTCGGCCAACGCCACGGCGGTGGCGCCGCCCACGCCGGCGTCCACCTCGTCGAACACGAGCGTGTCGACCTCGTCCACGGCGCCCAGCACCACCTTCACGGCCAGCATGACGCGGCTGACCTCGCCCCCCGAGGCGATGCGGGCGAGCGGGCGGGCCTGCATGCCTGCACCCGGCCGGAACAGGTACTCCACCGACGAGGGCCCCGTGCGCGTCCAGGCCGCGCGCTCGAGCGGCTCCACGGCGCACACCAGCTGGGCGCCGCCCATCTCCAAGCGTGCCATCTGGGCAGTCACGGCCTCGCCGAAGCGCGGCGCCGCCTGCAGGCGGGCCTCGTCCAGCACGCGGGCGGCCTGCGCCAAGGCCTCCTCCGCCGCATCGAGGGCCTTCTGCGCCGCGCGCTCGCGCGCAGCCGCATCGTCCACCAGCGACACGAGGTCGGCCGCCTCGGCGCGGCGGGCCAGCACGTCTTCCATCCGCGGGCCGTACGCCCGCAAGAGCCCCTGGAGGTCGGCCATGCGCTCCTGTTGGCGTGCCAGAGCTTCAGGATCGAACTCCACCTCGTCGCGATAGGCGCGCGTCTCTCGCGCCATGTCTTCCAGGACGTAGCCGGCCTCGCGCAGGGCGTCGGCCCACTCTCCCAGCCGAGCGTCGAAGCGCGCCGCCCCGTCGAGCGCGGTCACCGCGCCGCCCAAGGCATCGAGCGCACCCGATTCGCCCGCGAGTGCTTCGTGAGCGGCATCGGCGGCCAAGGCCAGCGCCTCGGCATGCTCGACCTTCGACAGGTCGGCCGCAAGCTCGTCGTACTCTCCTTCGCGCGGGTCCACCGCGTCGATGCGCTTGAGCACGAAGCGCGCCTCGTCCAGCTTGGCAGACGAGGCCGCAGACGCGTCGCGGACGCGCGCCAGCTCTGCCGCCGCTTCGGTTGCCGCGTCGAAGGCCTGTTCGTAGGCCTTCCGGGCCGCGGCCACGTCCTCGCCCGCCCAGGCGTCCAACAGGCGCACGTGCACGGCGGGCTTCATGAGCTGCTGGTGCTCGTGCTGGCCGCACAGATCCACCGTGGGAGCCACCGCGCCCGCCAGCTCGCCGACGCTGGCCATGCGGCCGTTCACGGTCGCGCGCGAGCGGCCGTCGGCACCCACGCGCCGCGTGGCGACCAGCTCTGCGCCCTCGTACGCGTCCGCGTCTTCCAAGGAAGCGACGCCGAAGAAGCGGCCCGACACGGTCAGCGCGTCCTCGCCGTCGCGCACCGACCCCTTGTCGGCGCGCTCCCCCATGAGCAGCTTCAATGCGGAAAGGAGCGCGGTCTTGCCGGCACCGGTCTCGCCGGTGAGCACGGTCAGGCCACGTGCCGGCTCCAGCGTCGCCTTGCGGATCAACGCCAGGTTTTCCACTTGGATCTCATCGATCATCGCGCACCTCTTGCTGCTCGGCTTTCGGAACCATTCAGTATACCAGCAGCCCTCCTTCGGAGAAAGCCGATTCATGGCAGTACGTCACGGCTGGAACGCGGCTTTCCGCCTAGGCGCAGTAGATGCGGACGGCGTCGCGCAGGAATTCCGCCGCACCGGGCGCGATGGCTTCGTAGTACGCCTTGAAGCGCTCGTCGGCCACATAGGCCTCCGCCAAGCCACGGTGCGCCTCCTTGGAATACGCGCCGTCCTTCCAGAAGGCGCATAGCCACTGCCGGTGCAGGTCGGCAGCGCGCTGCGCGTCCGCGCCCGCCGGGTCGCCCAGATCCATGGCGGCCAAAAGCGCGTCCTTCATCTGCGCCTCCAGTTCTTGCGTGCGCTTCCACTGATCCTCGTTCATGCCCATCACCTTCGCGTTGCTGGCGTCGGCCGCTTCGTCGCCCCAGCGCTCGCGCACCTCGGCACCGTGCTTCCGCTCGTTTTCTTCCACGAGGCCCTGCTTGAACGCCTCGAACTTCTCTTCGTCCTTCATCGGTTCGTTTCCTTCCATGCAGGCGAGCGTCTTCTGCACGCTCGCGATCAGTCCGTCCAAGCGCTCCCGACGGGAACGCAGTTCGCGCAGATGCCCGGACAGCGCCGTGCGGACATCGAAGGCGGGGTCGTCGAGCAGCCGTTTCACGTCCGCCAAGGCCATGCCGCATTCACGGAACAGCAGCGCATGCTGCAGCCGGTCCACCTCGGCCGGGCCGTAGAGCCGATACCCGTTCGCCGCACGCTGCGCCCGCACCAGCCCCACGTCGTCGTAATGGTGCAAGGTGCGCACCGTCACGCCTGAAAGCTCGGCCAGCTCATGCACCGTATAGGTTGTGCGCCGCCCGTCCTTCCCGTCCATGGCAATCCTTCCTGCCCCGATGGCCGCTCGTTTCCAATGCCGCCGGCTGTCGGCCTGCGTGCGGAGCCTTCGCCCGCTTGCCGAGCCAGGCCTTCGCATGCTTGCCGCGTCGCGCCTTGGCATGCGTGCCGCATCGCGCATCCGACCGGCCATCCGCTGACGTCTGCGGTGGCGCGAGCCGTCCCGCGGGTGCAAGGCCCCGGCCCGTCGCCATGACGACAGCCTACACCCTCACGTTACGTGAGGGTCAAGAGGTCAAGGAGAAAAACTTCTGTTGCTCGCGCGGACTTGCAGAACCCGTGACGCGCGCGAACGCAAGGCGTGCACGAACCCTACATGGCCTGCCTGCGCGGCGCGCCCAAACCTGCGAAACTTTCGCAAGGCGGACCGGCACCGACATGGCGGCGACCGGCCGGGTGTATAATCCGCCTCAGGCAAGGAATCTCGCGGCAAGGCATTCGGCCGCCCGACGGCAAGGCAGGCGACAGCCCATGGACGAGTCCAGACAACCCGACAACAACCTGCCCTTCTCGTGGATCACCTTCATCTACGACCTGGTGGACGTGCTGGGAGAAGAATGCCGCTCCCCCGAAGAGACGCTCGAGTGCTTCGCGTACGTGCTGGAAACCTACTACCCCAACTTCCGCATGACCGTGTACTACACCGAAGACGAAGGCGACTCGGAAAAGAGCCATCTCATCCTCCAAAAAGGCTATTCCCTCCCCATGGACGAGTTCGAGCGCATGATCGACGAGAACGAAGCCTTCATCAAGCCGTACGGCCTGGCCCGCCGCGCCATGTTCGTCGATGACTACGACAACACCAAGTCGCTCATGGGCAACGTCTTCGACGAAGGCTGCGCCGCGCACATCCCCATCGTGAGCCGGCGCGGCCTGCACGGCTGGTTCACGCTCTCCGCCATCGACAAAAGCTACACGTGGTCGGACAAGGAACGCAAGTGGCTGCCGGTCGCGGGCCATATCTGCGGGTCGTATGTCGACCTGATGCGGCTCGTGCAGCAAACGCGCATGGCCGACTGCGAGCAGGCGGAGGACGACGTGGTGCGCTTCTTGACCACGGCGCTCGACAAGCGTCGGCAGGATCGGGGCATCGCCGACCATGCAAAGACACCAGCCCCCCCCCCCGCACGCGGCGCCGCCTGAAGCGAGGGCGAAGGAGCAGGCCCTGCTCGGCCGGCTCACCGCGCGGGAACGCGAGATCCTGGGCATGGTTTCGAGCGGCCTGTCAAACGTCGAGATATCGGAACAGCTGTTCATCAGCAAGCACACGGTACGCAAGCACCTGGAGAACATCTTCGCCAAGCTCGACGTCAACAACCGCACCCAAGCAGCCCTGTTGGGAGAACAGCTGAACGCACGCTGAATCGCTCTCCCGGCGGCGGGGGCAGTGCCGACCCGCAGCGGCGGCATGAACGGGCGCCAAGCTCGTTGACCTCGCCGCACGCGAAGCAATAGGCGCCTTCGCCGTTCAGCTTTCCCTTGCACCTGCCGCAGTGGCTGCATGCGTATCCGCACATGGTCTCGCCTTCCCTGTCTCGAATCGCCCAGCGACCCCCTACTGCTCGGCTGACCCACCCCGCTCGACTGCCTCGCAGAACCCGGCAGTCCTGTCATCCGGCTGCTCCCCGTCGCCAAGCAGTTCCCCGTCGCTCGAAGCCTTGCACCGCCCATCGGTTCCGGATCTCCCAACGGGTCCGGCACGCCTGCGCGGGGAGCGCGCGGGCGCTCATGACGACAGTGTCTGCCACCGTCCGGCTGCAGGCAATACGAAAGGATGCGCAAAAAATACGAAGCGCACCTTATTGACAGCCCCAAACGGGCGGCAATCTATGAAAACGCTCGAATTTCCCGCGCCCCCTCCCGCTTGCTAGACTGAGGCCACGGGGTACGTACCGGCACACCGATCCCCGTTCCGCACGGCCGGCGGACGGGACCACTGCAATGGGGGTTACTATGGAATTCGAGAACGACCTTGGAAAACCCTGGCGCTACGAGGAAGACGGCTATACGGTCACGCGCTCTTCGATCTGGTCTCCTCCCGGCTGCCATCCGGTCGGCTGCGGCGTCAAGCTCTACGTCAACGAAGACGGCATTCTGGAAAAGGTGGAGGGAGACGAGAACAACCCGGTCACGAACGGCCGGCTGTGCGTCCGCTGTCTGGCGCTGAAGGACTACCTCTACAACCCGTCGCGCGTGATCCATCCGATGAAGCGCGCCCGCGAGGACCGCGGCAAGGACAAATGGGTTCAGACCACGTGGGACGACGCCTTCGACATCATCGAGCGGAACACCGCCGAGATCAAGGAAAAGTACGGAGCGGAGACCATCTGCCTGCTGAGCGGCACCGGCCGCGACGGCGGGATCCTGTCCCAGACCCTCGCGCACGCCGTGTTCGGCACGCCGAACTCCGCCTACACCCAATCGGGCTACGCCTGCTATGAGCCTCGGTGCGCAAGCGCGATGTTCGCGTCCGGCGTGGGGTACCCGGAAATCGACTATGCCGGCGGCCTGGCAGGCGGATACGACGACCCCGAATACGTGGTTCCGGAAGTCATCGTGGTCTGGGGCAAGCAGCCTCTCGCCTCCAACGGCGACGGGCTGTTCGGCCATGCCGTGCTCGACCTCATGCGCCGCGGGGCAAAGCTCATCGCCATCGACCCGCGCGTGAACTGGCTCACCACCCGCGCCATCCTCCAGCTGCGCCTGCGCCCCGGCACCGACGCGGCGTTGGGCCTCGCGCTCATCGACGTCATCGTGAAGGAAGAGCTCTACGACAAGGACTTCGTGGAGAAGTGGACGTGGGGATTCGACGAGCTGGCCGCGCGCGCCGCAGAGATGCCGCCCGAACGGGCCGCCGAGATCTGCGGGCTCGACGTGGACGACATCTACGCCGTCGCGCGCACCTATGCGCAGGCCAAGCCGGCATCCATCGCCTGGGGCCTGGCCATCGACCAGCAACAGAACGGCGTGCAGGCCGGCCACTGCATCCTCTCCCTCATGGCGCTGACCGGCAACCTGGACGTCCCGGGCGGACAGCTCATGGGCGGCGAGTTCCAGGACGACACCGTGGTCCCGAACTACGGCTGGAACAAGCTCGATCCCGAGCTGCGAGCGAAGACCATCGGCATGGACCAGTATCCCTACTACGTCAACTCCATCCTCAACGCGCATGCCGACCTGCTGCTCGACGCCCTGGAGACGGGCGATCCCTACCAGTTCCACATGGTCATCGTGCAGTCGAACAACCTGCTTTCGCCCACGAACAGCGCTCAGCCTCAGCGGTGGCACAAAGCGCTGCAGAAGCTCGACTTCGGCGTGGGCACCGACCTGTTCATCACGCCTACCATCCAGGCGTGCTGCGACGTGTTCCTTCCGCTCGCGACGGCGGCCGAGAAGGACTCCATCAACATGACCCACTACACGCTCTCGCCGGTCACGTACGGTGCCACGAACAAGGCGCTCACCATCGGCGAGTGCAAGGACGACTATCAGATCATCTGGGAGCTGGGCAAGCGCCTGAACCCCGACATCTGGAACGAAGACACGTACACCGACCTGCACGACTTCATCGCCGACGTGCGCCTCGCCCGCGAGATGACGTTCGCGGAACTGCGCGACAAGGTGTACCACAAGCGCGGCGTCACGTATCGCAAGTACGAGAAGGGCCTGCTGCGCCCGAACGGGGAGCTGGGCTTCAACACCCGTTCCGGCAGGTTCGAGTTCTATTCCTATCTGTTCCAGTACTATGGCGACGATCCCCTGCCCTACTATCAGGAGCCGCCGTTCAGCCCGGTCTCCACGCCCGAGATCGCCGAGAAGTACCCTTTCATCCTCATGACAGGCGCGCGCGAGTACGCGTCGTTCCATTCCGAACACCGCCAAGTGGTGCCGCTGCGCGAGCTGGTGCCGAACCCGTTGCTGGAAATCCACCCCGACGACGCAGCGAAGTGCGCCGTGGCCGACGGGCAGTGGGTTCGCATCGAGAACCAGTTCGGCCAGGCCAAGTTCAAGGCCAAGGTCACGCCGACCGTGTTCCCCGGCACGGTGCATGCCCATCACGGCTGGTGGTTCCCTGAAGACGATCCCGAAGAACCAAGCCTGTTCGGCGTATGGAAGAGCAACTGCAACTGCCTGGTGCCGCACAAGCAGATAGGAAAGCTCGGCTACGGCGCGCCGTTCAAGAACAGCCTGTGCAGCGTGACGCCCCTCGCCGAAAACCTCGATCTCGACCTGAAGGACTTCGCAGAGCGCTTCGGAAAGTTGGTGTACTGATGACTACCTACGGACTTCTCATTTCGTACGAGTGGTGCTCCGGCTGCCAGTCGTGCGAGGTCGCATGCAAGGAAGAGCATGGCCTGGGCGTCGGAGCGTGGGGCATCCGCGTCCTTGACGACGGCCCATGGTCGAAGACGGGGTCGGAGCACATGGGCAGCGACTTCAATTGGAACCACGTCCCCGTTCCCACCGACCTGTGCGACCTGTGCGCCGACCGCGTCGCCGCCGGCAAGGACCCGACCTGCGTGCATCACTGCCTCGCGCAGTGCATGGAATTCGGTCCCGTGGAGGAACTTGCGCAGAAGCTCGGCAACGAGCCCAAGCAGGCCCTGTTCGTTCCTCGATGACGGCTCGTCGGCCGCGCCCGGCCAAAGCGTCGGGCGCGGCCTCGCGCAGGAGGTGTGACAAATGAAGAAACCAGGAGACAAGGTGCTCATCACGTACCGGGGAACATGCGCTCAGGACGCCACGTTTCTTGACGAGAGAGGGCCGGAAAACCCGCTCGAGGTGACGCTGGGAAGCGGAGGCGTGTTCCCACCCATCGAAAGCGCGTTGTACGACATGGTGGAGGGAGAGACGCGCCAGGTGGCCGTGCCGGCGAAGTACGGCTTCGGAGAGGCCGACGCCCAGGCGGTGCGCTCGTTTCCCCTCATCGCGATGCCCCGGTGGCAGCAGATAGAGGCGGGCTCGTACATCGAGATCGAAAGCGACCGGGCCGCGCTGCCCGCCGTTGCCTTCGTGCAGAGCATCGATCACGACGTGATCGTGCTCGACTTCAACCATCCCTACGCAGGCAAGGACCTCGCCTACGAGGTGACGCTGGAATCGGCGGTCGAAGCGGCCACTTCGACGCAGCCGGGCCTCCGGCAATGAGACAGAGGGGGAAGATATGGCACAACGCGTAAGCAGCAAGAACCTGCCTTCGTGGTACGCCTGGGTCGTGCTCGCGGCGGTATGGCTCGCGGCGTTCACCGCCCCGGCGAACATGGTGAAGGTCACCGCCCTCGCCGCCCCGATCATGGAGTGGTTTGCGATCGACGAGGCGAGCGTGTCGTGGGTCATGTCCATGTTCTACATCATGGGATGCGTGTTCGCGTTCCCGGCGGCAGGCATCATGAAGAAGCTCGGCATGCGCAAGACGGTGGTTATCGCACTCGTCTTCGAGATCGTCGGCGGCCTCATGGGAGTTTTCAGCGGCAACAGCCTGCCCCTGTTCATGGTGTCCAGGGCACTCGAAGGCATCAGCTGGGGACTGCTCGCGGTAGCCGGCATCCCCGCCATCTCCGCATGGTTCGCGCCATCCAAGCGCGGGCTGCCCATGGGCATCTGGGGCATCTGGGTGGCCGTGGCGTTCATCCTGGGCCCGTTGCTGTTCGCCGGCATGTTCGACGCGCTGGGATCATGGCAGCCGGTCTGGTGGCTGAACATCGTGTTCGACGCCGTCATGCTCGTCGTGTTCCTTCTGCTCTACCGCGACGCCAGTTTCTCGTTCGACGAGCAGGAGAACCGCATCGAGCGCGCACCACAGGAGTTCGGCGAGACGGTGGCGAAGGGCACGTACAAAAAGGCTTTCCTCGCGCCTGCCGTGCTGTGCGCGGCCATCGCCATGCTCCTCATGTGCGGGGCACAGATGGCCATCGAGAACTTCCTGCCCACCTATATCTTCGAGAACCTCGACGTGTCGCTCACCGTGGCCAACCTCGTGTCGTCAGGCGGCGCCATCGCCGGCGTGGTGTTCTCCATCATCCTGGGCAAGCTTTCCGACGTGACCGGCAAGACGAAGCTCATCCTCATCGTCACGGTGGTGTTCGGCCTGATCTACTCTTGGATCGCATTCGAGACCACCAACCTTGCCGTGTACGCGTTCATCGTCGTCTGCATCGGCATCGCCGAAGGCGGCGGACCGGCCATGCTCTTCACCATTCTGGCGAAGGGATGCCCGGAAGAAGCCCTTCCCGCCGGCTCGGCAATCCTGGCCTTCATGCAGAACCTGGGCATGCTCGTGGGCACCACGCTCATCGGCACCGTGGTGAGCAACCTCGGATGGGCCACCGGTGCGCACTTCATTGCCGTTCCACTGTATGCGCTGGTGATCGTCACGCTGGTGTTCTGGAAAAAGGTGAAGTGAGCCGGGATCGCGGCGCGATCCGTCGCGAAGGAAGGAGGGGGTCGTGTCCGGTTTGGCCGATACCCCGGTGCGAGGGCCGGGCCGCTACGGATGGGTGGTGCTGGCCGTTGTGTGGCTGTGCGGGTTCGTGGCGCCGCTGAACATGGTCAAGGTGACGGCCCTGAGCCCCGTGCTCATGGCTTCGTTCGGCATCGACGAGGCGCTCATGGGCACCATCATGTCCTTGTTCTACGTGCTGGGAATCGTCATGGCGTTTCCCGCTGCGGGAATCGTCAACAAGTACGGCGTGCGCAACGTCGGCATCGTTTCGCTGATCCTGGCCATCGTCGGCGGGTTGGCGGGGGTGCTCTCGACCAGCGTGCCGGTGTTCATGGCCAGTCGGGTGCTCGAGGGAGCCGGCATGGGCATCATGGGGGTGGTCGGCGTGGTGGCTATCGCGCCGTGGTTCGCCCCGTCGAAGCGCGGCGTCCCGCTGGGCATTTGGGCCATCTGGGTGACCGTGGCGTTCATGGTGGGGCCAGCGCTGTTCACGGCGTTGTTCGACGCCACCGGCTCATGGCGGCCCGTGTGGTGGGGCACGCTGATGTTCGACGTGGTGGTGCTCGTCCTCTTCGTCGCCCTGTATCGCGCTCCCGGCTTCGTGTTCGATGGCGAAGAGCGTCCCGTCGAGATCGACGGAGCCGCCCGCGACAAGCTGCCCAAGCCCAACATCAAGGCGGCCGTGCGGATGCCGGTGGTCTGGCTTCTGGGGACGATGATGCTCGTGTACGCCGCCGCTTCCATGTCGATCGAAGGGTTCTTCAGCACCTACGTCTATTCGGAGCTGGCCGTTTCGCTTACCCTGGCAGGCGTGATCGTCACGTCGGGAGCCGTCGTCGGCTCGGTGTTCGCCGTGCTGTCGGGCAGGATATCGGACCGGATCCATTCCCGCAAGATCGTCTTGCTGGTGGGATGGATCGCCGGCATCGCCTATTCGTGGTTCGTGTTCTCGGTCGACAACCTGGTGCTGTTCGTTCCCATCATCCTGTTGATCGGCATCGGCGAGAATGCCACGTCCTCCATGATCTACGCCTCCACGGCAGAGATGATGGCACCGGACGCGGTCGCCGGCGCTTCGGCCGTGCTGGCCTTCATGCAGAACATCGGCATGTTCGTGGGCACCACCGCCCTGGGAGGCCTGGTGGGGGTTCTGGGCGACTGGACCCTGGCCGCCCATTGCACCGCGGTGCCGCTCTATGCGCTTGGCCTGGTGCTGACGTTGCTCGCCTGGCGAAAGCTTGTATGACCGCCGTGGCCGGTGCGGCACATGCGCCGGCCACGCACCCGCGCGGTCGGCGCCGCCAGAAAGGCGCGAATGGCATCTCGGCACTTTTCGTGCAGGTAACGTACAATTTTTTGCGCACTTTGACAGCAGGATAGCGTCCAGATAG
>HHCFC01400__coassemble_2019_pt1 | contig 13415 bp, 11 predicted proteins | sample HHCFC01400__metabat2_high_PE_058 | metagenome-assembled genome bin HHCFC01400 | reverse complement strand
TAGGCCTTCTCGGCGGCGATGGTGGACGCATGGGAATGCGACACCGGGCACACGCCGCAGATGCGCTGCACGATCTGGGCAGCGTCTTCGGGCGTGCGGCCCTCGACCACCAGTTCCATGCCGCGGAAACAGCCGCCGGACACCCAGGCGTCGGACACCTTGCCGTTCGTGACTTCCATCTCGACGCGGAGGTGACCTTCGATGCGGGTGATCGGATCGATAACTGAACGTGTCATTTAGGCCTGACCTCCTTCCGAATCGTCGGTGTCGTTCTTCGTCTCGGCGTCGTACTTGCCGATGGACTTGTCAGGATGCTTGGCGTCCCAGCCGCGCACCTTCTCGAAGTCCGCGCCGCCGTCCATGCGGCCGGTGATCTTCATGCCGAAGCCGTGCACCACCAGGGCGCCGGCCACGACGCCGGTGATGATGAGCGCGATCGTGCCGGGCTGGACCATCCAGTCGCCGATGCGCAGGTCGCGGTGACGCTTGTAGAACGGCGTGTTGACCTCGACCCAGTTGTGGCCCGGGTCGTTGGGGTTGGCCTCGCAGCATCCGATGCAAGGCGTGCCGGCCTGCACGCACCAGCTGCGGCGGTTGTTCCACAGCGTGACGCCGCAGTTGGCCTTCGTCTGAGGACCGCGGCATCCCAGCGGGTACAGGCAGTAGCCCAAAGCCTCTTCCTTCGAGCCGAACTCGTAGACGAACTCGCCGTTCTCGAAGTGTCCGCGACGCTCGCAGTTGTCATGGATGGTCTGGTTGAAGATGCCTGCCGGCTTGTTCTCGGCGTTGAGGTCGGGCAGTTTGCCCATCATGACGACGTCCACGAGCACCGACACCAGCCACTCGGGGTTGGCCGGGCAACCAGGGACGTTCACGACCGGCTTGTCGATGCCGTTCTTCTCCAGGAACTGCTGCACGCCAAGAGCGCCTGCGGAGTTGGGATGAGCGCCCATCCAGCCGCCGTTCACGGCGCAGGAACCCAGGGCCACGACCGCATTGGCGTTCGCGGCGGCTTCGAGCAGGTGCTCCGTGCCGGGCTTGTCGGCCACGCGCAAGGCCTGGCCTTCCCACCTCTCCAGCACGGCCCCCTCGTACACCAAGATGTAGTTGCCCGCCTTGATGGTCTGCGCCTTGGCCTCTTCCATTGAATGGCCGGCAGCCGCAGACAGCGTCTCCGAGTAGTTGAGGGAGATCAACTCCAGGACGACGCTTGCAGGATCCGGCGACTCCACTTGGGCGAACGACTCCGTGCAGCCCGTGCACGAAGCGCCTTCGATCCAGATGACGGGGTACAGGTTACCCTTCGTCGCGCCGATCACGGATCCTTCGAGGGCCTGCGCCACGCGCGGTGCCGCAAGCTCTGACAAGCCTGCCGCGACTGCGATGGCGCCACAAAGCTTCATGAAGCTGCGCCGCGTCACTCCACGGGATGACAGCAATTCCTGAAACTCTGAAACAGTGGCCTCTGTTTCCATGTGCACACCTCCTCAGGTGCTCTCGTCTGCTGTTGCTTCTGAGGGTATTTTCCATGAAGCGGCTGGTTATTGCTTGCTCGTCAGCGCGAACGTAACGTTTCGGCCGCAAGTGGTTCCAAAATGTTACGGATTATTTGCAGCGTAACAACACCTCTGTTCCTTCCCTTCGTGGCAGCGCCAAGGCCTCTGCGCATACGCCACGAGGGTGCCGGGCCGCCCCCTTCCCTCGCGCGCCGCGCGGCAGACCCGTCGCTCTCCCTGGCAGCGACATGATGGGGCCCGCACGGAAAGCAACCCCATCGGTTGTAGTTTTTGACGGGATCGCACAGGCGGGCGGCAGCGATTACAGTATCATGTCCTCTTATATGCAAGCAGAACGGAGAAGCAGGGACATGGACAACGCCAACCCGACCATAGCCTACCTGGGACCCGCCGGCACGTACTCCGACGAGGCCGCCCGCGCGTTCGCGAAACGCCTCGGCAGCGACGAGCCGCGCCTTTTGGAATGCACGTCGTTCGACGAGGTGTTCGACTGCGTGGACCGCGGCAGGTGCGCTTTCGGCGTGGTGCCCACCGAAAACTCGCTCGAAGGGCCCGTGACCGCCACGCTGGACAACTTCGCGTTCAAGAGCTCCGCCACCATCCTGGGCGAAGAGGTGCTCGACATCCACCACTGCCTGGTGCTGCATCCCGAAGCCGACCTGAACGACGTCGAGCGGGTGGCGTCGCACGCCCAGGGCCTCGCGCAGTGCCGCCGCTTCCTGAACGAGCGGATGGGCGGACGGGCGACCATCACCACCTCGTCCACCGCCGAAAGCGCGCGCCTGGCCGCCGAAGACCCGCATGTCGCCGGCATCGCCAACGCCTTCGCCGCCGAACTGCACGGCGCGCGCGTGGCAGAGGCCGACATCGAGGACCACTTCGGCAACCAGACGTCGTTCGTGCTCATCGCCCGCCCCGGGCATCCGCCCGTCTTCGAAGGCACGCGCCACAAGACCTCGCTCGCGCTGTTTTTGCAGGCGGACAAGGCCGGCGCGCTGCTGATGATCCTCTCGGAATTCGCCTATGCCGGCATCAACCTGACCAAGATACAGTCGCGCCCCACGAAGCAGGCCCTGGGAGAGTACATGTTCTTCGTCGACCTGGAAGGCTCCACGAACGACGTCGCGGTCCAGACGGCCCTGAACTGCCTGCGCCTGAAGCTGCGCGAAGTGAAAGTGCTCGGAAGCTACCCCGTGGCGTAAGCCCCAGCCCCGGCCGCCCCTGCGGGTCAGAACGCGATCACGCCGAGGTGTTCCAGCAGGATCTTGGTGCCGATGAGGATGAGCACGACGCCGCCGGCGAACGTGGCCGGGCGCTCGAAGCGCGCGCCGAAGCGGTTGCCCACCGCCACGCCCATGAACGACAGCAAGAACGTGGTCGTGCCGATGAGGGCGGCCGAAAGCCCTATGTCCACGCGCAAAAACGCGAACGTGATGCCCACGGCCAAGGCGTCGATGGACGTGGCCACGGAAAGCATCACCAGCTCGCGCAGGTCCAGCTTGGCAGACGGCTGTGCGGCGTCGCGGCCGCATTCCTCGCACCCTTCGCCATGAAGGCCGTCCCACAGCATCTTCGCGCCGATGAAGGCCAGAAGCGCGAAGGCGATCCAATGGTCCACCGGCGTGATGAAACGCTCGAACTGCGTGCCCAGAGCCCAGCCGACCAGCGGCATGAGCCCTTGGAACGCGCCGAAGAACAGGGCGATCACGACGGCCTGGCGCACGTCGACGCGCTTCATGCCCAAGCCCTTGCACACGGCCACGGCGAACGCGTCCATGGAAAGCCCCACGGCTATGCCGAACAACCCTATGAAGTCCATGCGCCCTCCTTCGGCCTTGGCGCCCGGAAAGGCGCGGACGGGATTCTACCACACGGACGGGCTCACGCGGTCAGCGTTTGGCCGTCCCGCCGGAAGAAACCTTCGGACACCAGGTCGTCCACGATGGACTCGAACAGCGCGCGGTCCACGCTGCCGCGGCCTCCGGCGGCCTCGAACGCGTTCAGGCGCGCATGGGCGTCGTCCAGCGGTATCCCCGGCTCGGCCAGCACGACGCGCAGCACCTCGGCGCGCTTCTGGCGGCGCGACCCCTCGAAGGCGCTCTGGCGCGTGTGATGGGCGCTTCTGCGCGAAGGGTTGGCCACCTCCTGCTTGAGGTGCGCGCCGTAGTCGAGCAGCGCGTAGTACCACGAGCGCGGGTCGTCTTCGGGGCAGGTGTCGGCCACCAGCGGCACGATCTCGCGGTCGGCCACGCGGTCGCGTCCGGGGAACAGGCAGTGGATGAAGACGGTGCGCACGTTCGTTTCCACGTAGACGGCTGGGCGGTTATGGGCGAAGGCCATCACGCCGGCCGCCGTGGCCGGACCGATGCCGGGCAAGGCCTGCAGCCCTTCCGCGGTCTCGGGCAGGCGCCCCGCATGCTCGGCCGCGCACTGGTCGGCCGCGCGCTTGAGCGCAAGGGCGCGGCGGTTGTAGCCCAGGCCCTGCCACAGCTCCAAGACTTCGGCTGGCTGGGCTGCCGCCAGCGCGTCGAGCGTGGGAAACGCCGCCAGGAACCGGTCCCAGTACCGGCCGACGCGCGCGACCTGGGTCTGCTGGAGCATGATCTCGGACACCAGCACCGCGTACGGGTCGTCCAGGTAGCGCCATGGCAGGTCGCGGTGATGGCGCGCGCCCTCGGCGCGCACGGCCTCCACGAACGCCTCGCGGCCGAGCCCGCCTTCGGGCCATGCGGGCGCGGCTCCCTGATCAGGCACACGACTCCTTGGCCAGCAGAGGCTCCCCTTCCACGACCGCCTCGAGAGTCGCGGCGCCACGTGCCTCGACGGTTGGGGCCGCATGTCCCATGGCCTCGACGATGGCCGGGTGCTTTGCGCCCCGCTCGAAAAGGTCGCGCAGCGTGATCTGGGAGAAGTAGTCGTTCAGCAGGCGGTCTGCGCCGTGCCAGACCTTGTTGTAGGCACAGTCGGCGTGCTTTTCGCAGTAGTCCGGGTCGATGGCGCACAGGGAGACGCTCACCGGGCCTTGGATGGCCTCCAGCACGTCGAGCATCGTGACGTCCGCCGGGTCGCTGTTCAGCACCAGGCCGCCGCGCGCGCCGCGCACCGTCCTGATGAGCCCTGCCTTCACCAGGTCGTGCTGGATGCTTCGGGCGAACGCGTATGGGATGTCCTCCTTCTCGGCGATCTCGGAGACCGAAACGTACTCGTCGCCGCTCTTGTAGGCGGCTCGCAGGATCCGACAGGCGTAATCGCAGCGGCGCGTGATGTCCATGTTTCTCCTAACTCGGCTACTTCAGCAGGTCGTCGATGTGTTCCAGGTCCGCGCGGAAGTCCTTCACCACGGCCTCTTCCAAGGCAAGGTACTCCTCGGAGTCCAAGGGCTGGTAGGCGGCCAGCTTCTCGAAAAGGTTCTCCCTGGTCACCGGCACGTAGCGCCGCGACATCAGGCCTTCCTTGTACGCTTCCTCGATGGCCTCGCGCGCAGCCATGTACATGTCGTAGCGCGGCATGCTGGCCGAATAGCGCACCAGGTCGCTGCGGTTCACGCCGCGCAAGGAAGGATGCTCGCGTGCGATCTCCATCCAGATGTCCACGCGCTCTTCGGGCGTGGGATAGTCGATGTCCACGATGGACAGCGGCTCCAGAAGGTCGAAGAAGAACGGGTCGATCTCTCCCGCCTCGGCTGCGGACACCAGCACGTACACGTCGGGGTTGTCCACCGCCGAGCGGATGAGGTTGATGGCCTCGCGCGCGCCGCGCGAAAGCTGCGAGAACATGAAGCCGCCCAGATCGTCGGCCAGATCGGCCAAAGGCGAGCCCCACAGGTCGATGTCCTCGAGCATGAGCACGCCGCGTCCCAGAAACTCGTTGCGCGACGCGTTCAGCTTGGGCGCGTTGTCGGCCTGCGCCATGACGCACAGCACCGGCATGCCCTGCAGGTTCTCCTCCATGCGCATCTTGATGGCCGGAAGGCCCAGCTCTCCCAACGTGGCCACCATGAAGCGGTTCGCGTCCTCGCGCGCGGGCGAACGGAACAGCAGCGTGTCGGCCGCCGGCATGCGGTCCAGGCCATGGCGCGCATTGAGCAGGCCCACGAGGTCTTGGAACTCCTCGTCCTGCTGCATGCCCACGCCGAAGTCGCGCATGACCTTCACCACGTCGTCGTAGCCGGCCAGGTCGGCGTACGTGATGCGCTCGATGGACGAGGACACCCTGACGCCCGCCTCTTCGGCGGCGTGGGCCAGCGCGCCGGTGATTCCCTGCTCCTTCTCCGACCGCTTGGCGGCGTCGGGCAGCGCCAAGGCAGGCTCGCCTTCGCCCGTGGCCTCGTCGGCCCCTTCGGACAGAGAGGCCTCCTCGAAGGCCTCCTGCGCGGCGGCGAGGCTTTCCGCCAGCGACGGCTCGGTCAGATGCTCCACCTTCATGAGGCCGGCGCCCATGCCCAGGAAGTCCTGCGAGATCATGTCGGTCATGTCTTCCAGGTCCTCGCGCGTGAGGCCGAACTCCTCCAGCTTGTCCAGCGCCATGCGCTGCAGCTGCTCGGCGCACCCCGCCACTTCGTCCGACGTCAGGTAGGGCTCCATCTTCTCGAAGATGTATTCCGCAAGCGAACGTTCCTTGAAGCGGCAGGCAAGCGCCCAGGCCTGCTTCAGGCCGTCGATGGCATCCTCTTCAGGCGCGCCGGACGAAGCCGACGCCTTTTCGAAGGCGGCCAAGTACAAGTGCATGCCCAAGACGGCATTGCCTGCGGCGCACGCCTGCACGGCGCGGCGCAGATAGTCTGCGGAAGAGTTGCCGCGGTCGTCTCCGCGGCTCGGCGTGCTGTTCGCATCCGCATTTTCCAACATGGTCCCACCTCCATCCGTGTCGTTGCGCGCGCATGCCCAAGCATGCGCAAACGTCTACAGCTCATGTTTCATTCTATCGGAGTAGGGCGCACGATCATAGGGCTGCGCGCAGAAACATCAAATATCGAAGCCGAGCGTTGACGGGTCGAAGCCTGCCCGTCCACTCCGTCGAAAAGGCGCCCCGCCGGAGCCGGCCGGGAAGGCCGCGGGGTGCCAGCCTCATTCCCAGTCGAGGATCTTCCAACCGCGCTTGCGGGCGGTGCGCGCAAGCGTCTTGTCAGGGTCGACGGCGAAGGCGTGCGTGGCGGCGGAGAGCAGGGCGCGGTCGGAATGGTGGTCTCCGTAGGCGTACGCCAGCTCCCAGTTCCCCGCGCCGAAGCGCGCGTCGGCGAAGTCCGTCAGGGCCACGAGCTTCTGCTCCCCCTCCACCGGCAGCCCCTCCACCTCGCGCGTGTAGGTGCCGTCGGGCGCGACGCGCATGCGCGTGGACACCTGGTTCTCGAAGGGATGGTGCTCCCTGGCCCGCAGGATGATGGGCTCGAACGTTGCGGAGATCACCACGACCACGTGCCCGGCCGCGGCATGCTCCCGCATGGCGGCGTCGGCCTCGGGCCGGAACAGCGGCGCGATGTCCCGGTCGTAGAAGTCTGCCAGGTACTGGTCGACCTCTTCGACGGGATGGCCCTCGAATGCCGAGAACACCAGCGAGCGCACCCAGCTCTCGTTCTGCGGCAGACGGAACTTGTAGGCAGCCGCCCACAGAAGGATGCGCAGCATGACCGAGTTCGCAAGCAGGTTGTGCTTCGCCAGGTCCAAGAACAGCAGCACGGGCGAATTGCCCGCGATGCTGGTGCCGTCGAAGTCGAACACCGCCAGCTGGACGGGCGCGTCCGCCACGGCGTCGAGCGCCGCGGCAGCATCCGGCGCAGCATCCGGCCGGCGCTCGGCGGCCAGCGTCTCAAAGACGGCAGGCATCGCGACTTCGGGCGCGCCGGCTGCGCGATCGTCGGCGGCCGGCGCGTGATCGGTATGTTCGGGCACGGGCATGCGCTTCTTTCTCGGCGGGGCCGGCCACCGCCTGCGGCCCCGCGCTAGTCCTCGATCTCGTCAATGCACTCCACGAACTGAGAATTATACAGGTCTGCATAGAAACCGCCAAGGCTCAAAAGTTCTTCGTGGGTCCCCTGCTCCACGATGTCGCCGTGCGCCATGACCAGGATGAGGTCGGCCGAGCGGATGGTGGACAGCCGGTGCGCGATGACGAACGAGGTGCGCCCGGCCATGAGGTTGTCCATGGCGCGCTGTATGCGCTCTTCGGTGCGCGTGTCCACGGAGCTGGTGGCCTCGTCCAGGATGAGCATGCGCCGGTCGGCCAGGATGGCGCGCGCGATGGTGAGCAGCTGGCGCTGGCCCTGGCTGATGTTGCTGGCGTCCTCGTTGATCTCGAAGTCGTAGCCGCCGGGCAGCGTCTGGATGAAGTGGTGCGCGCAGCCCGCCTTGGCGGCGGCCTCCACCTCCTCGTCGGTGGCGTCCAGCTTGCCGTAGCGGATGTTGTCGCGTATGGAGCCGCGGAACAGCCACGTGTCCTGCAGCACCATGCCGAACAGGCTGCGCACGTCCTCGCGCGCGAACTCCCGCACGTCGTGGCCGCCGATGAGGATGGCTCCCGCCTGCACGTCGTAGAAGCGCATGAGCAGCTTCACCATGGTGGTCTTGCCGGCGCCCGTGGGGCCCACGATGGCGACGGTCTGGCCGTGCCCCACCTTCGCCGAGAAGTCCTTGATGACGGGCTTTTCCGGGTCGTAGCCGAAGCGCACGTGGTCGAACTCCACCGTGCAGGCGACGTCTTCCGTGCGGGCGCTCACCCGGTCGGGAACCTCTTCCGGCTCGCCCAGAAAGGCGAAGATGCGCTCGGCTGCGGCGGCCATCTGCTGCAGCACGTTGCTCACCTGCGTGAGCTGCGTGATGGGCTGCGTGAAGTTCTTCACGTACTGGATGAACGCCTGGATGTCGCCCACGGTGATGATGCCCTGCACGGCGAAGAAGCTGCCGGCCACCGCCACGGCCACGTAGCCCAGGTTGCCCACGAAGTTCATGATGGGCTGCATGAGGCCGCTGATGAACTGCGACTTCCACGCCGACTCGTACAAACGGCCGTTCGTGGCGTTGAAGCGCTCCACCGTGGCGTCTTCCTGCCCGAACGCCTTGACCACGGCATGGCCCGAGAACGTTTCCTCCACTTGGCCGTTGATGGCACCCAGCGTGTCCTGCTGCGCCTGGAAGTACTTCTGGGAGCGCTTCACCACCACCATGACCAGCACTGCCGAAACCGGCAGGATGAACACGGTGATGAGCGTCATGAGCGGGTTGATGGACAGCATCATGATCAGCACGCCGACGATGGTGGTCGTGGACGTGATGAGCTGTGTGACGCCCTGGTTCAGGCTTTGGCCGAGCGTGTCCACGTCGTTGGTGATGCGCGAGAGCGTGTCGCCCGTGGAAGTGCGCTCGAAGTAGCCGAACGGCATGCGGTCGATCTTCTCCGCGATGCCCCGCCGCAGCAGGTAGCAGGTGCGCTGCGACACGTAGCTCATGATCCAGCCCTGCACGAAGGAGCACGCCGCCGACAGCACGTACAGCCCCAGCGTGAACACGAGGATCTGCGCCACGCGGTCGTAATCGATGCCGCCCGAGCCGTCGATCTTTGCGACGATGCCGTTGAAGAGCTCGGTGGTGGCCTCGGAGAGCACCTTGGGGCCCACGATGTTGAAGATGGTGGACCCGATGGCGAAGGCGAACACCACCACGAGCAGCACCTTGAAGCGTCCCATGAAGGCGAGCATCTTCCTGAGCGTGCCCTTGAAGTCCTTGGCCTTCTCGCCCGGCATCATGGGGCCGTGCCCGTGGCCGCCCATGGGGCCGCGGCGCGGCCGGGAAGGAGCCGCCGGGGCCGCGGGGGCGGCAGCGTTGGCTTCCGTTGCGTTGGTTTCCGTCACGTTGGATTCGGTCGCGTTCGCGCTCATGCCGCATCACCTCCGTTCAGTTCCTCTTCCGAAAGCTGCGAGAGCGCGATCTCGCGGTATTCCTCGCAGGTCTTCATCAGTTCGTCATGGGTTCCCACGCCGGCCACCCGGCCCTCGTCCAGCACCACGATGCAGTCGGCGTGCAGCACGGTGGAGATGCGCTGCGCCACGATGACCACCGTCTTGCCGGAAAGGCGCGCATGCAGCTCCTGGCGCAGGGCGGCGTCGGTCTTGTAGTCGAGCGCCGAGAAGCTGTCGTCGAAGAGGTATGCGCGCGCGTCGGTGGCGAGCGCTCGGGCGATGGCGAGGCGCTGTCGCTGCCCGCCCGACACGTTGGTGCCGCCCTGCGACACGGGGGCGTCCCAGCCTTCCTCCTTGGACGCCACGAACTCGGAGGCCTGCGCGATGTCGACCGCCTCCTCCATGCGTTCGCGCGGCATGCCCTCGTTGGCATAGGCGACGTTGGTGGCCACGGTGCCCGAGAAAAGAAACGCCTTCTGCGGCACGTAGCCCAACTGTCCGCGCAGCTCGTGCTGCGTGAGGTCGCGCACGTCCACGCCGTCCAGCGTGACCGAGCCCTCCGTCACGTCGTAGAAGCGCTCGATGAGCTTGATGACCGTGGACTTGCCCGACCCGGTGGATCCGATGATGGCCGTCGTGCGGCCTGCCTCCGCCGTGAAGTCCACGTGCTCGAGCACGCATTCCTTGGAATCGGCATAGGCGAACGACACGTCGTTGAAGGCGATGGTGGCGCCCACCGCCGCCGGGTCTTCCGGCGTGCCGGCGAGCAGGGCGTCTTTCGGCGCGGCGGGATCGCAGACCGTGGGCTCGGTGGCCAGCACCTCGTCTATGCGCTGCGCGGCCACGTCGGCGCGCGGCAGCATGATGGTTATCATGCCGATCATGAGGAAGCTCATGATGATGACCATGGAGTACGTGATGAACGCGATGAGATCGCCCGTCTGGATGACGCCCGTGTCTATGTAGTTGCCGCCTATCCACACGATGGCGACCGACACGCCGTTCATGATGAGCATCATCAGCGGCATCATGAACGTCATGACGCGGTTCGTGAACAGCTGCGTGCGCATGAGCCGGGTCGAGGCCTCGTCGAAGCGCGCCTCTTCGAACTCCTCGCGGTCGAACGCGCGGATGACCGGCAGGCCCGTGAGCATCTCGCGGGCCACCAGGTTCACGCGGTCGATGAGCTTCTGCATCATCTTGAACTTGGGCATGGCCACCTTCATGAGCACGCCGATGAGCGCGAAGATGATGACGACGGCAACCACGATGATCCAGCCCATGGCCGCGTTCGTGCGCGTGACCATGATGATGCCGCCGATGGCCAGGATGGGCGAATACAGCACCATGCGCAGCAGCATGACGGTGACCATCTGGATGAGCTGGATGTCGTTGGTGCCGCGCGTGATGAGCGAGGCGGCCGAGAAGCGGCCGATCTCGTTTTCGGAGAAGGCGACCACGCGGCCGAACAGCTTCGTGCGCAGCGTGCGGCCCACCTTGGCGGCCGTGCGCGAGGCGATGAACCCGACGGCCACCGCCACCGCCATGCCCAAGGCGGCCAGTCCCAGCATGAGCGCGCCGGTGCGCAGAAGGAAGCCCATCTGCATGTCAGAGAGGTTGTAACCCAAGTCCTCGTATTCCGCGCGCGCGGCGGCGATGCCCTGCTGCTCGATGAGCGTGTCGCTGTTGTCGCCGAAGCTTTCCTTCGCTTTGTCCAGCATGTCCAGGATCTGCTGTTTTTCGATGACGCCCTGGTCATAGGCCTGCTTCACCTGGGCGAGATCGAGCTCGGGAATGCGGTCTGCGTTGTGCACGACCACGAGTGGCAGCGCGACCATGCGGTCGAGTTCCGCCTGCTCGCGCCTTCCTTGGTCGTTCAGGCGGTAGGTGCCCGCATCCGTCTTGTCGTAGGCCGCGCGGAACGTGGCTTCCTCGTCGTCGGGCAGCATCATGGACACCTCTTCGAAGGTGGCCGCGCTCATCTCGTCGGTGGCGGCGTGCTCCACGCCCGACTGCTGGATGCCCACGTCCACGATCTGCGACGTGAGGTTGGGCAAGGCCAGGTCGGTGAACGCCTGCACCATGAGCAGGCACACGATGAGCACGACCGCGAGCTTGGAGTTCTTCAGGTAGCGCACTATTCGCATGGAAGGCCTCCTTCGGAGGGGGCGACGGGGACGGGAGCGGAAGCGGCGGGCGTGGAAGCGGCGGCGGGACCGGATGCGACGGGGCCTGCAGGCGCACCCGCAGGAGCGCACGCGGCGCAGCCAGGCCCGCAGGCCATGCCCGCAGACTCCAGGACGGCGCCTTCGAGAGCGGAAACGGTGGCGTGGGCGGACGCCTGCTCGTGGAATTCGAGGATGCGGTCGACGGTGCGCAGCAGATGCGCGAAGTCCTCTTCGCCCACGTACGCGATGACCGCTTTGGCGTGCTCCACGTGCAAGCGCTCAGTCTCCTGCGCCACGGCGCTTCCCGCGTCCGTCAGCTCGAGCGCCACGGCCCGAAAGTCGTCCCGCGTGCGGTGGCGCACGAGCAGGCCCTTTTCCTCAAGCGATTTGAGTATCTGGGAAAGAGCGCTCGGCGTGGTGTGCATGTGCGCGGCCACGCTGCCTGGGCGCGCCGCCTCTCCCTGCCGGCTCATGAGCCACACCACGTGCACGGCGCGCGCCTCTGCCGGGGTCACGCCCTCAGGCACCGTGCGCGACGTCGCGCGTGCCTGGTGAAGCCTTCTCATGAGATCGACGAAGTCGCCCTTCATCTCTTCGAGCGACGAGGCCAAGGAGTCCGCCTCGCCAAGGCCGGCGACGGGCCGCGTGCCGGAGGCTTCGCCCGTACCAGATACGGGCGAACCAAGATCGGCGGCTGCCGGCGCGAGGGAGGAGCCGCTCCCGCCGGAATCCGGCATGCCAGGGCCTGCGGCGTCTTGGGACGCCGAGCCGAAAGCCCCGACGCTTTGTTCCGAAGATCCGTCCACTCCGCCTCCTGTCATGTTCCTCGATAACAATTTAGCTGCTAAACTATATCACCGGCTAAATATTTTGCAACACTTCGTTTTGCTTTCGGTTCTTTCTGGTGCCCGTCAGATGCCCGGCCGGCGCGCCACCCGTCCGTCGTTGCTCCGTGGAAACCTGGCAGGCCACCCACGACAAACGCCCGTCGACCGACACGGATGCGAAGCTCGTGGACAAAATCGACTCCATTCCATAGATTCTGGAGCATCTGAAGCCTCCAGGACGTCAGCTTTCAAGAAAACACCTGTTCAAATGCATACATTGTCAATTATTTCCGGAATGAGATAAAGAATCAAGACGTTTTTGTCCAGAGCGTGCAGCAGCCCCACTCGGCTTTGCGTCGATGCCTCGGCAAGGGCCGCCCTGTTTCGCACGGCAACAAGGGCGCATCCCGATTGCCGCTTTCGCCTCGTCCCAAAACGAACCCGAGATCGGCCCTTGGCGGAACGGGCGTAGGAAGACGGGAATCCAAGGTCAAGCGTCGGCGGCGACCGGGATGCGCCGCCGCGACGGCCCAAAACCACATCCGAAGCCTGCCCTATCTGGCAAAATCCTCGGAATGCAAGGTGCTGGGAGAGGGTGGCTCTTTCAGGATTTTCTCGCAACCAGGCGCTATGCAAGGACTGCCCCGCCAAACGAGCCCCAGCACCTCGGATACGGCCTCGGATACCGCGAACCCGAAGAATTTTGCCATGTTGTCCGGGCTGCCGCGTCATACCGGGGCCGAACCTGCGCCCGACGCCTATCCATGCGAACCCGCAGGCCTCCCCAAGAGCCGCCTCGGGATCCCGCAGGCCTCCCCAAGAGCCGCCTCGGGATCCTGCAGGCCTCCCCAAGAGCCGCCTCGGGATCCTGCAAGCCTCCCCACGAAAGCTGAGCGAATTTTCTGAAATAGGGTATTGCGCGCTTCTCGTTTTACCAGTAGAATAACCGTCGCTGCTAAAGCACGGGGTGTTAGCTCAGTTGGTTAGAGCGCCGGCCTGTCACGTCGGAGGT
>HHCFC01400__coassemble_2017_pt1 | contig 13424 bp, 11 predicted proteins | sample HHCFC01400__metabat2_high_PE_058 | metagenome-assembled genome bin HHCFC01400 | reverse complement strand
ACACGAGTTCCTGCGCCACATCGAGCGCACGGCGCTCATCGTGCACGTGGTGGACCTGACGGGGGACTACGAGGGGCGCGACCCGCTCGAGGACTACGACGTCATCAACCGCGAGCTCGCGCTGTACGCGGGCGATCTGGCGCGGCGGCCGCGCATCGTCGTGGCCAACAAGATCGACGTGGACGGCACCGACGAGGCGTGCGAGCGTTTGGCCGCGCGCGTGCGGGAGGACTCGGTGGCTGCGGCGGGCGGCGACGAGTTCGGCAGCAGCACCATCGACCCGAAGCTCTACCGCATCAGCGCGCTCACGGGGGAAGGCGTCGACTCCCTGAAGGCCGCCATCGCCACCAAGGTGCACGAACTGCGCGAGGCCGCCCGCAGCCAGGCGGAATCCGACGTGCAGTACGACCATGTGTGGGAACACCGGCGTGCGGAACGCGACCGGCAGTTCACGGTGGCCAACCTGGGAGGCGGGGTGTTCCGCGTGCAGGGCGGCCAGGTGGAGCGCATGGTGGTGCAGACCGACTGGGAGAACGAGGAGGCCGTCTCGTTCCTGCAGCACCGCCTGAAGCGCCTGGGCGTGGAATCGGCGCTCGAGCGGGCGGGAGCCGTGGACGGCGACGAGATACGCATCGTGGGACGCTCCTTCGAGTTCGAGTCGGCGAACAGGGCGGAGGATGCGTTCAAGGAGTTGGACCTGTGAGCGGCAGGGAGGCGGAGAAGGCGCGGGAGCGTGCCGGGGCGACGGGCGCAGGCGTTGCGCCGTGCGTCGGCGAGGTGCGGCGGCTCGTCGTCAAGATAGGGTCCTCCACGCTCACCACCAGCGAGTCCACGATCGACTATGCCTATCTGAACCGCATGGCCGACCAGATCGCACGCGTGCGGGAGGCGGGATGGCGGCCCGTCATCGTGACCTCGGCCGCCATCGCCTGCGGGCTGGAGGCCTTGGGCATCGTGGAGCGGCCGCACGACATGCCCAGCCTGCAGGCGGCGGCGTCGGTGGGGCAGGGCGCGCTTTCGGCCGCCTATGCGCAGGCGTTCGCCCGTCACGGCCTGCTGACGTCGGTGGTGCTGCTCACGCGGCGCGACACGGCCGACCGCACCGCCTACCTGCATGCCCGGGACACGCTTCTGCGCCTGCTGGATCTGGGCGTGGTGCCGGTGGTGAACGAGAACGACACCGTGTCGGTGGAGCAGATCCGCTTCGGCGACAACGACACGCTGGCCGCGCTGGTGGCCTGCCTCATCGACGCGGACCTCATGGTCATCCTGTCCGACATCGACGGGCTGTACGACGCGAACCCGCACCGCGTGGAAGGCGCCCGCCTCATCGGCCGCGTCGAGCGCATCGACCAGGCCGTCATGGACGTGGCGGGCGAGGCCGGCACCACCGTGGGGTCGGGCGGCATGATCACGAAGATCAAGGCGGCGCGCGTGCTCATGGCGGCCGGCATACCCATGGTCATCTGCAACGGGCGCGCCCCGGACGCCGTGGTGCGCGCGGCGGAGGGCGAGGAGATGGGGACGCGGTTCGTGGCGGCGGCCCGCCCCCACGAGATCACGCCGAAGAAGCTCTGGATCGCCCTCGGCGACGCGGCGCGCGGCTCCGTGACGGTGGACGAGGGGGCGAAGGACGCGCTCGTGCGGCGCGGCAGCTCGCTTCTGTGCGTGGGCGTGGCCGCGGTGGAAGGGCACTTCGACGCGGGCGACATCGTGGACATCAAGGACGCGGAAGGCCACCTGTTCGCGCGCGGCAAGGCGGCGTTCGCAAGCGACGAGGTGGAGCTTGCCTGCGGCCACACGCGCGAGGCCATGGAGCGCAACCGCCTGCTCGCGCCCCTGGCCACGCGCCCGCTCGTCCATCGCGACGAGCTGATCGTGTTCGAATGAGAAGCCGGTGCGCGCCGCCTGCGGCCCCGCACGGCTCCTGCCGACGCCGACAGGGTGCCGAAGGGCCGGCGCAGGCGGGCGACCGATGAAAGAAGGAGGATGCATGGCCGAGGAAACGCTGCGGGAAGAGGTGCGCCGCGCCGCGGAGACCGCGAAGGCCGCGAGCATGGCGCTCGCCCAGACGACCGGGGAGCAGCGCAATGCGGCGCTGGCCGCCATGGCGGCCGCCCTGCGCGCCCATGAGGAGGACGTCATGGCGGCGAACGGGCGCGACATGGAAGCCGCCCGCGCCGAGGGCACCAAGGAGAGCCTGCTCGACCGCCTCCTTCTGGACAGCGGCCGCATCGAGGCCATGGCCTGCGCCCTGGAGGACCTGGCGGCGCTGCCCGACCCCGTGGGCGTCGTCCAGGAGGAACGCACGCTGGACAACGGCCTGCGGCTCGCCCGCGTGAGCGTGCCTTTGGGCGTGGTGGCCATGGTGTACGAGGCGCGCCCGAACGTCACGGCCGACGCGGCCGGCATCTGCGTCAAGTCGGGCAATGCGGCGGTGCTGCGCTGCGGGCGCCTGGCGGCCGCGTCGAGCGCGGCCATTGCGCAGGTCCTGCACGACGCCGCCGTGGAGGCGGGCATGCCGCGCGGCTGCATCGTGATGGTGGACAGCGCCGACCGCGCCGCCGCCGACGAGCTCATGCAGCTGCACGGCGTGGTGGACGTGCTCATTCCCCGAGGTGGCGCGGGACTCATCCGCCACTGCGTCGAGCATGCGAAGGTGCCGGTCGTAGAGACGGGCACGGGCAACTGCCACGTGTACGTGCACGAGAGCGCCGATGCCGACATGGCGCGCTCCATCGTGCTGAACGCGAAGTGCCGCCGCTATGGCGTGTGCAACGCGGCCGAGACCCTGCTGGTGGACCGTTCCGTGGCGCACAGCTTCCTGCCCCAGACCATGGCCGCGCTCGCGTGCGAGGGCGTGCTCCTGCACTGCGACGACGTGGCGTACGGCTGCGCGGCCGCAGCAGCGGAGGCTGTCGGCAGCGAAGGCTTCGAGATGCGTTTCGACCGCGCGGACGAGGACGACTGGGCCACCGAGTACCTCGCCCCCGAGCTGGCCGTCAAGTGCGTGGAGGGGGTCCAGGAGGCCATCGGCCACGTGAACCGCTACGGCACGAAACATTCCGAAGCCATCGTGGCCGACTCTGACACGCCGGCGGGCGCAGCGGCCATCGAGGCGTTCCTTGCCCAGGTGGACGCCGCCGCCGTGTATGCGAACGCCTCCACGGCGTTCACCGACGGCGCGGAGTTCGGGCTGGGCGCGGAGATCGGCATCTCCACGCAGAAGCTGCACGCGCGCGGGCCGTTCGCGCTTGCGGCGCTCACGTCCTACAAGTACGTGCTGCGCGGGTCGGGGCAGGTGCGCGCGTAGTGGCGGCAGCGGAGGCGGCCTGGGCGCCGGAGCGTCGTGGCGAAGAAGACGCGGCGGTGCAGGGCGCGCGAGACGCCGGCGCGGCGCGGCCGGCCGTGTGCGAGCGGTTCGACGACCTGGGAGCCGATGGCGCACCGGCGCGCCTGGGCATCATGGGAGGCACGTTCGATCCCATCCATATCGGGCACTTGGCCTGCGCCGAGCAGGCGCGCGAGGCCTTCGGGCTCGATGCGGTGGTCTTCGTGCCGGCGGGCAGCCCCGTGTACAAGAAGCATCAGCGGGTAACCGGTGCGCGGCAGCGGCTCGAGATGTGCCGGATGGCGGTGGAGAGCAACCCGTCCTTCGACGTGAGTGCCCTGGAGATCGAGCGCGGCGGCGACACGTACACGGTGGACACCTTGCGCGAGCTGCGCACCCACTACCCGGACAACGTGGAGCTGTTCTTCATCACGGGCGCCGACGCCGTGGCAAACATCGTGCGCTGGCGCGAGAGCCATGCCATGGCGGGCCTGGCGCGCTTCATCGCCGTCACCCGCCCGGGCTACGCGCTCACGGAGGAGCGCAAGCGCGCGCTCGCGGAGCAGAGCGACTTCGCGATCGACTGCCTGGAGGTGACGGCGCTGGCCATATCGTCCAGCGACCTGCGGGCGCGTGTGGCGCAGGGACGGTCCATCCGCTACTTGACCATGGGCCGCGTGAACGACTACATCGTCGCGCAAGGGCTGTACCGAGAGGAGGCGTGAGATGGCGAAAGGCGAGCAGGCGCATGGAGGCGCTGCCGAAGCCCGGCCTGAAGGACGCCCTGTCGAGGACGCCCTGTCGGAGGACTTCTTCGCCGCGCGCGAGGCCGAGCTGCGCGGACGCGTGAGCGCCAAGCGCTTCGCCCACGTGCAGGGCGTCGTGGCCATGGCCGAGCGGCTGGCCCGGACGTACGGCGTCGACGTGGCACGCGCCCGCCTGGCCGCGCTCCTGCACGACTGGGACAAGGGCTACGACGACGAAGGCGTGCGCGAACGTGCGCGCGACGTGGGGGCGCAGGTGGACCCGTGGCTGGTCGAGCACATGCCGCGGCTGCTGCATGGCCCCACGGCGGCCCGTGCGCTCGGCCGTGCCTTTCCCAGCATTCCCGAAGACGTGCTGCTTGCCATCGACCGGCATACGACCGGCTGGTGCTGTACGTGGCCGACGCGCTGGAGGAAGGCCGGCAGTTCGGGCGCGTCGCCGAGCTGCGCGGGCGCATCGGGCAGGAAAGCCTCGAAGAACTCTTCGTGGACGTGCTTGCGTACTGGACTATACTGATCATCGAACAAGGCAGGCCGCTCCATCCCGACACGGTGAACGTGTGGAACGCCTACGTCATGAAGAACCAGAAACCCTATCTGCATCGGAAGGAACGCCAGTGAGCGAAACGAACAACGCGGCAACGACGGAAACGGCCCCGGAGGCCAAGGAGCAGAAGGCGGCGAAGGCCGGTGCGGCCGAGGCGTCCTCGCGCGAGTGCGCGCTCATCGCGGCGCGGGCCGCGGACGAGAAGAAGGCCACCGACATCATGGTGCAGGAGGTGCGCGAGCTCATCTCGGTGACCGACTACTTCGTCATCGCGACGGCCGCCAACCGCCGCCAGGTCGAGGCCATCGTCGACGAGATCGAGGAGCGCGAGCGCAAGGAGGCGCACGTCAAGCCGATCCACCGCGAAGGCACCGACGACGGCATGTGGGCGCTTCTGGACTACGGCAGCTTCGTCGTGCACGTGTTCCAGCCAGAGACGCGCGACTACTACCGCCTGGAGGCGCTGTGGAACGACGCGCCCGTCATCGACCTGGCGAAGGAAGCCGGGCTCGTGGACGTGGAATACTCCGACCGCATAGCCAAGCTTCTGGGCAAGAAGTAGGCTTCTGCCAGGTTTGTGTCGGCATCTTTCCGGGCTGATGCTTGGTTTATGGTTGAACCTTGTTGGCATTCCGCTGGGCCCTTGCTTGGCCTCTGCCGAGTCCACGCAAGGTTTCTGTCTGGCTTTTGCTGAATGTGGGCCATCGTCTTGCTGGGTCGCGTCGCTATGCTTTTGGTTGGGGTAAAAGACTCCACAGCAGGCGATCGCGTCCACCCAGGAAGCAAGGAGGGGTTTTCCGACAGGCCTCCCTCCCTTGACATCGCTTGCTGTATCTTATAGGATACATAGGAGCGAACATGGCCGAGTTTCAGGTCGTCAAGACCACCGCCGGCTTCAACCGATGGTTTCGAAAGCTAAAGGACCCGCAAGCGAAAGCGCGCATCGCGGTGAGGATACGTCGGTTGCAAACGGGCCTGTTCGGGGACATGCGTGAAATGGGCGGCCAGGTCTTCGAACTGCGCATCGACTATGGCCCTGGCTACCGCGTCTACGGAACGAGGACTGAGGGCGTCATGGTTCTGTTGTTGTGTGGCGGCGACAAAAGAACGCAAGCGCACGACGTCCGCCGTGCGAAAAACGCAGCCCGTCGGCTGCACGCGAAGGAGGGGCGACATGAAGACGAGTGAATTCCGCGTAGAGGATTACCTTGACTCGGACGAGATGATCGCTGCCTATCTGACTGCCGCGCTTGAAGAAGACGATCCCGAGTTTTTCCGAATGGCCTTGGGCGACGTGGCCCGAGCGCGAGGGATGGCGGGGGTGGCCCAGGCGGCAGGGGTTGGGCGCGAAAGCCTGTACAAGTCGCTTTCTGCCGAAGGGAACCCGCGGTTCAGAACGGTGCAGGACGTATTGGGCGCTTTGGGATTCACGCTGGTCGTGAAGCCTGCTTCGTAGGCACCGCCCCCAAGCAGTTCGCGCACGGCATTCCGGGAAGGGCTCGGCACCGCCTCTCAGGCGAGGTCGCGGGCTGCGGGCAGGCCGAAGGCCCCTTCTGCGTTCGCCACGGCCGCGACGATGGCCTGCTGCATGGCTTCGGTGGCCAGCACGGCCACCAGGTCGGTGTGAGCCGAGGCTTCTCCCGACGCGAACGTGAACACCGTGTCGCCGTCGTTAGAGGTGTGGACGGGCTTGATGGCGCGCGCGTAGGCGTCGTGCACGGTCGAGGACACTTTCGTGGCTTGCGCTTTCGTGAGCTTCGCGTTGGTGAGCACCACGCCGATGGTCGTGTTCTCGCACGGGCCGTCCGGCGTCGCGCTCGGGGAGGGGGAGGCGCTGCTGGCGAGGCTCGAGGCGAGTGCGGCCAGCGGGTCCATCACGCGTCCCGCCTCGTCGCGCACGCCGGCGATCCAGGCGCCCCCGGCATCCCGCACGCATCCCAGGGCGTTCACGGCGACGAGCGCTGCGGCCACCACGTCGCCCGCGCGCAGGCAGGCCCACCCGAATCCCGACTTCATGGCGCGCGCGTCTTGACCCAGCTTGCCCACGGTCGCGCCGCAGCCGGCCCCGACGTTCCCCTGCGCGAGCGGAGGCTCGCTGCATACCTGCGCCCCCTCGGCTCCCTGCGCTGCCGGAGAGGCCGAAGGATCGGAGGCTTCCCCTGCCGACGCGGCCGCCGCAGGCCCGGGCGCTTCCTGCCGACGTCCGTACGCCGCAAGCGCGCATTCGGCCGCAAAGCGCCCCATGGCCTTGTCGGGATGGACGGGATCGCCTATCAGCAGGTCGAACAGGCAGGCGCCCACTACGATGGGCACGCGCGCCGTCCCCACGGGAAAGCCGATGCCGCGCTCGGCCAGGGCGTCCATCACGCCGCAGGACGCCTCCAGGCCGAACGCGCTGCCGCCCGAAAGCACCACGGCATGCACCGCCTCTATCATGTTCTCGGGCTTGAGCAGGTCGGTCTCGCGCGTGGCAGGGCCGCCTCCGCGCACGTCGACGCCGCAGACGGCGCCCTCGGGCGCCACGACCACGGTGCAGCCGGTGCCGGCGCACGCGTCATGCGCGTGGCCGACGCAGAAGGCGGGCAGGTCGGACAAGGGGGCGGCAGGAAACATGAGCGCTTCTTTCGTTGGAAGGGACGGTTCGTGCCGCCCATTGTACACCGGCAGCGCCCGCAGCGACAGCACGCGTCCCTTCGACAACGCCTAGCCTTGCGTCTTGGAACCGTCTGCGGAGCCGCCCGCGGAACCGTCCTTGGAGCCATCTGCAGATCCGTCGCCCGTGGAGCCACCGTCCGCGGAACCGCCCGCAGAACCGTTCGCGGCACCATCCTTGGAACCGTCCGCAGAACCATCGCCCGCGGAACCGTCCGTGCCGGCCTTCCCTTCGCCTTCGCCTGCACTTGCGCTTCCGCCGGCCGCCTTGCCGTCCGTGGATCCGGTGGCGTGGTTGGCCGCGTTGCGTGCCGAGTTGATGTTGTTGGCGTTGCAGGTGCCGCCGACATTGATGGTGTAGATGTTGCGGTACAGCATGCAGCCGTCGGTGCCGATGGCATACAGCCCGGCGATGGGGTTCTTGTCGTGGTCGAGGGCCTGGCCATGGCGGTTCGTCTCGATGCCGCCGATGCCGACGAGCAGCTCCTGCGTCAGCTTGCCCACGTAGAAGGGAGGCTGCGTGATGGGCACCAGGAACTCGGGAGCCTTGCCGAAGTCGGTGTCGACGCCTGCGGAAGCCAGCCGGTTGTACTGGTCGACCGTGGCCTTCAAGGCGTCGGCGTCCAGCCCGATGGCCTTCGCGGCCTCCTCGATGGTGTCGGCCTTCGCCAGCGCTTCGTCGTTAGCGTTGTCCACCGTGTCCAGCTCGTCGGGGGCGTCCTTCAGCCACGTCTCCAGGATGGCGCGGTCGAACACCGTGTACATCTGCTTCTGCGTCATGGCGGGCACGCTCTGCAGTTCGAAGTTGTTCTGAGCGAAGTCCTCGTTGATGAAGCGGTCGCCGTTCTCGTTCACGAACAGGCACGTCCCGCCGCCGCCTGCGTTCCAGATGAAGGTGCTCTTGAACTCGAACTCGCCGATGGTGTTCGTGCAGTTGAACGTCGAGTTCGACACGAAGTTCCGCGCCCCTGCGGCCGAGGCCATGGTGATGCCGTCGCCTTCGTGGCCGTCCACGCCGCCGTAGCGGACGTTGTCGTACATGAAGCCGCGCTGGGAGATGTAGTCCTTGCTCTGCCCCCAGCTCCCGGTGGCCAGGATGACGCTCTTCGCGTTGATCTGCAGGGTGCCGCGCTCCTTGCTCTCCGCATAGGCTCCCGTGACGGCGCCCTGGCCGTCCTGGATGAGCCCCACGGCCGGCGTTTCCAGCAGCATGTCCACGCCCAGCTCCTTGGCCTTGTCGGTCATCTGGGGTATGTAGCCGGAAGAGGCCACGTCGCCGTCGAACCAGTGGAAGTCGGGGTAGGCGGAGTTGCCATGGTAGTCGTCCACGACGCCGGAGAACTTCACGCCCTGTTCCATGAGCCAGTCGACGTTGCCGCCCGAGCTGTGCACGAGGTCGAGCCACAAATCGCCTCCGCTGGCCCACTGCGAGGCCTCCAGCTCGCCCCGGACGATCTCGGCGGGGTCGATCTCGATGCCCTGCTCCACTTCCAGGCTGGAGCCCACGGCGAAGATGCCTTCGACGCCGATGCCGTTGCCTCCGGTGGCGTTCATCTTCTCGATGCCGATGACCTTGGCGCCGTTGCTGGCGGCCTGCACGGCGGCGGCCAGGCCCGACATGCCCAGGCCCACCACCAGCACGTCGGCGTCGAGCGTCTCCTTGATGTCGGTGGGCGCCATGTTCTTGTCGGGCTGCTCCTGCTCGTTTTCCTGGGCGGTGGGATCGTCGTCGGGCTTCGGCGCGCAGCCGGCGAGCCCGGCGCCGGCGGCCAGGCCGCAGGCGGCCGCCACGCCGAGAAACGAGCGGCGGGAAAGAGGCGCGAAAGCGCGCTCGCGCGTTCGGCGGGGCTGCTCGGGCCCGTGCTGTTCGGGGGCTTGGGGTGAGGAGTCGGTGCGTTCGCTGTCCATGTCGGCCTTCCTTGTCTTTCGGTTATGGTCGGGGATATGGACCCACCTTACCCGCTGGCCTCGGGCCCGGCGGGTAAGGTGGGCGAACCGTAGCCTCCGCGTCTCCTTGCCGTTGCCCGCACGCTCGCCGCGCGCCAGCACGCTTGCCCGGCACGGAAACGGGCTACCAGTCCAAGGCCTCTTCGGCCTCGATGATGTCGCGGTAGAGCTGTACCGTGCGCAGGGACGGGTCGATGCCCAGCTCGTTGGTCAGGTACCGGCGGCAGGCGAAATACGTTTCCAGGGCCGCCGTGCGCTGCCCGGCGGCTATCTGCGCCTCCATGAGCGCGGTGTAGGCGTCCTCGCGCGACCGGTCGTGCTTGAGCGCCTCGCGTGCGAACCACAGGCCCCCGCGCACCTCCCCGGCCTCCACCAGCCGCGCCGCAGCGGCGACCAGGGCGTCGACCAGGTGGACGCGGTACTCCTCGCGCATCTGCACCACCAGGTCGCACTCGCTCTCTCCCGGCAGCAGGTCGTCGGCGAACCCGTTGCTGACTTGGGCGAACAGAGGCTCCCAGTCCTCGGCCTCGGGGCGGCCGAACAGGAGCGTCCGGCACAGCGCCTCGAAGCGCGCCACGTCGCTGTCGAGCAGGCGCGCGTCTATCCTGCAGCCGCCTTGGGCGCGGATCAGGTACGGGCAGGTCCCTTCCGGCGTGGCGAGCACCCGGCGCAGCTGCGACCAGATGGAGTAGAAGTTCTTGCGGGCCGCCTCCAGCTGGCTTTCCGGCCACAGCGCACGCACCAGGCGGTCGCGGGTGATCTCCTTTCCGTGATTCAACACGAGCAGCGCCAGGAGCGTGCGTGCCTTCTGACGGCGGAACCGTTGCGGGTCCACCGGCTCGTCGCCCATCCAGACCTCCAGCCCGCCGAACAGGTTCACGCGCAGCAGGGGAGCGACGGGCGCCGAAGCGGTGGAGGGGGCCGGCGCGCCCTTGCGCCCGCGCCGCTCGTCGCGGAACGCGTCGGGATGCGTCGCGACGTAGTTCTCCTTGCGCTCGGCGCGTTCCTCGGCGGCGCGGCGGTAGGCGGCGCGCTGGTGGTAGACCGCGATCTCCAAGCGCCGGGCGAGGGCGGCGCCCGACGCGGGAAGGGCGGTCGGCCGAGGTAGCGCCCCGGCTTCTCCCGCCCGCCCGAGGGCGGCGGTCGCGCGCGGCCAGGAAAAGGTCGGCCGCACGGCCCTCGGCCGCCTCCAGCCGCGCGTGCACGAACCGCGCCACCGAGGCGAGCGCCTCGGCCCCGTCCTGCCGCATCCCCTCCGGCGCTCCCGTGCGGGCGGGCGCGCCTCCTTCCGCCTCTGCCGTGGCGGCGTCGAGCGCCAGCGCGGCGGCCAGCGCCAGCGCGTCGGGGTCGGCTCCTGCCTCCTCGGCCTCGCACCAGGCGCGCAGCCCTGCGGCAACGCCTTCGTCCAGCGCGAGCACGATGGAGGCGAACGGCGTCCAGAACAGGGCGTTCGCGGAATCGCCACCCGCTGCTCCCGTGCGTCGGGCGGCTGCGTGCGCCTGCAGGAGGCCGTGCAGCATCTCGCCTGCGCGCCTGCGCGCTTCTGCGCTGCCATGGGCCTTGACGACCAGAAGCGCGAACGCGCGGTCGTCTTCGGGCGCGTCCGCCGCGAAGGCGGCACGTCGGGCCAGCGTGCTGGCGCCCGCCTCGTCGCCGAGCGCGACGAGGCGCCACGATTCGGCGACGTTGAGCGTCGTGCGCTGCGGGCCGCGCACGCGCCCGACGAACGCGTGCAGGTCGTGGGCCGGCTTGAGGCAGGCCGCCTTCAGCAGGGTGCGGCTGCGGCCGGCGAGCCATGCGGCGCATGCCGCTTTCGAGGCCAGGGCCGCCATGAGCTCGCAGGCGCGCTCTCCTGCCGACCGGGCGATCAGCGCGTCGGCGATCCGCCGCGCCAGGGCGTCGCGCCCATCGAAGAGCGAGCGGGACGCCAGCACGTCGAAGGAGCCGTCGAAAGCCGTGGCGACGATGCCCATGCCCAGCGCGGTCGTGCGGTAGCGCTCGCCATGGCGGTCGATGCCGAGGAAGGGGTACCCGTCTTCCAACAGGTCGATCAGGTCGCCTTCGATGCCGGAGGGCACGAACGCCTCCAGGTCCGACCAGCCTCCCTCCTGAAGCGCGAGCATGGCGAAGAGCGCCAGCATGACGTCTCCCGGCAGTTCTTCGCGCGCGATCCCGCCGAGCAGCCGCGTGCCGTCGTCCGACCCCCACCGCAGGCAGGCCACGCGCTCGGCGGGCGGCAGCGGCCCTTTCGCGCGGCCCTGGCTTTCCCCAGGCGGGACGAGCCTGCATTCGGCGTCGGAAAGCAGCAGGTCGGCGGCGTCCAGCTTGGTGCGGTCGCGATGGCTGCCCGCATAGGCGTCGCACGAGGGCACGCAGGTGACCAGCACTTCGTCGCCGGCTTCCAACACGTCGTCGATCACGCGGGAGAACCGCTCGGCGCGGGCGCTGTCCAAACGCGGCACGTCCTCGAACACCACGAGGAAGGAAGAGGGGTCCAGGCTGCACAGGCGCGTGGCGATGATGTCGCGGTCGAGGTCGCGCAGGAAGCAGGGGCTGCGCCCGTTCACCCAGAACACATGCTCGAACGAAAAGACGGTGTCGGCGTACTCGCAGGCCAGGGTGGTCTTGCCGAAGCCGTCGGGGGCGACGAGGAAGCGCGCGACGTGACGTTCCCGGAGCAGCCGCGCGATGAGGTCGGGGCGGGGCACGAGGCGGCGGATGGCGACGCGGTCGGGCCGACGGCCCTTGCAGGCCGACGCTTCAAGGAATTCTGACATGGAAACATCTCCCGTTCCAGGAGAGCGCAACCACCCTATCGACCACTTCATGGTACCTCCGCGCGCCGGTGCGTCACAAGACCCGACATGCGTTCGCGCACGGCTGGCGGCTTTCGTGGCGGGCCTTTCCGTCTGCCGGCCTCCTGCCTGCTCCCGCCCGCCTTCCGGTCCGGACGAGCGCTGTTTGCGGTATGGATTTCCTTTGAGACGAGGCGGGGTATGCTAGAGTAGCAGCGGTCACCATTACAAGAGAAAGACGGCAGATACATGGCAGGTTTCCTTTCGAAGCTCCTCACGCTGGGCGAGGGCAAGCAGCTCAAGCGCTACGAGGCCACCGTGGAGCGCATCAACGGACTCGAAAGCGGCATGCAGGAGAAATCGGACGACGAGCTGCGCGCGCTGACGGCTGCTTTCAAGGAACGGGTCGCCGGCGGCGAGGATTTGGACGCCATCCTGCCCGAAGCCTTCGCGGCCGTGCGCGAGGCCAGCGTGCGCACTATCGGCCTGCGGCACTTCGACGTGCAGCTCATCGGCGGCATGGCCCTGAACGACGGGCAGATCGCGGAAATGAAGACCGGCGAAGGCAAGACGCTCGTGTCGACGCTCGCCGGGTACCTGAACGCGCTTTCAGGCAACAACGTGCACATCGTCACCGTGAACGACTACCTGGCCCGCCGCGACAGCGAGTGGATGGGCCAGATCTACCGCTTTTTGGGCATGGACGTGGGGCTCATCCAGAACGGCATGAAGCCCGACCGCAAGATCCCCGCCTACCTCGCCGACGTCACGTACGGCACGAACTCGGAATTCGGCTTCGACTACCTGCGCGACAACATGGTCACCCGCGCCGCCTCGCGCGTTCAGCGCGGCCATCACTTCGCCATCGTGGACGAGGTGGACTCCATCCTCATCGACGAGGCCCGCACCCCGCTCATCATCTCGGGCGCCGGTACGCAGGCCGCCGAGACGTACAACAAGTTCGCCCGCATCATGCCGCGTCTGCGCTTGGACGAGGACTACGACATGGACGAGGCCAAGAAGACCATCAACGCCACCGAGAGCGGCCTGGAGAAGATAGAGGCCATGCTCGGCATCGACGACCTCTACGCCGACCCCTCCGGCCAGCTGGCGAACCATCTGCAGCAGGCGCTCAAGGCGGAGTTCCTGTTCCACCGCGACGTGGACTACGTCGTCGTGAACGGGGAAGTGAAGATCGTCGACGAGTTCACGGGCCGCATCATGGAGGGCCGCCGCTACTCCGAGGGCCTGCACCAGGCCCTGGAGGCCAAGGAGCACGTGCTCGTGCGCGAGGAGAACCAGACGCTCGCCACCATCACGCTGCAGAACTACTTCCGCCTGTACGAGAAGCTCTCGGGCATGACGGGCACGGCCATGACCGAGGACGC
>HHCFC01400__coassemble_2002_pt1 | contig 13536 bp, 13 predicted proteins | sample HHCFC01400__metabat2_high_PE_058 | metagenome-assembled genome bin HHCFC01400 | reverse complement strand
GAGGAGGACAACTTCTGGCGTGCTGGCCCCACCGGCCCGTGCGGCCCCTGCTCGGAAATCTATTACGACCAGGGCGAGGAATTCGGCTGCGGCAGCTCCGACTGCGCTCCGGGCTGCGACTGTGACCGCTTCCTGGAGTACTGGAACCTCGTGTTCACGCAGTACGACGGGCAGGAGGACGGATCGTTCGTGCCGCTGCCGAAGAAGAACATCGACACCGGCATGGGCCTCGAGCGCATCGCGGCCATCATGCAGGGCGTCCAATCCAACTACGAGACCGACGTGCTGCGCAGCCTGGTGGCGGTGGGCGAGCGCCTGAGCGGCGTTTCCTACGGCGCCGATGCGGCCAGCGACCTGGCCCTGCGCATCATCGCCGATCACAGCCGCAGCGTCACGTTCATGATCGCCGACGGCATCCTGCCGTCCAACGAGGGGCGCGGCTATGTGCTGCGCCGCTTGCTGCGCCGTGCGGTCATGAAGGCGCACCTCATCGGCGTCGAGGGCCCGTTCCTGAACGGGTACGTGGACGAGATCGTGCGCCTCATGGGCCACGTCTATCCCGAAATCGTGGAGAACCGCGAGCTCGCGCGCCGCGTCATCCTGTCCGAAGAGGAACGCTTCGGCGCCACGCTGAGGCAGGGCCAGGCGTTCCTGGAAGAGGCGCTCAACGCGCTCGAAGGCGACGTGCTGGCCGGCGAGCAGGCGTTCACCCTGCACGACACGTACGGCTTTCCGGTCGAGGTGACCCAGGAGATTGCCGAGGCGCGAGGCGTTGCGGTGGACCTCGAGGGCTTCGGACGCTGCATGGAGGCGCAGCGCGAGCGCGCCCGTGCGGCCAACACGAAGGACGCCGAAGCGGCATGGAGCACCTACGGCGGCGTGCATGCCGACATCCTGGAGGCGACGGGCCCCACGCGGTTCGTCGGCTACGGGCAGTTGGAAAGCCCGGCGCAGGTGCTGGCCCTCGTCAAGGACGGCAAGCGGGTTGAGCGCCTGGAAGCGGGCGAGAGCGGCGAGGTCGTGCTGGACGCGACGCCGTTCTACGCCGAAATGGGCGGCGAAGTGGGCGACACAGGCACCATCTTCGCCGATGGCCTGGTGTTGGAGGTGCAGGACACGGTCGCGCCGGAAAAGGGTTTGTCCGTGCATCGCGTGAAGGTGGCCGAAGGCGCCGTGGCACGAGGCGACGACGTGACCGCCGCCGTGGACGCCCTGCGCCGCGCGCGCATCACGCGCAACCACACCGCGACGCACATCCTGCATGCCGCGTTGCGCCAGGTGCTGGGCGACCACGTGAAGCAGGCGGGCAGCTACGTGGGCCCCGACCGGCTGCGGTTCGACTTCACGCATTTCGAGGCCATGACGCCCGAGCAGGTGGCCGAGGTGGAGCGCGTGGCCAACGACGTCATCATGCGGGCCATACCCACGGACATCTACGAGACGTCGCTCGACGCCGCACGCGAGGCGGGCGTCACGGCGCTCTTCGGCGAGAAGTACGGCGAAGTGGTGCGCGTGGTGACGTGCGGGGACTTCTCCCGCGAGCTGTGCGGCGGCTGCCATGTGGGCAACACGGCCGAGATCGGCCTGGTGAAGATCGCCTCCGAAACCAGCGTGGGCGCCAACCTGCGCCGCATCGAGGCGGTGACCAGCTTCGGCGCTCTCGAATATCTGAACCGCGTGGAGGCCGAGCTGAAGGAGGCGGCCGACACGCTGCGCGTGCCGCTGTTCGACGTGAGCGAGCGTACCGCCGCCAACGTCCGCACGATCAAAGAGTTCCAGCAACAGCGCAAGCGCGGCAAGGAAGTGGTGGCAGAAGACGGCATCACGAAGCTGGTGTCGGCGGCCGTGGACGCGAAGGCGGGCTATCCCGTCATCGTCGCCAACGCCTCCGGCGACGAGGCGGGCTTGGATGCGGGCGGCCTGCGCAACGCCTGGGACGTCCTGCGGGCGCGCCTGGGCCGCCCGGGCGCGGTGGTCCTTGCGGCCGAAAAGGACGGCAAGCCTATCGTGCTGGCCGCGGGCACGCCGGAAGCGGTGGAGGCCGGGTTCGACGCCGGAGCCCTCATCAAGGCCATGGCGCCTCACATCAAAGGCGGTGGCGGCGGCAAGCCCGCCATGGCGCAGGCCGGCGGAAAGGATGCTTCTGGCATCGACGCCGCGCTGCAGGCTGCGCGGGACCTGCTGCTGTAAGGCGGCCCGGCCGGCGACGGATCTGCGACAAGGAGAACGCGGTGCGAATCATGGCGCTCGACATCGGCAACGCGCGCGTGGGGGTGGCGGTGAGCGACCCGGCGGAGCGGGTGGCGTCCCCGGTATGCGTGTTGCCGGCCGGCGACGTCGTGGGCTGCGCCAAGCCGTTCAAGCGCCTGCTGGAGGACTGGGAACCCGAACTGCTGTTATGCGGCCTGCCCTACACGCTGGCTGGGGAAGAGGGCCCGCAGGCCGCCCACGTGCGCGACGTGGCGCAGCGCATCGGGCGTGCGTGCGGCCTGCCGGTGGCGTTCGCGGACGAGCGCCTCAGTTCGCGCGAGGCCAAACGGAGTTTGCGTGAAAAGGGCATGGACGAGAAAGCCATGCGGGGCAAAATAGATATGATAGCGGCGAGTTTGTTCTTGCAGGCGTGGCTCGACGCACGCGTCGGCACCGAAGCGGAAAGGTGAGAGCGCGTATGCCTTCGCACAGGAAACAGGTCACGTACTCGTCGCGTCCGAACCATGCGGCGCGTTCCGCCCACGCCAAGGGCGAACGCCAGTTCAGAACGTACGACACGAGCTACATCCGCCCGAAAAGGAGCAAGGCCCCCCTCGTGTTCGCCGCCGTGCTGGCCGTCGTGGTCGTCGGTGGGTTGGCATGGGGCGCGCTCACGCTGTTCAACAGCTGTTCCGGAACCCCGGCGGAACTGCTTGCCGAAGGCGAGGAGGCCACCATCGTGGTGTCCGAGGGATCGGGTGCCCAGGCCGTCGGGTCCGACCTGCAGCGGGCCCGCCTGGTGGGCACGGTCGCGGAATTCACGAAGCGCGTGACCGAGCTGGGCATGGAGTCGTCGCTCAAACCGGGCACGTACACGTTTGCCGGCGGCACCTCCCTCGACGACATCATCGCCCGTCTGGCGGCAGGGCCGGAGGCCAGCGGCGCGTCCTTGACCATTCCCGAAGGGTTCACGCTGGCGAACACGGCGGCACGTGTGGCCGAGGTGACCGAAGGCCGCATCACGGCGGAGGACTTCGCGGCGGCAGCCAGCGACGCGAGCGTCTATGCTGCCGACTTCCCGTTTCTGGCCGAGGGCGGCACTCACTCGCTCGAAGGCTTCCTGTTCCCCAAGACCTACACGGTGACCGAAGGGGCCACGGCCGACTCGCTCGTTCGCGCCATGCTCACCCAGTACCAGAGCGAGGTTGCCGGCTTGGACTACTCCTATGCCGAAAGCCAGGGGCTTACCGCCTACGACGTCCTCAAACTGGCCTCCATCGTGGAGCGCGAGTCCGACCCCGAGCATTTCGCGACCCTCGGTGTTCTACAACCGGTTGGCGTCGGACCGTCCCTATCTGGAATCGGACGCGACGACCGCCTACGAGGTGGGACGCACGCCCACGGCGGACGAGGTGCATGCCGACACGCCGTACAGCACGTATGCGAATCCCGGCCTGCCGCCCACGCCCATCTGCGCGCCCAGCATCGAGGCCTTGAAGGCCGTGTGTGCGCCCGAGCAGACGGACTACCTCTACTTCTATACGAAGCCGCTCGAGGACGGAGGCGCCGAATACCACTTCAGCGTCACCTACGAAGAGCACCAAGACGCGATCAATTCGTAAGCGCCGCACGCCGAAAGCGCAAACAGACATGACGTTCCTGGAGCCAGACCGCTATTTCTCGCGCCTGTCGCACGTGGACATCGAGCGTGACATCCTGGCGCTGGGCTTTCGCCACGTGCTCCTTGACGTGGACAACACCATCCTCACGCGCGACACCCATGAGGTGCCGCGCGACGTGGGCGTCTGGCTGGGGCGTGCGCGCGACGCCGGCATCGCGTTTTGCCTGGTCTCGAACAACTGGCATCATGGCGTCTACGAGCTGGCCGGGCGCCTGGAGCTGCCCATCGTGGCCAAGGCCGTGAAGCCTTTGCCTCCGGCGTTCATGTACGCCATGCACAAGATTCAGGCGAACCGCAAGAACACGCTGGTGATCGGAGACCAGTTGGTCACGGACGTGCTGGGGGCGCATGCCTTGGGCATGAAGGCGTACCTGCTGGCGCCGCTGGTGGAACAGGACCTGCCGCACACGCTGCTGCTGCGCAACCTGGAGCGCGTCATCATGGGCGAGCGGAAGCCCGAGAAGGCCCCGACGGGCGCGAACGCGAGCGGGATGGAGGAACGTCATGAGTGAGGCGGCCTGCGAGCAGCGCCTGTTCCTGCTGGGCCATCCCGTCGGGCATTCCAAGTCCCCGGCCATGTACAACGCCCTGTACGCATGGCTGGGCCTGCCGTGGCGCTACGACCTCATGGACTGTGCGACCGACGAGGAGGCGCGCGGCTTCCTGCAGGCGCGCGACTTCCTGTCCGTCAACGTCACCACGCCTTACAAGCCGCACGCGTTCGAGGCCGCCACGGCGCGGGCCGCGTCTGCGAAGCTGGCGCAGGGGGCGAACCTGCTCGTGCGCAAGGACGATGCGCTCATCGCCTACAACACCGACGGGCAGGGATGCGTGGCCTTCCTGGAACGTGCCGGCGTGGACTTCGCGGGCGCGCGGGTGGCCGTCTGCGGCACGGGCCCCACGGCGCTCGCCATCGTGCATGCGACCGCCTTGGCCGGCGCCGACGAGATCGTGCTTTTGGGGCGCGACAAGCAGCGTTGCCGCGCCGTGTTGGAGACCTACGTCCGCGATTTCGGGACGCTGGCGCACGCCACCATCGACCTGCCCGCGGCCGACGACGGCCGCCGAAGCTTCCGCGAGGCCTTCGAGGACACTGCATTCAGGTTCGGCAGCTACGCCACGTCCACGCAGGCCATCTCGGCGGCCGACGTGGTGGTGAACGCCACGCCCTTGGGCATGGGCGCAGGCGATCCCGCACCGTTCGACCCTGCGCTGTTCCGGCCGGGCCAGACGGCGTTCGACGTCGTGTACGGTCACGGGGACACTGCGTTCGTGGCCGCCGCGCGCGGTACGGGATGTCGCGCGTTCGACGGCTCGGGCATGCTGGTGGGGCAGGCGGTCGTCACGGCGCAGACGGTCTGCGACATCGTGGGCGCGTCGCTTGTGCCTTCCTTCGACGAGTTGTTCGCGTTCATGGCGGATGCCGCCGGCTTCTCCCTCCCTGCGGCCTGACGCTCGGGGGCGAGGAGGCGTCTGCCGCCAAGGAGAAGGCGGGCGGCGTTGCAGCCCGTGCGAAGGTGTGGCGGCGGCTTCCGGCTGCGCGCCGCGGCGTTGCCAATCGTGGGAGTGCTTGCCGCCCGTGCGGGGAATTGCCGGAGCCGGGGGCTTGTTGCCGACCACGTGGGATGCGTGGTATACAATGAGCGGCGGACTACTGGAACCACCGCGGAAAGCGAAGCCACCATGCACTACATCACAGCAGGCGAAAGCCACGGGCCGGAACTCACGGCCATCGTGTCCGGCGTGCCGGCGGGACTGAAGGTGTCGGCCGACCAGATCAACAGCGACTTGAGCCGCCGCCAGTCGGGCTATGGCCGCGGAGGCCGTCAGAAGATCGAGCGCGACCTGGTGGAGGTGCGAAGCGGCGTGCGGTTCGGCCGCACCTTGGGCACGCCCTTGTCCCTGGTGGTGAAGAACCGCGACTGGGAGAACTGGGCCGGCCGTATGGCGGCGTTCGGCGAGCCTCCCGCCGACCTGGTGCGCGAGGTGACGCCCCGCCCGGGGCATGCCGACCTGGTGGGCGCGCTGAAGACCAACACCGACGACTGCCGCAACGTCCTCGAGCGGGCGAGCGCGCGGGAGACGGCCGCGCGCGTGGCGGCCACGGGCGTTGCGCGCGAGTTCTTGGCCGAACTGGGCGTGGAAGTGTTCTCGTACGTGGTGTCCATCGGCGACGTGGAGTTGTGCGAAGACGACGCGCTGTTGGCGGCACCCGACTACAAGCCGCTCGACATCGAAATGAGCGAGGTGCGCTGCCCTGATCCCGCCACGACCGAGGCCATGAAGAAGGCCATCGACGCGGCGCGCGAGGCAGGGGAGAGCCTGGGTGGCGTCTTCCGTGTCGTGGCGACGGGTCTTCTGCCTGGCTTGGGAGGCTATGCCACGTCGTCCGAGCGCCTGACGTCGCGCATCGGCGCGGCGGTGCTGTCCATCCCTGCCATCAAGGGCGTGGAGTTCGGGCTGGGCTTCGAAGCGGCCCGGCGGCCCGGCTCGCAGGTGCACGACCCCATCGTGGCGGACGAGACCGGGTTCACGCGTGCGGGCAACAACGCAGGCGGCTTGGAAGGCGGCATGACCACAGGAATGCCGCTCATCGTGACGGCGGCCATGAAGCCCATCCCCACGCTCATGCAGCCGCTGGCAACCGTGAACATGGACACGCTGGAAGCGGCGCAGGCCTCGCGCGAGCGCAGCGACGTGTGCGCCGTGCCCGCGTGCGCCGTGGTGGCCGAAGGGGAGGTGGCCTTCGCGCTGGCGAACGCCTACCAGGAAGCGTTCGGCTGCACGAACATGACCGACATCAAGGCTTCCATCCGGGCCTACAAGCAGCGCATCCGCACGATGTCGCGGTAGGCGGCAGCGGCTTGCCAGCCGCCGTGACCTTGCGGGCGCCGCGAGGCGAGGGCGCCTCGCCTTGACGATCCAAGCCCTCGTCGCGTGAGGCAGCATGCGCCTTCGGGCCTTCCCGCCAATCCGGGACGCCCCGGCGCTTCTCGCCGACAGCGTTTCGACCCGTGGTAAAGTAAGAACGAAGGAGGTGTGCATGTCCGACAGGTACGAACTGAAGCGACCGGTGTTCTTCGTGGGGTTCATGGGTGCGGGGAAGACGAGCGTGGCGCGCCGGCTGGCGCGTCAGTGCCATGTGGCCTCGGTGGACATGGACACGTACCTGGAGCGGCGCGAAGGCAAGAAAGTGAAGGCCATCTTCGCGGAGTCGGGCGAAGAGGGCTTCCGCGCGCTCGAGACCGACGTGCTGGGCGAACTGGCGGCCAAGGAGCCGCTGCTCGTGTCGTGCGGTGGCGGCGTGGTCACGCGCGAAGAGAACCGCGCCATCCTGGAGCGGGCAGGTTTCGTCGTGCACCTGAAGGTGTCGGCCGACGAAGCGGCCGGACGCATCAGCGACACGTCCACGCGCCCCCTGTTCCAGAACCTCGATGCCGCGCGCGAGCGGTGCGAAGAGCGCGGCCCGCTGTACGAGCGCGTGGCCGACGCCACCGTGGACACGGCGGGCAAGAGCGTGCCCGCCATCGCGCGGGAAGTGCAGAACGTGCTTGTGAAGGAAGGTGTGTTGTGCCAGCAACGAAAGTGATCGTGAACCTGCCCGACGAAGCGCCCTACGACGTGCGCATCGGCGCCGGCGTGCTGGGTGGGCTGGGCGCGCACGTCGCCGCGCTCCCCGCGCTCGCCTCTGTCAGGCGCGCCCTCGTGGTGACCGACGGCAACGTGGCGCCGCTGTATGCGGCCCGGACCAAGGAATCGCTCGCGCAGGCGGGATTCCGCGTGAGCGACATCGTGGTGCCGGCGGGCGAGGAATCGAAGTCGCTCGAGGTCGCAGGTGAAGTTTGGGAAGCCATGGCGGCGCTCGCGCTGGGGCGCGACAGCGTGGTGGTGGCGCTGGGCGGCGGCGTGGTGGGCGACCTGGCGGGATTCGCCGCCTCCACCTACATGCGCGGCGTTCCCGTGGTGCAGGTGCCCACCACGCTTTTGGCCATGGTGGACTCGTCGGTCGGCGGCAAGACGGGCGTCAACCTCGAGGCAGGGAAGAATCTCGTGGGCACGTTCAAGCAGCCTGCCTACGTGTGCGCCGACACGGCCACGCTGGCCACGCTTCCCGCCCGCGAATGGACGTGCGGTTGCGCGGAGATAGCCAAGTCCGCCGTCATCGACTCCGACGACTTCTTCTTCTGGCTGGCCGACGCCGCCGAGGCCCTTGCCGCACGCGACGAGGAAACCGCGGCCGAGGCCATTGCCCGCTCGGTGGTGTTCAAGGCCGACGTGGTGGCGGCCGACAAGACCGAAAGCCGGGGTGTGCGCGAGTGCCTGAACTACGGCCACACGCTGGGACATGCGGTGGAGGCGCTGGCCGGGTACGGCACGTTCTCGCACGGCGCCGCAGTGGCCGAGGGCATGCGCTTCGCCGCGCGCCTAGGCGTGGCGCTTGCCGACACGCCGCTCGACTTCGTGCGCATGCAGGACGAGCTGCTGGACGATCTGGGCCTGCCGGCGCTCGGGTGGGCGGCCGACCCTGCAGACATGCTGGACGCCATGAAGCGCGACAAGAAGGCGCGCGGCGGCAAGGTGCGCTTCGTGCTGCCCCGCGACGTGGGCGATTGGGAACTCGTGGACGTGGAAGACGACGTGATCCTGGAGCATTTGGCCGCCTGGCAAGGTTCGAAGGGGTAGGCGGTCGCGGGCAGACTGCTCTGCGTTTCGCAACGACGAAAGCGCTCGTTTGTGCTGTCACGAAGCGGTAGGATATTTCTACAGCGTTTTCTGCAAGTATTCCAGCATGTCGAAGGTGTCAAGCGCCGCGACGGGGCAGTGCGACAGAAACTGCTTGTCGCGCGTGACGATGAAGTCCGCTTCGGATCTTTTTGCGGCCGCAACCATGAGACCGTCTTCGAAATCGTGGTGGATGGTGCGGTGCTTGCGTGCCAGCCAGAGGTCGCTTTCGTCGCATCCCACGGCGAATCCCACCTCGGACATGTCGTCGATGCGCCGCCATGCCGCATCGGCTATTTCCTTGTAATCGGTTTCGGCGAGTTCGCGTCCCGATGAAAGCGCGGCCCGCTTGAGCGCCTGCGAAATCAGGTAATGCACGTTTTGCATCGACGTGGCGGCATACAGCAGGGATAGGTCGTTCAGGAGAGCGAAATCGAACAATGCGCGTGCATTGGCGTGATCCGCCCGACTCTCCACAAACGCATCGATCCAAACGTTCGTGTCCACCAATAGCTTAGGGCCATGGGTGCTCATAGAAGCCCCCTCGCCGCATAGCGCTCCGTCAATGCTTGCTCAAGCAATTCTATGTCGGAGAGTTCGAATACCTCACGTGCCGTTTTCTCCGCCACTCCCAAGAATTCAAGGGTCTTGGTCATGTCGGTTTCGGCCCGATCGAGCACCTTGATCTTCTTCAAGGCGGCTTCTCGGCGGGCTTCGGCTTTGGGGTCATCGAGGGCGAGGGCGCGGGTCACGGCTTTCGGCTCGCGTTCGTGCGCTACGGCGAACTTCCACAGCGCGCGCACCGCCTCGGAAGGAGAAAAGCCCGCTTCGGCCAGCACGGCGTCGCCGCGCTGCTTCAAGTCCTGTTCGATGCGCGTGTTCATCTGCGTCATGATGGCTGCAGGGGTCATGTTATCGCCTCTTTCGACCTGTAAGATATCATGCTATTTATAAAACGATATACAGTATATCATACATGCCGAGTTTGTGGCAGGGGAATACGCGCGCACTCCCATGAGGTACACTGGCGCAGGGCAACAGGATGAGGGCCGGACAGGCCTCTGCCAGGTCGCGGAGGCGGCTGCCCGCTACGGTGGCAGCGGTCCCGCCAGGCGCAGCGGCAACGACCCTGCCCGCTGCTGCGGCAATGGCTGCACCCGGCGACCCATCGCGGCCTGCCCGGCGCAGCGGCAACGGTCCCGCCCGGCGGCGTAGCAGCGACCCTGTCCGACGGTGTTGCTACAGCCCTGCCGTTTGGCGAAAGACGCGCGAAAGGTTGCACATGAAGAAGATGCTGCTGATGAACGGACCGAACCTGAACATGCTGGGGGTGCGCGAGCCGGACGTGTACGGGCGGCGGACGCTTGCCAGCATCGAGGCGGACGTGGCGTCCTACGGCGCGCAGCGGGGCGTGCAGGTGGACTGCTTCCAGTCGAACCACGAAGGCGCGCTCGTTGACCGCCTGCACCAGGCACACGGCGTATACGACGGCATCGTGTACAACCCGGGCGCCCACACGCACTACTCCTATGCGCTGCGCGACGCGGTCGGTTCCATCGACGTGCCGGTGGCGGAAGTGCATATCTCGGACGTGGACGCGCGCGAGCCGTTCCGCGCCGTGTCGGTCATCGCGCCTGCGTGCGTGGCGCAGGTGAAGGGCCTGGGCGCGGCAGGCTATCGGGTGGCGCTCGACCTGTTGCTGGAAGGCGCACGCGACCGCTTGGGCGAAGGGTTCGAGCGCCGTGCCCAAGGCAAGGTCATCGTGGGAACGCCGGAGGGGCCGCTCGTAAAGCCGGTCGACGGACGGGAGGGCTGAGGCATGACGACGTCGCAAGAGCGATTGGACCGCCTGCGCGGGGCGTACGGGGAACGGGAGGCCCGAGGGATGGGGGATTCCGAAAAGCGCCTTGCGCGCCTGCGCGGCGCATGCGCCGCAGGCGGCATGGACGCGTTCTACGTGCGCGACACCTCCAACATCCGCTGGCTCACGGGCTTCGACGGCGTGTTCGACGAAGAGCGCGCCCATGCGCTGCTGGTCACGCAAGACGCCGTCGCGCTGCACACCGATTCGCGCTATGCGGAAGCCGCCCTCGCGGCGGCGGGCGGAACCGGCGTAGAGGTGGACGTCGCCCGCATGACGCACGCGGCTTTCGCCGCCGAACGGATGCGTCGCGCCGCCGAACGCTCCGACGCGCGCACAGGCGGCGTGCCGAAGCGCGCGACGCTGGGCATCGAGGACGCCATCACGCTGGCGGAGTACCGCCAGCTCCAGCGTGCGTTCGGCGAGAAGGCCGCGTGCGCGGCGGATGCCGGCGTCCCGGATGCCGCGGGCGCGATGGATGCCGGCGTCCCGGATGCCGCGGGCGCGATGGATGCCGGCGTCCCGGATGCCGCGGGCGTGCCGGGCGCCGCAAGCGTGGAGGACGCCGGCGCCGCAAGCGCCTGCCCGGGCTCGCGGCTGCGCGAGACGTCCGACGTGGTGGTGGGCCTGCGCGCCGTGAAGGACGCAGGCGAGATCGCGCGGATGCGCGCCGCGCAGGCGGTCACCGACGCCGCGTTCGCGCACATCGTGTCGTTCATGCGCCCCGGCATGACCGAGCGTGCGGTGCAGGTGGAGCTGGAAGGCTTCATGCGCCGGCATGGCGCGGACGACCTGGCGTTTCCCTCCATCGTGGCCGCCGGCGCAAACGGCGCCAGCCCGCATGCCGTCCCCGGAGACACGGTGCTGGAGGCGGGGCAGTGCGTCGTGCTCGACTTCGGCGCCAAGGCGCGCGGCTACTGCTCGGACATGACGCGCACCGTGTTCTTGGGCGAGCCCGACGCCCGCCTGCGTTCTGCGTACGAGACGCTGCGACGTGCCAACGAGCAGGTGGAGCGCGCGCTGCGCCCCGGCGTGACCGGCAAGGAGATGCACGAGTTGGCAGAGCGCGTGCTGGACGAAGGCGGCTTCGGCGGGCTCATGGGCCATGGGCTGGGCCACGGCGTGGGGCTGGACATCCACGAGCTGCCCAACCTCTCTCCGCGCAACGAAGCGCCGCTGGTGGCGGGCAACGTGGTCACCGTGGAGCCGGGCATCTACGTGCCGGGGGAGTTCGGCATGCGCCTGGAAGACTTCGGCGTGGTGACGGAAGAGGGTTTTCAGGTTTTCACGCAATCGACGCACGATATGGTTATAATATAGCGGCTAAAATCCCGGCGGACGGCCAAACGGGCGCATGTCCGCGAACGAAAGGAACCATCAGTGGCAATCTCTACGGCAGATTTCAGAAACGGCATGTGCATCGAGTACAACGGCAAGCTGTGCACCATCGTGGAATTCCAGCACGTGAAGCCCGGCAAGGGCGGCGCGTTCGTGCGCACGAAGCTGCGCGACATCAAGACGGGCCGCGTGGTGGACTACACGTTCAATGCCGGCACCAAGTTCGATTCCGTGCGCCTGGAAACGAAGAAGATGCAGTACCTGTACAACGACGGGGCCGATTTCTACTTCATGGACAACGACACCTACGAGCAGGAGGCCATCCCGGCCGATACCGTGGGCGAGGCCGCGAAGTGGCTCAAGGAGAACGACGAGGCCAGCCTGCTGTACGCCGGCGACGAGCTGATCAGCATCGAGCCGCAGATGTTCGTCGAGTTGGAAGTGACCGCCACCGAGCCCGGCTTCAAGGGCGACACGGCAACCAACACCACCAAGCCCGCCACGCTGGAAACCGGCACCACCATCCAGGTGCCCACCTTCGTGGAGATCGGCGACGTGCTGCAGATCGACACCCGCGACGGCCGCTTCGTCAAGCGCGTGTAGAAGCCCTGCCGTCCCGCGAGCTCCCGCGTGTTTCCAACGCGGGCGTCACAGGTTTCAAAGAGGCGGCATGACCGACTGACGCCGCAACGCCGCGAAGCCCTTTCGCATCCCCGCCTTGTTCATTGCGCACTGCCTGGTCCTTATGGCACCGGACGGGGCAAGGCAACCGGGGAGGCGGAAGGGCTTCGCGGCGTCATGGGAGCGGGAGGCACTTTTGCGCCGCACGGTGAATATCTGGCCTCGTGGAAGAAGGATGCGCGTCCGACCTCCAAATCGGTTGGACGAAATCGCCTCGATTCATTATCTTTTCCTGCAAACAATGAAGCATCCTCGCTGCTGGTCAGGCACTTCCCAGAAAGGCTTCTGGCCGAGAAGTTGCTAAGGCCGCAGAATCTACGGAATGGAGGCGATTTTGTCCACGACGGTTCCCCTCCGCCGTCAGTCCTGGACGTGAAACGCCGCATCCACGCAAAGGCAAAGCTCGACGCGTCCGGGCCAAACGACGAAGGGCCTCATCCCGCCTCCCGCCGCCTTTGCACCTGCCCGCCTCCCGCCGCCCTTCCCATGCCGGCCGCCGGCGCCGCGCTCTTTCGCCCGCCGCTCGGTCTTCTGCTGTCTTTGCCCCGCGTGCCGCCCACCCTGTCGCATGTGTTGCTTGTCGGTGAATTTCATCGGCAGTGACGTGCGGAAGCGCGGGTTCTTATATAATTCATGTTTCGATCTTTGACTAATTGAGCACCGAAGGGGGTGTGAGTTCATGCCACGGCTTCAGATCATGGATACCACCATTCGAGACGGCCAGCAGAGCCTGTGGGCGACGCGCATGCAGATCGGCGACATGCTGCCGATCCTCTCGAAGATGGACCGCGTCGGGTACTGGGCGATAGAGGCATGGGGCGGCGCGACGTTCGACACGTGCCTGCGCTTCCTCGACGAGAACCCGTGGGAGCGTCTGCGCTCCATCAAGGCCAACACGCCGAACACGCCGCTCTCCATGCTGTCACGCGGACAGAACCTGGTCGGCTACAAGCATTACTCGCGCGAGATCTGCAACCGCTTCATCAAGGCCGCCAAGCGCAACGGCGTGCATGTCTTCCGCGTGTTCGACGCCCTGAACGACATCCGCAACGTCGTGGACAAC
>HHCFC01400__coassemble_2001_pt1 | contig 13536 bp, 10 predicted proteins | sample HHCFC01400__metabat2_high_PE_058 | metagenome-assembled genome bin HHCFC01400 | reverse complement strand
GACGGCGGGCTTATGAGGCTGTCGGAAAAGTGCGCAAGATTCTTGACGGTACCTGGAGTCGTAGGCTTTCTCCCCCTCCGGTTGGCAAGAAAGCGGAGGCTCGGAACCGACAAGGGTTCCGAGCCTTTTCCTTTTGCAGCGTACAGAAACAGGAGGTTGGCCGGGCGGGCGGGATGCGGAATCGCCAGGGCTGCCGGGATGGCCAGCTTGCCGACGCATCGGCGGCCGATGCCGCTACCGCTTCTCCACCTCGACCTCCACCTCGATGGGCGCGCTTTCCGCCGACGCCTGGTGGCGCTTGCGGCCTCGCCACCAGTGCGAGAGCGACCACACGAGCCACTCCACCAGGGGGATGGTCAGAAACGCCACCCATGCCGGATGCGGCTGGTTCAGGACGAACGCCATGAAGCAGAACCATGCCACCACGCAGATGGGGTACGCGCCCGACAGGAACGGCGCAAGGCGTTTGCGGCCGATGGCGTGCCCCAGCATGTAGTACAGCGGGATGGTGAAGAACAGGAACAGCCCCATGCCCCACGCGCCGTCGAAGATGCCCAACAGCAGATAGGCCAGGATCACGACCAGCGGATAGGGAAACTTGGCCCACGACTTCTCGAACGCGCGCAGATAGTGCTTGCGCACGGGAATGGTGGTGCCCACGCCATCGCCGTACTTCGCGCGCGCCTGCTCCAGCGTGTCGAAGCGCTCGCCACACACGGTGTAGCCGCACGGCTCGTTCCACCGTTCCTCGTGCAGATGCCCATAACCGTAGCGGGCATGCGCGTCCTGCCAACTGTCGAAATGCTCGCCGTTGATGACCACGCCGCTGCTGTCCACATGCACTTCGTTGCCTTCGCCATCGGCGGCGGCGAACCCGTCGTCGGAAGCGGAGAACCAGTCTCCTTGCCTGCCGGCAGCGCGGCGCGCGTCGCGTTCCGCATGACGGGCGTCGCGTTCGGCGTTGTGTTCGGAACGCGCATCGCCGGCGGCCGCACGCCCTTCCTTCACGTGCACGCCGTCCCATCCCACGTGCACCTCGTCGCCCTTCTTGCCGTCGTGCACGTGCACGCCGTCGCGCCATGACACATGCACGTAGTCGTCGCCGTCAAGCACGTGGATGCCGCCGAGGCCTATCTTGACCTTGGACTGTGCGGCCTCGGCGTCTGCGGCGCCTTCCGCAGAAAATGCCGAATCCGCCGCTGCGTTGCCGTCAGCGGCGTCCCCAGCGCACGCTGCGCCCGCGCTCGCGGAATCTGGCGCGCCCGCGCCGACTCCTGCGCCGCACACCGCACCCGCGACGCCCGGCGTGCCCGCGCCGACGGCGGCGGCCGTAGCGCCAGCCGCACCGTTTCCCAGCGTGCCCGATGTGCACGGCACCTGGGGCGCGCCCGATCCTGCCTTCGCGGCATCCAGCCGTTCGGCGGCGCGGCAGGCCGCCTCGAACGTCACGTCGTCCCTTATTTCGTCGTCCACGTACAGAAGGTCGTCCAGCGACAGGCCATAGAGCTGCGCGAGCGCAATGAGGTTGTCGGTGTCGGGGGACGATTCGGACCTCTCCCACTTCGACACGGCCTGCCGCGACACGCCCAGCCGCTCCGCGAGCGCTTCCTGCGACAGCCCCGCCTGTTTCCGACGCGCCGCCAGGCGTTACGTTCATGTTCCGGACCCTTTCTCGTTTTCACCATCATAGCGTACTCAAAAGACTACGGTTGCGGGAATCCCAGCGCGACCGATTCTAGTTGGAATTTTCCGCAATTATTGGTTGCGGGCGTTATGAACTGGCATTTTGACAACAAAGAAAGGAGAGCCATGCACGATCAAGCCCTTGAAAGCCCAATTTACGCATACCTGAAGCCGGTGCTTCAGAATAGGATCGGCACCTCGCGGGGCCATGCCGCTTCTTGCCGGCAAGCCCCCTGCGTTGCGTCACAACCGCCGCCGGTTGATGTCGAGCACCACCCAGATGCTCAGGACGGCGGCGCCCAAGTACCCGAAGAACGCGAGCACCGGCACGCCCAGCAGGCGCGGCTCCATGGACGACAGCGACAGCATGCTGGAGCCAATGAACAGCCCCGCAATGATGATGCCGATGGTCAGGCGGTTGATGATCTTCGACAGCTTCGAAAGCGGCGCCTCGCTGCCCAGCACCTCCATGTTCATCTTGAGCTGGCCGCGCGTGAGCATCTTGAGCGCCTCGCCCGAATACTGCGCCGAGTCCAGCGTGCCCTTCGTCGAAGAGCGCAGCGCGAGCGCCAGGTCTTCCAGCGCCGTCTTCAGCTCGTCGCCGGCGTTCTTCGAACGCTGGATGTGGGCGTTGATGATGCTGACCACGTTCTCGTTGGGAATGAACGGCGCCACCGTGCCTTCCAGCGTCACGATGCCGCGCGACACGCTGGTGACCGACGCCGGCAGCGTCACCTTGCACGAGCGCGTGAGCATGAACACGTCGTTCAGGAACTGGCCGATGTCTATTTCGGACACGTCGCACGAGCCGTAGTCCTTGAGCAGCAGGTCCAGGTCGGCCAAGAACCGCGTGTGGTCGATGGCCGCATTGTCCTTCGACGCCGCGAAGGACAGCAGCGCCTCCTTGAGCTCGGTGGCGCTTTCCATGCCCACGGCCTGGATGATGTTGCCGAAACCTGCGCGGTCGCGCGGCGAAAGGCGACCCATGATGCCCAGGTCGATGTAGACGATCTTGCCGCCGCGCACGAGAATGTTGCCCGGGTGCGGGTCGGCGTGGAAGAAGCCGTGGTCGAGCACCTGCGTGGCGTAGTTGTCGAGTATCTTCTCGCCTATTTCGGCCAGGTCGTAGCCCGCCGCCAGCAGACGGTCGGTCGCCTGGATGGGAATGCCGTCGATGTATTCCATGACCAGCACGTATTCGCTGCACAGCTCCGGGTACACGCGCGGGCAGCCTATGAACGCCACCCGTTCGTTCAAAAGGGCGAACTCTTCCAGGTTGGCGGCCTCGCGCGCGAAGTCCGTCTCTTCCAAGAACGTGGCCCACAGCTCTTCCACCACGTCGCGCAGGTCGAGCATCTGCTCGTCCTTCATGAAGCGCGAGGCCTGGCGCGCCACCATGCGCATGATGTCGATGTCCTGCGCCATGGTGGCCTTCACGCCGGGCCGCTGGATCTTCACAGCCACGACGTCGCCGTTCACGAGGCGCGCCTTGTGCACCTGCGCGAGCGAGGCACTGCCCAGAGGCGTGGGGTCGATGGCGTCGAAGATGTCGCCCTGGCGCGCGCCGTAGACGCCGTCAAGCGCCGCCAGCATGTCCTCGAACGGCAACGGCTCGCACTCCATCTGCAGCTTCGCCAACTCGTCGCAGTACGCCTTCGGAAGGATCTCCGACCGCGTGGACAGCGTCTGGCCGATCTTGACGAAGCTGGGGCCCAGATCCTCCAACATGGCTCGGAACTCTTCGGGCGCGAAGCCTTTGAGGAAGTGGTGCTTGCGCAGGATGTCGGATATCTCCCGCAGGCGGCGCATGCGCGTCCTGCGGTTCAGGTGGAACCGGTCTTCCGGGTCGATGTTCGCACCGGAACTGAAAAAGTATTTGAGCAGCGTGTTCTCTGCCATGGGCAAACGGCGCTCGCAGGCGTCGGAGCCGGACGCGGGCCGGACCCTTACGCGCCGGGCGTCTGAGGCGCCTCGTTCGGCGCGGCGTCTCCGGGCGTCTGCGGGGCAACGGGCTCGTCGGGCGTGGCAGGCGTGGCGGCTGCGACCGTTTCGACCGGCGACGCGTCGCCGACCTGCGCGGCGGCTGCGGCGCGGGCGTCCACCTTCTGGGCGATCTCGGCCGCCTTCGCGACGAACGCGGCACGCTCTTCGGGCGTCATGGCGACCATGCGGGCTTCCAACAGGTCCTCGCGCACCGTGGCAGCCGTGCTCTCGGCCTTGTGCTTGAGTTCGGTGTTGATCTGCTTGCCCTGATCGACGGTCAACTCGCCCTTCTCGATCAGCTGATCCACCAGATCCTTGCCCTTTTCGGCCGTGACGGCCATGGCGCCGATGCCAGCCAGGAAGATGTCTTTGAATCCGTCGCCGATGGTTGCCATGAGAAGCCTCCTGTTCCGCGGGTTCGCGCCGCCGCGCGCCACGCCGTCAAGGACGTCCCAACGCGCGGCAGCATCATGAAACCATGATGCATCAAATCGCGGAAAAGGGCAAACGCAGAACCCGCGCCGCACGAGAACGCCGAGTTGCCGACGCGCAATCGTCACGCTTAGCACATCCCGAGCGATGGAAGCGCCACGCTCAACCAGCCAGACAGCCACGATCCACCGACCCCAACGGCCACGCTCGGCGGGCCCGCCGGCCGCACCTCACTCTCACCAGCCACGCTTTAACCAGCCCGCTGGCCGCGCTTCGCTAGGCGGAAGGCGACAACACGTACCTCTAGTTCTCGCTGGGCACCTTGCGGTCGAAAGGCAGGACCAGAGGCACCGCGCCGGAGACGGGAAGCGTCCGGCGTGCGGGACGGGGCGCCCGGCCGTCCACCAGGGTCTCCCCCACCACGCATACGGTGATGACGACAGCCCCCGCCAGCCCCACCAGCGAAAGCGACTCGCCCAGGATGCCCCACGAGAACAGGGCCGTGAAGATAGGTTCGCTGGCCAGCAGCATGGACACCGTCGAAGAAGGCAGGCGTCCCAACGCGGCGTTCTGCAACGCGAACGCCAGGCACGTGCTGGCAAGCGCCAGAAACGCCACGACGCCCCAGGCCTCGGGCTGCACGGCCGCCACGTCCAGCGGGCCGTCGAACGCGAAGGTGCCCGCGAGGGAAACCACGAACGTGACGGCCATCTGCGCGAACGACATGGCGGTCACGTCCATGCGCGCCATGCCGCGCTCGCCGAACACGTAGGCGCCCGCCCCCGTGACCGCGCACAGCAAGGCCAAGGCCTCGCCTGGGCCGAACGAGAACGTGCCGCCGCTGGAACACAGCAGGTACAAACCGCCCACCACCGCCACCTGGAACGGCAGGTGCACAAGGCGGTAGCGCCGGCGCAGCACGACGGCGGCAATCACCGGCGTGAACACCACGGGCAACGCCATGAGGAACCCCACGTTCGTGGCGCTGGTGAGGTCCAGCGCCACGTTGCACGAAATGTAGGACACGGCCATGCACAGCGCCGCAGGAAGCCAGTCCCGCACCTGCACCGCGCGCAGACCCGCCACGATGCGCGGCGCGAACAGGACGCCGAACGCCAGCGCCGCCAGCCCGAAGCGGATGGTCAGGCACCACCAGGGTGAAATGCTCTCGTAGGCCAGCTTGGTGATGGCGCTGCCCAAACCGAACACCAACGCCTGCAGCACCACGCCCGCAATGCACAGCCCACGTATGTCCATCAGACGCCCCACGCGTCCCCCTTTCGGCACAAAGAAGCCTGACCCGCCAAGGCGGGTTCTTCGAACTATGTTGCAAGATCCCGTCCATCCTAGGGCTTTGCACGGTAAAAGTAAAACGGGTATTTCTAATATAGAATTAAAGGAAATCTTGTACTTCCTGGCAAAGGCCCCGATACTAGGAAGCCGACAGGCAATGGCGCGCGCCGAGCAGGCCGCCTACAGCGAAAGAAGGACCATGGGCCAGCGATACGAGGCGGTACTCAAAGCCGCCGAAACCGGCAGCTTCAAGGAGGCGGCACGCGAGCTGGGGTACACGCAGGCAGGCGTGAGCTACGCCGTGGGGGCGCTCGAACGGGAACTGGGCGTGTCGCTGTTCGTGCGCGAATACGGCGGCGTGCGCCTCACCGCCGACGGCGAGGCGCTGCTGCCTTGGATGCAGGACATCTGCAATGCGGAACGGCATCTGGCCGCGAAGCTGGCCGAACGCAAGAACCTCGAAGGCGGCTCAGTACGCGTGGCCACCTTCACCAGCACGGCCATCCAGTGGGTGCCCAGCATCGCGCGGTCGTTTCTTGCCCGCTACCCGCACATCGACCTGGACCTGGTATGCTGCGACGACCAGGACCAGCTGGAACGCATGGTGTGGCGTGGCGACGCGGACTGCGGGTTCACCATCCGCCTTGCCAAGAACGACCTGCACATGATCCCGCTCGTGCACGACCCGCTGCTGGTGGTGGTGCCCTGCGACCATCCCCTGGCGCACGCCGACCGCTTCCCAGCCGAAGCGCTGGCCAGCGAGCCCTACATCAAGCTGGAAAGCGGCACGCATTCGGAAATGGACGAGCTGTTCCGGAAGAACGGCGTCGAGCCCCATGTGCGCTTCTCGCTGGACAGCGACTACGCGGTCATGTCGCTGGTGAGCGCCGGGCTCGGCTACAGCGTGCTGCCGGGCCTCATCCTGCGCAACGCGCCGTTCCCCCTGGCCAGCCTGCAGCCGGCTTCGCCTACCGACCGCGAGATAGCCCTGTGCGTCCGCTCGCTCGAAACCGCCTCGGCCGCCACGCGCGCGTTCCTCGACGTCGCGCAGGCCTGGGTGGAGGAAGCGTACGGGCTGGCCGACTAGCGCGCGCCCAGCAAATGCGCCACTTCCAGAATGCTTCCGCACACGAAGTCGGGCTGCTGCGCCCGCAGTTCGTCGGCAGGGAACATGCCCCAGAGAGCCGCCGCCGTCTGGCAGCCGGCACCGTTGCCCGCCTGCAGGTCGAAGGGGCTGTCACCCACGTACAGGCAGTTCGGAGGCTGTTTTCCCATGAGGTCGCAGCCGTGGGCGACCGGGCCGGGATCGGGCTTGTGCGTGGGCCAGTCGTCCGAGCCGATGACGAACTCGAACAGGTCCGCCAGCCCGAAACAGCCCAGCCCGTGCAGGGCCACCTCGTGGCGCTTCGAGGTCACCACGCCCAGCGGGAATCCCGCTTCGTGCAGTGCGGCCAGCGCCTCGCGCGTCCCCGGGAACAGGCGCACCATGTCGTCGTGGATGGCGGCGTTGTACTCGCGGTACACCTCCACCAGCTCGTCGTGCACCGCCTCGTCGTCCGTGAAGTCCCACATCTGCGTGACCAGCGGCTGGCCCACCTTCGCCATCAGGCGGCCGTCGGGAATGCGCTCGCCCAACACCTTCCGCGTCGCGTAGCGGAACGTTTCCAGCAGCAGGTCGTGCGTGTCGAGCAGCGTCCCGTCCAGATCGAACAGGACGCCCTGGATGTCCTGCGCCATCAACGTTCGAAAAGCCCGTCGAAGTAGCCCGTGCCGGACTTGGTGATGCCGCCGGAACGCTTCGCGAAGGCCAACAGCTCGGTGATGGTGGAGAACGCGATGTCCTTCTTCTCGCCCGTGCGGCGCAGCTTCACTTCCACCTTGCCCTCGGCGAGCCCGCGCTTGCCGACGACGATCTGCAGCGGCCAGCCGATGAGGTCGGCGTCGGCGAACTTCACGCCGGCGCGCTCGCTACGGTCGTCGATGACCACTTCCAGCCCCAGGCGCGCGATGTCGGCCGCCAGCTTTTCGGCGGCGGGCTGCACCTCTTCGTCGCCCACGGTGAGCGGGATGACGCACACGTGCGCCGGAGCCACGGAGAAGGGCCAGATGATGCCGTACTCGTCGTTATGCTGTTCCACGATGGCGGCCAGCGAGCGCGTGATGCCCACGCCATAGCACCCCATGAGGAAGGGCGTCTCCGCGCCGTCCTCGTCGGCGAACGTGGCATCCATGGCGCGCGAATACTTGTCGCCCAGCTGGAACACCTGCGACACCTCGATGCCGCGCGCGCCCGAAAGCGGCAGGCCGCATTCGGGGCAGCTGTCGCCCGGCTGCACGATGCACAGGTCGGCCCACTCGCCCACTTCGAAGTCGCGGCCCAGGCCAGCGCCCACGTAGTGGAAGCCGTCCTCGTTGGCGCCCACGACCCACTTCTGCACGGCCTGCAGGCTGCGCGCCGCGACGACGCGCGCCTCCTTCGGCAGGCCTACCGGACCCATGGAGCCCTTGGGCAGGCCGTACGCTTCCATCTCTTCGTCGGCGAGCAGCGTGAAGCCGCCCACGGCACGGTCGGCCTTCAGCTCGTTGAGCTCGTGGTCGCCGGGAATGAACAGCACCACCAGTTCGCCCGCATCGCTTTTGCCTGCGAGCGCCTTGACGGTGGACGATTCGGGAATGTCCAGGAATGCCGCCAGCTCGGCGATGGTATGCACGCCGGGCGTGGCTATCTTCTGCATTTCGGGCACGTCGTGCTCGGTGGGGCGCGCCAGGCAGTCGCCGGCTTCCGTGTTGGCCGCGTATCCGCACGTGCAGTGCACGAGCTCGGCCTCGCCCGCTTCGGCGAGCGCCATGAACTCGCAGGTCACGCTGCCGCCGATCTGCCCGGAATCGGCCTCGACGGGACGGTAGTCCAGGCCCAGGCGCTCGCAGATGCGGCCGTAGGCAGCGCTCATGTCGTCGTAGGTCTTCTGCAGCGACTCCTGGTTGGCGTGGAAGCTGTAGGCGTCCTTCATGATGAACTCGCGGCCGCGCAAGAGGCCGAAGCGTGGGCGGATCTCGTCGCGGAACTTCGTCTGGATCTGGTAGAGCGTCAGCGGAAGCTCCTTGTACGAGCGCAGCTCGTTGCGCACGAGAGCCGTGACGAGCTCTTCGTGGGTGGGCCCCAAGCAGATCTCGTGGTCGTGACGGTCGGTGAGGCGCATGAGCTCGGGACCGTAGTCGTCCCAACGACCGCTCTCGCGCCACAGCTCGCCCGGCTGCAACGCGGGCATGAGCATCTCCTGTGCGCCCGTGGCGTCCATTTCCTCGCGCACGATCTGCTCCACCTTCGCGAGCACCTTCTGCCCCAGGGGCAGAAACGCGTACACGCCCGACGCCGTCTTGCGTATCATGCCGGCCCGCATGAGCAGGCGATGACTTGCTATTTCCGCATCGGCGGGGTCTTCCTTCAACGTCGGCGCGTACATCCGGCTCATGTGCATCACATTCGTCATAGCTTTCCTATCTCCTCCATCAACACGTCCACGATGTCGCCCTCGGCGACCTTGCGGACGACTTCTCCCTGAGCGAACACCACGCCCGACCCGTCCCCGCACGCCACGCCGATGTCGGCGTCGGCCGCCTCGCCGGGGCCGTTCACCACGCATCCCATGACCGCCACCTTGACGGGCTTGCGCACGGCGCCCAGCCGCTCCTCCACCTGGCGGGCCAGGCCTATGAGGTCCACCTGGCAGCGGCCGCACGTGGGGCAGCTGATGATCTCCGGCCCGTGCCGGCGCACGTCGAGCGACGCCAGCAGCGTCCAGCACGCGCGCACCTCGGTGACGGGGTCGTCGGTGAGCGAGATACGCAAGGTGTCGCCGATGCCTTCCTCCAGCAGCACGCCCAGGCCGCAGGCGGACTTGATGATGCCTTGGAACGCGGTGCCCGCCTCGGTGACGCCGATGTGCAGCGGCACGTGCGGCAGCTCGCGTGCCAGCTGCCGATAGGTGGCGATGGTGGTGCGCACGTCGTGCGCCTTCGCCGAAACCACCAGGTCGTGGAAGCCACGGCCCTCGAAGTGCCGCACGTAGTCCACCGCCGAGGCGGCCAGCTTCTCCGGCAGCGTCAGATCGTCGCGCGCCGCGAGCGCGGCGTCGAGCGAACCCGCGTTCACGCCGATGCGGATGGGGATGCCCATCTCGCCGGCCGCGTCGATGACGGCGTCGGTCTTGGCCAGGCCGCCGATGTTGCCGGGATTGATGCGCAGCTTGGCCGCGCCGCGTCGCGCCGCCTGGATGGCTATGTGTGCGTCGAAGTGGACGTCGGCCACCACCGGCAGGGGCGAGACCTCGCACACGGCCGCGAAGGCGTCCAGGCAGTCGCGCCGCGGGATGGCCATGCGCACGATCTCGCATCCGGCCTCGGCAAGCCGCTCGATCTGTGCGAGGTTCGCCGCCACGTCCTGCGCGGGCGCGTTCAGCATCGACTGCACCGCGACCGGGGCGCCGCCGCCCACCGGAACGGCACCCACCATCACCTGGCGGGTCAGCTCGTTCGGCTTGGCTGCGCTGCCCATGGCGCTCCCTTCTGCGGATCGTTCCGTTGTCACGTTTGAAGGTATTCTACCTTGTTGCCGGGCGATGCGGGGTCATCACCATGGGGAATCCGCAGGCGCGCCCGGCTGGGTGGAAGTGCGACCGGACAGGGAGGCTTGCGCATGCGTGCGTGGCGGCCGGCCACTCGCGGCCGGCCCACCTCGGCCTGGCCGGGGCAGGCCGCCCCACGCATGTGCGCAGCGGCCACGTGGTGCAGGCCGCCGCACGGAGGGAACCCGTTAGCCCCAGTTCCCGAACACGTAGCGTTGGATGTCTTGGTTGGCCATGACCAGGAAGAATCCCAGGAACAGCAGCATGCCGGCCGCGCTCAGGTAATTGAGCGCCCGCGTGGACACCACCTTGCGCGTGAGCTTCTGGAACACCTCCACCACCAGGCGGCCTCCGTCGAGCGGCGGGATGGGCAGCAGGTTCATGACGCCCAGAGACACCGATATCATGGCGAAGAACTGCAGGATGCTCACGAGTCCCGCCTCGAAGAAGTCCTTGGACATGGCCGCGATGCCGATGATCGACGCCGAATCGGACACGGTCTGTGCCGCCGTTGCAGGGTTGAACAGGCCCGCGACCGCTTGGACGACCGCCCCAATGTACATAAAGCCGAACTGGATGGCCTGCAAAGGGTTCAGGTTCACATGCACGATCTCTCCTGCAGCCGTCTGCACGTCCATGCCGATGACGCACAGCCACACGATGAACAGCAGGATGGCAAACAGGAGGTTCATGGCCACGCCTGCCACCAGGATGACGGACCGCTTCCAGAACGGCAGCGAGCGGTACTGCTGGCGGTATTCGCTTTCGAACAGGTCGTGCGGGTTCTCCACAGGGCGCGCTTCGCCCAGCTCGAAGGCGGCCGGAGTCGGGCGCCCCGCAGCCTCGGCGGCCGCGATCTGCTTCTTGGCCGGACGCACGGCAGGCGCCCGGTACGTGTTGTATTGGTCCTTCTTCGTGGGACCGACCACGCTGCCCCATTCGGCCAGCTCGTCCAAGGCATCGAAGGCCTCGTCGTCGGTGATGCCGCAATCGGCGGCGATGTCTTCCATGTTCGCCGTGCCGCGGCGGTACAGCGCCGCGAGCACCTGCTCCAGATGCGGGCTCATCTCGCCCGCCTCCATGCCGCACACCTTCGCATAGCCGCCCAGCGGCACGGCCGTCACGCCGAAGCGCGTGCCCGCCCGCGTGAAGCCTACCGAAGGGCCGGGAAGGCCCAGCATGAACTCCGTCACGCGCACCCCGAAGGCGCGCGCCGCCAGATAGTGCCCGCCTTCGTGGATGAACACCAGAAAGCCCAGCACGATGGTGGCGTACAGGATCATGAGGACAATATCCATGAACTCGACTCCTATCGCTTGTCGAGACTACGTCGTTTTCCACCGCACATTATAAAGAAGCGCGCCGCCTGCCGCCTTCGGTGCGAGAAAAACCTACAACCGCCCCACGCCCGTTGCACACGCGAGCGGCCGGACGAAGGCCGCCTCGCGCCAGCAAGGGGACGGGCCGCCCCCGACGGGGCTGGCCCGGCCGGGGTGCCGGGGCTGCTCGTTCAGGCGAGGTTCCGGCGCGCCTCCATGCGGGCCCAGGCGTCCAGCCCTTCCAGCTGCCGCAGGCTTTCCACGCGCTGCACGCCGCCGGCGCCGCCCTGCTCGTGGGCGTCCATGACGGCCTCGACGCACGCGGCGATGCCGAGATAGCTGCCCTCGCCTGCCAAGAAGGCGGCAACCGCCACCTCGTTCGCGGCGTTCATGACGCAGGGCAGCGTGCCGCCCCGCTCGCCTGCCGCGCGCGCAAGCGCCAGGCAGCGGAACGTGTCCTCGTCAGGCGCGGCGAACTCGAGCGATCCCAGCGTGCGGAAGTCGAGCGGCGCAACCGGCGCGTCCCACCGTTCGGGATAGGACAGCGCGAACTGGATGGGGATGCGCATGTCGGTGGTTCCCAGGTGCGCCTTCACGCTGCCGTCGGCGAACTCCACCATGGAATGGATGGCGCTCTGCGGCTGCACGACCACGCTTATGCGGTCGTAGGGCAGGGCGAACAGGTGATGCGCCTCGATGACTTCCAAGCCTTTGTTCATGAGCGTTGACGAGTCGATGGAAATCTTCGCGCCCATGTTCCACGTGGGATGCGCGAGCGCCTGGGCGGGCGTGATGTCCGCCAGCTCCGCGCGCGTGCGCCCGCGGAAAGGGCCGCCCGAAGCGGTGACCCACAGCCGCGCCACCTCGCGCGGGTCCTCCCCCAGAAGGCATTGGTAGATGGCGCCGTGCTCGGAATCGATGGGCATGAGCGCCCCGGCCGGCCCCGTGGCCGGGGACATGCCCCCCACCCGACGGCGCGCGTCCACCTGCGCGGCCAGCGGCATGATGAGGTCGCCGCCCACCACAAGCGACTCCTTGTTGGCGAGCGCGAGCACCTTGCCCGCCGCGAGCGTCTCGTAGCTCGCGCGCAGGCCCGCCGCGCCCACGAGCGCATTCACCACGACGTCGGCCTCGGGCAGCTGCACCAAGGCAGCCACCGCGTCGGCGCCGAAGCCGAGCGAGCCTTTGCCGACCTGCGCGCGCAGGTCGTCTGCCACGGACTCCTTCGCCAGGCGCTCGTCGCCCACCGCCAGGTGGCACACGCCGAACTCCCGCGCCTGCGCCAGCAGCTCGTCCACACGCGTGCCGGCGGCGAGCGCCACGATCTCCAGCCGGTCGGGATGCCGGCGTGCCACATCGAGCGTCTGCGTGCCGATGGAGCCCGTCGATCCCAGCACCGCGACGCGTCTCCGCGGCCGGCAAGAGCGCTCGTGCTCCGCGATGGCGTCGCGCAGCCGCGCATGGACCTGCGGGGCCGTTCCGCCGTTCGGCCGCAGGTCGTTCGTAGCGTCAGCGAGGGCTGTCCCGGTGTCCGAGATTCGTGGGATCGCGCTGGCGCCGCGTACTTCGGTACGCAAGCCTGCGTGATCGCGCGAAGATCGGGTGCTGGGGCAGTCCGCAGCGTCGGCCGTTCCGCCATTCGGCAGAACGGCGGAACCATCAGATGACATAGGGAATGCACCCTCCCCCCACCAGAAGGATGGCCGAGGTGACGGCCACCAGGAACAGCGAGTCGCAGCGGTCGAGCAGGCCACCGTGGCCCGGCATGATGGTGCCGGAGTCCTTGAAGCCGGAATTGCGCTTGATGCGGCTTTCCGCCAGATCTCCCAACACGCCCATGAGGCCGCACACCAGGCCGAACACGAGTGCCTGCGGCACGCTCATGACGACACCCGGGATGAACGTGAGGCCCCACCAGAACAGCATGGACGCCACGAGCCCCGCCAGGAAACCCTCCCAGCTCTTCTTCGGGCTGGTGCGCGGCGCCAGCTTGTGCTTGCCGAACTTGCGCCCTATCAGGTACGCGAACGAGTCGTTCGCCCACACGCTCAGGAAGATGCCCAGCACCAGCACGCCGCCCCATGGCGCAGGCAGCGCACCGCGCACCACGACGATGCCCGACAGCAGAAGCCCCGTGTACGCGGCCCCGAAGAAGCTCACGCCCACGTCGGGCACGCGCGCCCGCATCCAGAACACGTACC
>HHCFC01400__coassemble_1989_pt1 | contig 13668 bp, 11 predicted proteins | sample HHCFC01400__metabat2_high_PE_058 | metagenome-assembled genome bin HHCFC01400 | reverse complement strand
TTCCTTGTCAAGTTCGACAAGGGGTGGAAGCGAGTCTATCGAGATTTCCACCAACTCGAACGGAATGCCGCCCGCACGCGCCAGCAAATCAGGGAGGAAGGGGATGTCCCCCGTCGTCTTGATGCGGACAGGGGGATAACTTTTCACCAAGTCGCCACAGTCGCGCACGGCCTCGTCATAACTAGCCAGAGCGTTCTGCACGCCAGAAAGAAACCGAAGCCCTGCGGGGGTGAGCTCGGCTCCGCGCCTTCTGTCAACCAGCTTGAAGCCCAGTTCCTTTTCCAGGTTGGATATATGCACGCTCATGGCCGGCTGCGACAAATGCAACTCTTGCGCGGCGGCGCTGAAGTTCCGACACTTCGCGAACACCACGAACTCGCGCAACGTTTCAAGCCTCATTGGTCAAACCCTCTCGGAACAGCACCTCTCCGTCCACGCCCGGCAGGCGCAGCCCTGCTCATTCTAACACGTCGAATTTTGCAGCAAACCGCCGATCGAAGCTTGTATAAGGAAACGTGATGGACGCATGCAAGCCTGGGATGGCCACTTCGACAATCGTCATTTCACCTATCGAATCGCAGCTTTCTATACTTGTTTCCGGCCGAAAGGCAAGACGAAAAGCCAGAGGAAAGGGAGATGAACATGGAACTGACGCGAAGGAGCTTCCTCGTAGGGGCGGCGGCGCTCGGAGGCACGCTGGGGCTGGGGACGTTGGCCAGTTGCTCGAGCGGCGAGGCAAAACCGCAGGATAACGGCACATGGGACAAGGAGGCCGACCTCGTTGTAGTGGGCGGCGGCACGGGGCAGGCGGCAGCCATCGCCGGTGCAGCCGCCGGAATGAGCGTCATCCTGATCGAGGCGCGCGATATGGTGGGCGGGGCCATGGCGTATTCGGGCGGCAACGCCTGGCTGGCGAACACTTCCTTCTCTCAGGAGAACGGCGACAGCTACGAATTCGCCAAGAAGTACCTCGACCACATGCAGATGGGCATGGACAACGAAGAGCTCGTCGAGGCGTATCTTGCCAACACGCAGAAAGTTGTCGACGTCTTGACCTCGAACGGAGTCAACATCCAACCGCTGCCGCGCAACGGGCAGTATCAGCCCAACTGGGAAGGGGCAGACGTCATAGGCCGCAGCTGCCAGGTCATGGGCGATAATGACGGCTCGGACGTCTCTGCCGCCGGGGGACAGCGCATGAACGCCTCGCTTTCGCAAGCATGCGAAAGCCTGGGTGTTGAAGTTCTTACGAAGACACGTGGACAAAGGCTGATAACCACGCGCGAATCCTCTGATGCGGTACCCGAAGTGATAGGCATCGTGGCCACCGACAAGAGCGAAAAGGAAATACGCATCAAGGCGAACAAAGGCGTTCTGCTTGCAACGGGTGGTTTCGAGTGGGATGAGCACCTGATGCATACCTACCTGCGCGTACCCATTCCCGTCGGCAACGCCATCTCCTGGCCTGAGAACCGCGGAGACGGCCTGAGAATGGTGCAGGCAGTAGGTGCCGAGCTCAGCCTGATGACCGAAACGTTCGGCATGCCGAACTACACCTACCACGCCCAATACGCACGTGAAAACGAAACGATGGTGTGCCAGGCCGGCAATGCGAACTGCAATGCGGCAGGCTCCATCATCGTCGATCAGAACGGACGTCGTTTCTGCCGAGAGGACGCCGGCTACATGTCGCGCAACAATACGTTCGGCGGCTACAACAACTTCGGAGACGAAGGCTATTCGTGCGACCCGGCCTGGTGGATCTGCGATCAGCGATGCTACGACGCTATAGGCGGGATCACGGGTACCTGCGCTTCCTGGGGCTACCCGGTTCCCGACATCCCCGAAGAAGAATACGTTTACCAGGCCGAAACCCTCCAGGAATTGGGAGAGACAATCAACATCAACGTTGACCAGTTCGTGAAAACCGTCGAGGAATACAACGCTTATGCAGCCGAAGGGAAGGATCCGCTGTTCCACCGCGGCGAAGTGGGCTCCATGGGCATGGATCCCATTCCTTTGAAAACGCTGGAACAGCCGCCCTATTACGCCGTTGCCATGTCAGCCGGCACAGTCGGCACCATAGGGGGACCGCGTTTAAACGGAAACGCACAGGTCATGCATGTGGCTGGAGAGCCCATCAAAGGGTTGTACGCCATGGGCAACTGCGCCGGCGTAGGTGGCCCTGGACCGTCGTACGGCGGCGAAGGCGGCACCATTGGCCCCGCCTTCGTATTCGGCATCATCGCTGTAGATCATATGGCGAACCAGGAATAGCAAGCACCATTCCCTTCTCGCCAGCGGCCCGTCGCACCCCTCCTCGATGGGCCGCTGGCATTGATGCAACCTCGCCGCAAGACTTCGAAAAGCGCGAGGCCGACCGGTCAGGAGTTCCTCTCGAACACGTAAGACGCCCTCGCCCTTTACGACGAGACGATCGAACGGTGCCGCCACATCTCGCGCCATGCGCCTCCTGTGCGCATCAAGGCCACCGGCGAGATCCCCTTTCTGAACGAGTTCCTGTCCAAGCAGGAACTTATCCCGTTCGAGCTGGTGGAGATACCCATGCACGACATATCTCCTTTGCCGCTCGACGAGGTGATCGAAGGGGTCGTTGACATCACGACTCCTTATGATTTCAGTTTCCTTCCCGAAATCAAAGCCATCGCCGATGCGAACAACGTCAGCAGCCTGTATGCAGGGAAAGACACCCTGTCCTTCTTCGTCACGAAATCGAACCCACTCGCTGAAGCAGAGCATCTGGAAAGACAAGATCTCGAGAACACCACGATAGTCATTCCCAATGCTAAGTGGTACGACTACATGACGCTGCAGGCGAACGCGTTTTTCGGCGAAGGCTTGAACCTCAAATCCAAAACCCTTCCAGAAGCGAACTTGCTCTCGCAGCGTTACGTCGATTTGGAAAACGCCATGGCACCACCTACCATTTCGCGCTTTTCGAGCAAGGTAGCCTTCATACCCAAATAGGCGCCAAACGCTGCGCCCGCCTGCCCCGTGCCACCGCCCACAACAACGAGGTCTGCTTCCTTGTCCCAGATCAAATTAGGCGACTTGTCTTCGGCAGGCGAGCATCCTGCCAACTCGGCCACTCCCATGGCTCCGCCAGCCAAAGCCGCCCCTTTCAAAAAAAACGCGACGCCTGATTTCCACTTCAGTCCTCCTTTTTTCTCATTCCTTTCCATGCGTCCCCATTGTAAGAACCCTTGACTATATAGCTGAAATAGCGATGCATACGTCGACCATGCGGTGCAATCGGGGTATTGCGAAATGCAATCACCGAACCGGACTCCACGCACGCAAACCGCACCCGCTCGGCAACCCTTAGGGAGCATCGAGACCTGATTGCGTCCGCATGCCGCATTCGATTGTCCTTGAGGGCCCAAGAGGACTATCATGGGAACATGGGGAAATGGAGAGCATACGAAGAAGACGAAAGCCTGGCGTGCGAAGGCGCTGTTGGCGCTGCGGCCAATGACGGTGCTGCAGCAAGCGGCAGCGAGCCGGATGGCGTTGCTGCAAGCTGCACGAAAGGCGGTTCCACCAAGCCGCGCGCAGACGCAAGGGCGCGAAAGGCCGACGAGCGCACGGTCGAAGCGGCGCGGCCACGTTTGTGGTCGGGCGTGTTCGTGCTGCTCATCCTTTTGACGTTCTGCTGCTTCCTCACCTCGCAAGGCATGAACGCAGGCACGGCGGTGTACGTGACCGAATTGGGCGGCACGGCGGCCTATGCCGGCTTCCTCATGGCCATCTTCTCCGTGTCGGCCGCCACCACGCGCCTGTTCGTCGGGCCGTTGATCGACCGGGGGCGACGCATCGTCGTCATGGTGTTCGGGGCAGCCGTCCTGTTCATAGGCGCCCTCGGACCGGCGCTCGTCGGCGGCTCGATGCCGCTGACGGTGTTCCGCTGCCTGCAAGGCGTGGGCTTTTCGGCCGCCGTCGCCGCCTCGTCCACGGCGGCTGCCGACGTGCTGCCCATGCAGCGGCTGGGCGAGGGCCTGGGCTATGCGGGGCTCGGACAAGCGCTCGCCATGACGGTCGGGCCGGCGCTGGCGCTGTTCCTGGTGTCCACCGACCCGCCCGAAAACCTGTACTGGTGCTTTTCCGCCGTCGCCGCCATCGGCCTGTGCATCGCGTTCTTCTGCCGCTACGAGAGCAATCCGCAGAAGCTCCCCGAGACTTCGGCCTATCGTCTGCGCTGGGAGCGGGAGCGCGCCGAACGGGAGGTCGCTGCGGCAGCCGGCGAAACCCCCGCAGTCGGAGAAAAGGCCGCAACAGCGACCGGGAGCGCGAGAGAGGGAAAGGCCCCCGCCGAGCGCGGGCTGAGACGGGTGTTCGAGCCGCGCGCGCTCTCGGGCGCCATCCCCGTGTTCATGATGAGCCCCGTGTTCGGCTTCGTGATCTCGTTCGCCAGCCTGTACGGCCTGTCCATCGGCGTCGAGAACGCCGGGCTGTTCTTCACCATCACGGCCATCAGTATGATCCTCATGCGCATCAGCTCGCGCGCGTACATGGACCGGGTGGCGCCCCTCAAGATATTCGGCGTCGCCGCTGTATGTGGCATCGTGACGTTCGCGCTGTTCCTGGCCGCGCCGTCCAACCTCGTGCTGTTTAACGCGGCAGGCGCGTTCTACGGCGTGTGCCTGGGCGTGAGCATGCCCGTGGCGCAATCGGTGGCCGTGAAGAGCTCGCCCTCGCACCGCTGGGGCGCCACGAACGCGCTGTTCCTGTTCATGATGGACGTGGGATTCGGTCTGGGCACGGCGCTGTGGGGTACGCTGAACGACGCGTTCGGGTTCCCGGTGACGCTCTGGTGCGTGATGGGCTGCATCGTCGTCGCCTTCGTGCTCGCCTGCTTCACGTTCCCCAAGCGCGCGTAGACGCGGCCGTCAACGCACGACCCCCCCCCCCCCCCCCCCGCAACGCAAACGCTCCCCAAGCTCGCGTCTACAACGCAGGCATTCCCGAGCGCGTCCCTGCAACGCAGACGCCCTCCTACGCGCGGCGGCGCGGCGCGGGTCGCGCAAGGCGGACTTGCAGGCGACTCGCAGCCTGCATTCATCGTGCGTGCGGACGTGCGCAGCCCGTTCGCACGCACGGGCTGCGCACGTCTGTTAGTACGGCTCGTCCAAGCTGGCGTGGGCCTGCGCGTCGGCGTTCAGGCCGAAGAACCTGCCCTGCCGGTAGCGGTCGAGCGCCACGAGCGCGATCATGCCGGCGTTGTCGCCACAGGCGCTCAGGGGAGGCAGCACCAGGCGCACACCCATCTGGGCGCACAGCCGCTCGTAGGCCGCACGCAGAACCGGATTCGCCGCCACGCCGCCGCCCAGACAGAAGGTGGGCGCGCCGGTCTGCTCGAGCGCGGTGCGCGCCTTCGCCACCTGCACGTCCACAACGGCTTGCTGGAAGCTGGCGCACACGTCGGCCACGTCGGGCTCGCGGCCGACGGCCCGCTCATTGTTGAGGTAGGTGACCACGGCCGTCTTCAGCCCGGACAGCGAGAAACGCAGGTCGCCCGAATGCAACATGGCGCGAGGGAACGGTATGGCCGCAGGGTCGCCCTGCGCGGCCAGCTTCGAGACGACAGGACCGCCGGGATACCCCAGCCCCAGGGCCTTGGCCACCTTGTCGAACGCCTCCCCCACCGCATCGTCGATGGTGGCGCCCAGCGTTTCGTAGTCGCCCCATCCTTTCATGTGGACCAAAAGCGTGTTGCCGCCCGACACGAGCGACACCACGGCCGGCGGCGCGAAGTCGGGCGTGCCGATCTTGTTCGCGTACAGGTGGCCTTCCAGGTGGTTCACGCCGATGAACGGCTTGTCTGCCGCCCACGCTGCACCCTTGGCGAACGCCACGCCCACCACGAGCGCCCCCACGAGCCCAGGGGCGTACGTCACGGCCACGGCGTCCAGGTCGCTCCACGTCAGGCGCGCCACGCCCAGATGGGCGGCGGCCACGTCCAAGCATTCGTCGCACACGCCGCAGATGGCCTCGACGTGCTTGCGGCTGGCGATTTCGGGCACCACGCCGCCGAAGCGCGCATGGAAGTCTATCTGCGACGCCACCACGTCGGCCACCAGGTTGCCGGTGCCATCCACGATGGCGGCCGCCGTCTCGTCGCACGAAGACTCGATGGCCAGGATGAGCGGACGCACGACGTCCACATCGTTCGCAATGGCGCGGAAAGCCGCCGACGCACGAGCAGCCGTCTCGCTCGTCGCAGTATCCACGCTGCGACGCGTTTCCAGGCTCGAATTGTCGCAAATCGCGTTTTGTGTATAGGTTTCGGCCCTTGGATCAAGCATAGAAAAATTGCGACCTGGGGTTTCTTCCTGGAGAGACGGCGAAAAGGAACCGGAATCCGTACACAAAATGCGATTTGCGACAATTCGCGCCGATTCGCCTGTCAACACCGCATCGGTGCGGGCAGCGTCGACCTGCAGCGCCATGCCGGCCACGTCGCGGGCGGCAAGAGGCAGCGGGCCTTCCATGATGACGGCGTCCTCGCGGTCGGAATAGTAGCGCGGACGCATGCCGATGCCCTTGAAGCCCAAGGCCTCGTAGAACGTCTGCGCGCCGAGGTTGCCGGCGCGCACTTCGAGCGAACACGTGCTTGCACCCAGGTCGCGCGCATCGGCCGCCACGCGGGCCAGAAGCTCGCGCGCCACTCCACGCCGACGCGCTTCCGGCGCCACGCCCACCTTGAGAATCTGCAGGTCCCCGTCGACCACCCACCCGCCGGCGTAGCCAAGCAGGCGCGGGACGTCCGAGCCAGCAGCGCCGACCAACTCCGTCGGCAGGCACGCTGCCGGAACCCCCACCGCCATCCACCATACACGGTCGAGACGGGTCAGCTCGTCGGCCACCAGGGCCTCGTTCCAGGCGTCGGATCCCATGACGCAGGCTTCCAGCGCGGCCACCTCGGCGACGTGTGCGGCGTCCAGAGGCCGGTACGTGACGCCCTCGGCGTCGGCCGGCGCAGCGAGGATGGAGGCATCGTGCATGGTCGTGCGCCCGCAAGCAGGCGACGTCGAGGCGCTGGCACCTGCCGCACGCGTCGAACCCGCCGTGCCCGCGCCGTTGCGGGCCGAGACGTCCTGCACGCCGGCGATCAGGTTCTTCGGGTCGTTCTTCGCCAGACGGAGACGTTCGTTCTCCTCGGCGTCGGAAAGGCGCGTGTACACGGGCAGCGCGAAAGCAGGGGCGTGCCGGCGCGCGTCGAAGGGATCGGCTGCGCCGGCGCGCCATGCCGCCTGCAGCGCCAGCAGCAGGCCGCGGCCCGTGGGCGCCCACATCTGCTCCGGCAGCAGCGTGCCGCACGGCGCAAACAGTTCCACGTACTTGCGCAGCGCGTCGCCCGCAACCAGCAGGGAGCCGGACGCTGCGGCACACAGCTCTTCGGCCGCCACGTCGGCCTTCACGACGCGGTCGGCCTCCAAGCGGCCGATGCCCGCATCGGACACGGCGAACCGCACGGGATACACCTCTTTGCGCATGGCGTCGGCCACCACCAGCACCGGGCCGCGCACGCCCGCGTGCCACGCGCCCCACGCCACCGCGTCGAGCGACGACACGCCCACCAAGGGCACGCCGAGCGCCGACGCCATGCCCTTAGCCGTGGCCAGCGCAATGCGCACGCCGGTGAACGATCCCGGGCCGCGCCCGCACACGACGCACGCGATCTCGCTCTTCTCGACGCCTTGCGCAGCCAGGGCCGCGTCGATGCGCGGCAGCAGCTGCGTGTTGGATGCGCGGCGCGCCTCCACCTCCAAGGACAGCACTACGTCCACCGTGGGGGCGTCTTCGCCAGGCATGCCCTGCGCCAGCAATCGTCCCAGGCCCAAGGCGATCACCTCGTTGGCCGTGTCGAACGCGAGCACGTAAGGCGCCGCGCCGGCATGCCGGCCTTCCGCAGCATCAAGGGACGATGGGACGTTGTCTGTCATAGCGAATGCCTTTTCTACGAATGATCGGGAAAGAAGGGGATGCAGCACCTGAGACCGGCTGTGACGGGCGCGCCCGCGCGCCGCTCCGGGCCTGCCGCGCCTGCCGCGCCCACCGAGCCTGCCGAGGTCGCCGCGCCCCTTGCGGCAGCCATGCGTTTGTGCCGGGCGCGGAAAGCCGCCCTTGGGCCTTCTGCCCTTGGGCCTTCTGCCCTTGGGCCTTCTGCCCTTGGGCCTTTCGCGCTCATGCCCTCATGAGGCGGGACTTGGAGTCCTTCGCCCACAGGAACAGGAGCTGGCGCGAGCGCTCGCCGAAGGCATGCGCCCAGACGGTGCGGATGCCCCGTTCGTCGGATTCCAACACCACTTCCAGGTAGCCGTACGGCAGCGCTTCGGGAAACTTCTCGCCCCACTCCACGAAGGAGGCGCCGTCGCCGTCGATGGTCTCGAAGTAGCCGATGTCCTCCAGCTCGTCTGGATGCTCCAGCCGGTACAGGTCGAAGTGATACAGCGGCAGCGAGCCTTCGGGGTACGAGAGCAGGATGTTGAACGTGGGGCTGGTCACCTGGTCGCGGATGCCCAGACCGGCGGCGACCCCTTGCACGAACTGGGTCTTGCCCGCGCCTAAGTCGCCTTCGAGCACCACGACGTCGCCCGCGCGCAAGTAGGGTGCGAGCGTGGACGCCAGCTGCTTCGTCGCTTCCGGCGAGGTGGTTTTGCGCATGTACGTGAGTCCGTTTGCCATGATGGCTATGATACGACAACCGCGCCGCCGCCGCACGTGCATCTTTCAGATAGCTATACAAGCCGCACGTCTATTTCTTGGGCGATCTCATTGCATTACCGTGCAATTTCTCCCTGTTTTGGTAGAATAGGATGCGTGACGGCAGGGTACGAACGCGGGCGGCACTTCTTGCGGAAGGAGCGATTGCCTGTGGACATAGCCCTTGAAATTCTTTATGCCCTCGCAGCACTTGAGACCGTCGCGGGATTTGCACTTGAGCGACGAAAGAACCATAATCGTCACCGGATGGAAGCGGGAGAAAAGGGAAAGTCCGGCGGGCACCAGACTTCCTAATTCATAAACCGCGCCGCCCGCCAACGAGCTAACGGCTCTCGGGCTTTGCCGGTGTTTGCATCGTACCGCGCCGCAAGCCGTGGCTCAACACGGCACGAACGAGAGACAGGAGCTTTTCATGACCGAACGCGCAACCTCCGCCGACTCCCACGCCGCAGCCGCCGACGCCGCAGGCCTCGCCGCCGCAGACCCGACGCCCTCCCCCACGTCATGCGCGGCGCGCGTAGACACGGTCCTGCGCAACCTGAAGGCGGCGGGGCTTTCCCAGATGGTCGTCTGCGATCCCCGCTCCATCCAGTACCTGACCGGGGCCTACGTGGAACCCGGCGAGCGCTTCCTGGGACTTTTTGTCGCGCCCGGCCAGCAACCGGCCCTCGTGCTGAACGAGCTTTTCACGGCGCCCGCCGACGCCGCATGCCGCATCCTTTCCTTCAAGGACACCGACGACCCGCTCGCCTTGGTGGCCGGCCTGTGCGACCCCGAAGCGCCGCTCGGCTGCGACAAGAACCTGCCCGCGCGCTTCCTCATCCCGCTCATGGAGCGCACCGCCGCGGCAGGCTTCGTGCTGGCCTCCCAGGCGGTGGACGACGCCCGCGCGCTCAAGGACGCCGACGAACGAAAGCGCATGCGCGCTGCGTCCCGCACGAACGACACGGCCATGGCGCGCTTCCGGGAACTCGTGCACGAAGGCGTGACCGAGGCCGAGGTGGCCGGGCAGCTGGAAGCCCTCTATCGCAGGCTGGGCGCCCAGGGCCATTCGTTTACGCCCATCGTCAGCTTCGGGGCGAACGCGGCCGACCCGCACCACGAGCCGGACGACACGCCGCTGCGCGACGGCGACGTGGTGCTGTTCGACGTAGGCTGCCGCCAGGACGACTACTGCGCCGACATGACGCGCACGTTCTTTTTCCGTAGCGCCAGCGAGAAGCAGCGCGAGGTGTACGAGGCGGTGCGCCGCGCAAACGAGGCCGCCCGCGCGCTCGTGGCGCCCGGCGTGCGCTTCTGCGACCTGGACGCCGCCGCCCGCACGGTCATTCAGGAAGCAGGATACGGGCCTTACTTCACGCACCGGCTGGGCCACCAGATAGGGCTCGACGTGCACGAGCCGGGCGACGTGTCGGCCGTCCATGACGCACCCGTGCAGCCGGGCATGACGTTCTCCATCGAGCCCGGCATCTACCTGCCAGGAGAATTCGGCGTGCGCATCGAGGACCTGGTGCTGGTCACCGACGAAGGTTGCGAGGTGCTCAACGCCTACCCGCGCGACCTGACCGTTTTGGAATAGGGAACCTGTCTGCGTCCGCTTGTTTCAGGGGCGCGCCCGCGCGAAAACGGACACGCCCCTGCCGACACTGCCGACACGTGCAAGAACGCAAAGAGACGCTTCCCGTCTCTCCCTCGACCGGCGGCTTTGCCTTTACTTGCCGCCGAACAGGCCGGACAGCTTGCCCAGAAGGTCATCGCCTCCCAGGAAGTCGCCGACGGCCTCCATGGCCTTGCCCATGTCGAGTCCCTTGCCCTCGAGCAGCGGCTCGACCGCGCCCACGATGTCGCCCATCTGCTCGTCGGAAACCTCGAGGCCGGTGGCGTTCTTGATGGCCTCGCCGGGATCGATGCCGAACTGCTCCAGATGAGAAGGGTCTTCTGCCGCCGCCTTGACGAACTGCGCCACTATTTCCTGAATTTCCATGTCGCTCCTTCCCCGAAGGGCAGGCGTAGCCCGCACCACCTGCTCCCCGATCCGTCCCCCATAACCACGTTCCATCCTTAACCATAAGTTGAGCAGGGGATTCAACGCTCCCGCTCCGCCTCTGCGTACCTTATCATAGCCATACTCGAGAAGAGCGCCTGCAGCCGGGATTCAACTGCTGGTGAAGGGAACAGAGAGGAAGACGCGCATGACCACGGAGAAACAGCCCGCCGAAGACGACGAGGGCAAGCAGCCTTCCCGCAAGAAGCCGGCCGCCAAGAAAGCCGGCGGCACGCAGGCAGCGCGGAAAGACGAGCCAGAAGGCAAGGCCGCCGAGGCGGAAAAGGCCGAGAAGGCCGAAGAAGCCGACGACGCGCCTGCGCCCGCCGCGAAAAAGGAGCCGAAGGAGCGCCACTTCGTCGACGCGAAGACCGGCAAGACCATCGAGAAGCCGAAGCAAGGCGGCGCAGGTCCTCAGGCCACGCAGGCCATACGCGAAGAGATGCATGCCGAACGCAAGGGCAATGCCCTGCCGTTCCGCATCGCGTCCATCGTGCTGTGGGTGCTGGGCATCGCCACGGAGGTCCTGGCCATCCTGACGGCGAACCGGACGCTGTTCTTGCCCGGCCTTTCGCAAACGACCTGGATCATCGTGTTCCTGGTGGTGGACCTGGTGCTGGTGGTGGTCGGCTCGCAGCTGTGGAAGCGCGCGAACCACCTCGACCCGGCCTCCAAGGAGAACAAGGTGGCCTACTGGGTGCAGACCGAGCTTGGCGTCCTCATTGCCGTGATCGCGTTCGCCCCGGTCATCCTTCTCATGCTCAACAACAAGGACCTGGACGCCAAGACGAAGAAGCTGTGCTCCATCGTGGCGGGCGTGGCCCTGGTAGCCGCCGTGGGCAGCGGCATCGACTACCATCCCACGTCGCAGGAAGACCTTGACCAGGCGCAGGCCGGTGCAGCCGTGCTTTCCGACGACGGCCTGGCCTACTGGACGCCGTTCGGCAAGAAGTACCACTTCAACCCCGACTGCCAGTACCTGAAGAATTCCGGCACCATCTATTCCGGGTCGGTGCAGGACGCCATCGACGCCGGCCGCAACGAAGGCTGCTCCGGCTGCACGGTGGAAGACGGCACCGACGTGCTGGCCAATGCCGATCCCGAAGCGGTGAAGGCCGCGCTCGAGAACCTCGTCAGCATCGGCGGGAAGGACGCGGACGACGGCACAGACGATGCCGGAGTCCAGGACGACGCCGGCAGGGAGCAGCAAGAAGAACTTCCCCAGGCAGCATAGGTTCGCCCCCGCGAGTCCCCGCGCAGGCGGGGGCATCGTGCGGGAGGGTTCCCTTGCCGCACGAAGGCGGCCGTTCGCAGGAACGGCCGCCTTCTCAGCGACCCAGGCCGGAGCGGCGGCTGGCGGCCTGCGCGTCGCGGCGACGCTTGCAGTCGGGGCAGACGGACACGAGCAGGCGGGCATGTGCGGCATCGACGTGTTCCGCCTGGTCGAGCAAGGCGTTCGCGTACTCCACTTCCTTGTTCGTGGCATAATACCTTCCGCAGCTGGCGCATTCGCGCAGCGCGAACAGGCAGCGCTTGGGCGGCTCGGGGTCGTCGGCGAAGTCACAGTCGGTGACGAGCCCCATGGCCCCGGTCGGGCACGCCTGCGCGCAGAGGCCGCACCAGGTGCAGTCGGTCAGGTCGAGCGTCCACACCAACAGCCCTTCTTCCTCGTCTACGAAGATGCGGATGGCGCGCGTGTCGCAGGCCACGGCGCAGGCGGCGCACGCGATGCAGCGGCCGAAATCGTGATGCGGCTTGCCGATGGCCTCGCTCATTGCCCCTCTCCTTCCTCGTGCCACGACGCATGCGGGCGCCATGCGGCGTCAAGGCCTTCCGTGAGCTCCGCGGCGGCATTGTCGTCGGCCCTGGCAGCGGAAGCGGCACCGTGGTGCGCGGGCACTTCCCGCTCCGCTTCCTTCGCGCCACGCATGGCCACGCCCGCCTTCTCGATGGCTTCGAGCCGCCGGTCGCGCACCAGGTGGGTCAACGTGCATTCGTCCACCAGCGAGAGCGCCTTCGTGGGGCACGACACGATGCACCGCGGCCCGCCGGGCACCTTCGCGCACAGGTCGCACGCGACCACCGACGCATAGCGGCCCGTCTCCTTCTGCCGCAGCAAGCCCGCCGAGCGCGAGGACGACGCACGGCCGTACGGCGTGGCCTTGGCCGGCGCGTCGGAGGGCGCCGACGGGTACACGGCGCCGAACGGGCAGGCCAGCGCGCACAAAAGGCAGCCTGTGCAGAGTTCCTCGTCGATGTGCACGTGATCGCGCACCAGCGAGATGGCCGCTTCGGGACACACGGCCATGCACGGCGCGCCTTCGCACTGGTGGCACGTCACGGCAGCCGTCACGGCGCGGGTCTTCACCAGCGACAGGCGCGCGGCGGGGCGCATCCATCGTTTGCGGTGGCTCTCGCTGCAGGTCACGCGGCACGCGCCGCACCCGATGCAGCGTGCAGGATCGCAGACGACGAAGCGGTTCATACGAGCGTCTCCTCGTCGCCCACCTGGTAGCGCAGGGAAGGCGCGCCGTCGCTCTCCTCGGCCGCGGGAGCCGATGGCGTGCCATCCGCGGCACCCGCGCCTAGGGAGCCCGCCTCCGCCTTGCCCCCGCAAAGGGAAGACCCCGCCACGGAACCGACGCCGACACCCGCGACCTCCGAAGATCCCAGCCCGTCACAGCCTTCCGCGCCCGCTGCGACCACCACCGCGCCCGCGTCGGCCGCGCCTTCGGCATCCACGGCATCCTGCGCGGCGGCCTCCTTCGCCAGATGTTCCTTCAGCGCCACGTAGCGTTCGAGCAGATGGCGCTCGGCCCATGCTTGGTCGGCGATGGCCTCCACCTCGCAGGCGCTGTACTTGTCCTCGGGCGTGCCCG
>HHCFC01400__coassemble_1960_pt1 | contig 13929 bp, 13 predicted proteins | sample HHCFC01400__metabat2_high_PE_058 | metagenome-assembled genome bin HHCFC01400 | reverse complement strand
AAAGCCGTTGTGCTTCTGTTACACTATCGTTGTCATCAGAGCAACACCAACGGAAAGGACTTGCGCTCGGAAGTTGGCGCAAGTCCTTTGCCGCGGGTTGTCCATCGCCAGCGAGGCGCAGACAACCATTACGAATGGATAGAGACGTGCCTATGGGCTTTGCGGCATATTCATATGATCGGCAACGTGGCAAAGCAGCCGCTCTGAAGGCATTGGCCGTTCGTCCCTCGACCCCGAAAATGCGTGCGGGGGGGGGGCCTCTGAATGAAGGTGCCCTTCGAACAGGGAACGGCTGGCCTCTCGGGCCACGGTCACGGCGCAGCGCGCGGCGCTGACGCTTCCGGTGGCGCGGCGCGGCACGGTGCGCCCGCCTCTTCGCACGACGCTTCCGCATACGACGCTTCGGGCTTTCGGCCCGCCGTGCCTCTTGGCGGACAGGCGCGTGACGGCCGCCGGTTTTCGGCATCGAAGCCGCAGGCAGGGGGCTCTCCCGGTTCCGGGCAGGGCTATGGCCTGCGTCCTGCTCCGGATCTGACGAAGACCGAAGACATCATCCGCGTGCGCAAGAAGCGCAAGAAGCCGAGCAGGGGCAAGAAGGCCGTGCTCGTCACGCTGATAGCGCTTGCGTGCGTGCTGGGGCTGGCCGGAGGCGCCGTCGCCCTCTACGTCAACTCCCTCAACCAGGCCCTGTCCTTCGACGACAAGGAAGAGGAAAGCCAGCTGCGCGCCGTGCTTGCCGCGCCGACGCCGGAAGCCAAGGAAAAGCCCTTCTACCTGCTGCTTCTGGGCTCCGATGCGCGCGAGGGCGACGAAGTGTCACGCTCGGACGTGATGATCCTTCTGCGCGTGGATCCCGAAAGCGGCCAGCTGACCATGGTGTCCATCCCGCGCGACACGATGGTGGATCTGCCTGGTCACGGGCGTTCCAAGATCAACGCCGCATACGCCTATGGGGGCGCGTCCGGGGCCGTGGAGGCCGTGAACAAGTTCGCCGGCGTTCCCATATCCCATTACGCCGAAATCCATTTCCAGGAGCTCGAGCAGCTGGTGGACGCGCTGGGCGGCGTGTGGGTGGACGTGCCCGTGTCCAACGACCAGACCGGCAGCTCGAACACCGGCATGGAACTGGAAGCGGGCGAGCAGCTGCTCACCGGCAAGCAGGCGCTCGCCTTCGCACGCGAGCGCTATGGATACGAGCGCGGCGACTTCCAGCGCGCCGACAACCAGAAGATCCTGCTGCAGGCCATCATCAAGCAGGTGCTGTCCTTGTCGCCCATCGACCTGCCGGGCACCATCCAGCAGCTGGCGTCCTGCGTGACCACGGACTATTCCATCACCGACATCATAGCCTTGGCGCAGAAGTTCCAAGGCGCCGGTTCCATCGCGTTCTATTCCGCCACCGTGCCTTCTTCCACCATGACGTTGGACAGCGTGTCCTACGTGGTGACCGACCAGGCTGCTTGGACCGACATGATGCAGCGGGTGAACGCCGGCGCGGATCCGAACGACGAGACGGTCGTCACGCCGAGCGACTCGCAGGTGGTGCCGGAAGTGGCCGTCGTGGGAGATGGGACCGCCGATGGCGGCGAGGGGGATTCGCCGGACGGCGCCGCAGGATCCGAACCCGAGGGCGGCGCGGCCGCGCCGGCGGAATAACACGAACGAGGAACGAGAAGGACGCACATGACGCTGCTCGAACTGCTCAAGCTCTTGCGCAAGCACATCAAGCTGGTGATAGCCCTGCCGGTCGTCTGCGCTCTGGCCACCGCCGCCGTGGCGTGGCTGGTGCTGCCGAACACGTACACGGCCAGCGTGTCCATGTACGTGCTCACGCGGTCCGGCGAGAGCGACGGCACCCTGTCGAGCACCGATCTGTCCGCCAGCCAGATGATCGCCAACGACGTGGCCGGCCTCTTCAAGGACAGGCGCGTGCTTGACGACACGGCGGCTTCTCTGCAGATGACCAGCCTTGGAGGCTACGACATCAAGGTGGAAAGCGGCACCACGACCCGCGTCATCACGCTTTCCGTGACGGGCGAGTCGGCTCAGTCGGTGGCCATCGTGGCCAACGCCCTGGCCGCCACCACCGACGAGGTGGCCCGCGAGGCCATGGACGTCAAGAGCGTGAACGTCATCGGCCCGGCGACCGAGCCTGCGGCCCCCTCGGGCCCGCCTCGCGCCCTGTACACGGTGGTGGCGTTTCTTGCCGGAGCCTTCTTGGCGGTGGTCGTCGTGGTGCTTATGGACATGACGAACACGCGAGTGCGCAACCCCGAAGAGGCCGAAGAGTTGTTGGGCGTGCCGGTCATTGGCCGCATTCCCAGGATCCAGGGTTAGGGAGGACCGACCATGGCCAAGAAAAAGAAACAGTCCTCCAACGCGCTGGAGGTGCAGAACGCCGCGAAGACGCTCTTCGCGAACATCCGCTTCATGTCGCCGGACGACCCCATCAAGTCCATCGTCGTCACGAGCTCGGTCCCCAACGAGGGCAAGTCCACCTGCTCGGTGGAGCTGGCGCGCGCCATCGCGACGTCCGGCAAGACCGCGCTTCTGGTGGAGGCCGACATGCGCCGCCGCACGTTGGCGGGGATGCTGAACGTGCGTCCTGCGGCGGGGGCGTATTCCGTGCTCACCGATGCCACGCCGCTTGGCGCCGCCATCGCCACCACCACGACGCCCAACCTGTACTTCCTGGACATCGAGCCTAACATCCCCAACCCGGCCGACATCCTGTCGTCCAAGCGCTACCGCAAGCTGGTGGGCCTGCTGGAGGACACGTACGACTACGTGGTGTTCGACACGCCGCCCGTGGGCACGTTCGTGGACGCCGCCATTCTGTCCACCATGGTGGACGGCACGGTGATGGTGGTGAAGCCCAACTCCACGAAGCGCGCGGAGCTTGTGGACGCCTACGGGCAGCTGAAGAAGGCCGACGCGAACGTGCTGGGCATCTGCGCCACGTTCTGCGAGGGGACGGGCTCCGAATACTACTACGCCTACTACACCAGTTCGGGCGAGCGCGTGAAGGCGGGAGAAGCCGCCTCGGCGTCGTCCGGGCACGCGGCCCTGCCCGATTCTCGCCCCGCCCGGTCGGCGGGCCACGGTTCCGCTGCGGGCCGCAGCGCCTCTGGGGCGCGCGGGTCGGGGCGTGCTGCCTCTTCGCAGGCGGCGAACCGTGCCGGATACGCGGGCCAGGCCGATGCGGCAGGGAGGGCGCGGCGCTAGATGAGGGACCTGCATTGCCATATCCTTCCGGGCGTGGACGACGGCGCGCGGGACTTGCAGGAGTCCCTCGCGATGCTGCAGGCTGCGCAGAACGCCGGCATCACGTCCATCGTGTGCACGCCGCATTGCCGCGACCCCTACTTCGACTACGGCGCCATGTGGGACGCTTACGACCTGCTGGTGGAACACGCCGCCGGCTTTCCTTTGTCCATGGGGTTCGAGGTCAACCATGCCAAGCTCATGGATTTGGGCATGGAGTGGGCGGACCGCCTGCACTTCGAAGGATCCAACGAGTTTCTGCTGGAGCTTTCCACCAAGGCGCGCAAGCCCGACTTCGACGTGTACGAGCGCACCATCTTCGACCTGCAGGCCAAAGGCTATCAGGTGATCATCGCGCATCCCGAACGCTATCTGGCCATCCAGGAAGACGTGGAGGTGGCGCGCCGTCTGGTCAAGATGGGCTGCCAGCTGCAGGTTTCGGCCGACTTCGTGGCGGGCGGGCGCATGGGCGCCGAGCGCAAGCCCGCCCGGCGGCTGTTCGAAGAGAACTTGGTGAGCTTCATTGCCAGTGACGCGCACAAGGTGGAGCACTACCAGTACTTCGCCGAGGCGAAGCGGAACTACCGCACGCGCGGCAAGCACGCGCGTCTGTAAGACGGCCGTCCGCTTTGGGCGCGCCAGGATAGGGCCCGCAGGGTTTCGCGCTTCGGCGCTGCGGGCGGCAGGACAAGAAGCGCAGCTGCCATCTGCGGCTGGCGGCACTTCGCCGCCTGGCGGCAACGGTTGGCGGCGCGAAGTGGGTTTCAGCGGGGCGAAGGCCTCGAGGAAATAGAAGGTGGCGTGGCTTTCGGGCCGCGCTGTCGAAAAGACATATCTTGAGTACCACAGGATCATCGCCGAGCGCGTGTTCTGGATAGGTCAAGGGCATGAATATCGTTGTTGCTTGATGCCGGGGCAGACGCAGGCCTTTCCGTCGGCGATGCCTCATGTCCACGCCTTTCTTTCAGGCGAGTCTTCGTTTCTCCAGGCAAGCCTTCGTTCGCGTCCGCAGGGGCGCATCCGAGCCCGTGGCCTGCTTGACGTGGTCGTGCTGCTTCGTTCGCGTCCGCAGGGGCGCATCCGGACGGGCACCCGAACGCCTGGCGCCATGCGAGCCCAAAGGCGTCTGAGCGAGGGCGCTGCGCCGCTGCCCGCAGTTCTTGGCCGGTCTGGATCCGAAGGGGGTGAGGGCCATGTGGTATGTCATACAGGTAGGCGGCGGCAAGGAGAGAAGCGCCTGCCGCCTTATCGAGCGGTTCGTTCCCGAAGATCTGATGAAAGAGCTGTTCGTCCCACAATACGAGATCATGCGGAAGCGTCGTGGGCAATGGCACGCCTGCACGGAAACCCTGCTCCCCGGCTATTTGTTCGTCGTCACGAGCCAGCCGGAAAAGCTCGCCGTGGCGCTGCGCGGCGTGCCGGCTTTCACCAGGCTTCTTGGCAACAACGACATGTTCACGCCTTTGACCGACCAGGAAGTGGCTTTCGTGAATGCCTTCACGGAACCCGGCAGGCGCGTCGTGCGCATGTCGGAAGGCGTCATCGAAGGCGACGAGATCGTGATACTCAAAGGCCCGCTCATGCACCAGACGGGCCTGATCAAAAAGATAGATCGCCACAAACGGCTGGCCTATCTGGAGATCCAGATGCTTGGAAGGACGAAGACGGTCAAAGTTGGGTTGGAAATTGTCAGAAAGCACGCTTGACAACATCATGGAAGCAGACGGCGGAACCGCGCTGGGAGAACCTGTGATCGGCGCATCGGACGGCCTTGGGGCTGGCGCGCCGGGCGGTGCTCCCGTTTCTGCGCCGAGCGCATCCAAGGCCGGCGCGCCGGGCGCATCCGGATCCGCTGCCCCCCCCCCTTTTTTTTTCTTCCTCGATGCTTGGCGATGTCGGGCGGGGGGAAATGACCGGTGATCCCGAAGGGGCGCTCGGTGTTGTGACGCCCGAAGGGGCGGGTTCGTGCGAGCCGTGGCCGGATCCGCAAGGAGAGGTTCTGCCGACGCCTGTTGCGGGCGTCGGGCACCATGCAGGCTGCCGCCCTTGTTCCGACGCCCATGCCGCGAAGATCCTGGAGGCGGCGAATTCCGGCCTCCGCCCCGATCTTTCGCGCCATGGCTACCGCTTGGCCAAGCGCGTCTTCGACGTCGTGGCCTCGGGGGCGGCGATCGTCGTCCTTCTTGTCCCCTCCTTGGTGCTGTGCGCCGTCATCTGCATCAAAAGCCCGGGTTCGAGCCCGCTGTATTCCCAGCTGCGCGTCGGCCGCCTGAAGAAGGACGGAAGCTACCGGCTTTTCCGCATGTGGAAGTTCCGGTCCATGGTTCCGCGCGCCGAAGAGATGCTTGAAGGTCTGCGGGAGGCCAACGAGGCCGACGGGCCGCTGTTCAAGATCAAGGACGACCCCCGCATCATTCCGGGGGTGGGAACGTTCATCAGGCGCCATTCCATCGACGAGCTCGCCCAGCTGCTGAATGTGCTCAAGGGGGACATGAGCCTCATAGGGCCCCGTCCGGCGCTCCCCTCCGAAGTCGTCCAGTACGACGAACGCGTCAGGAGGCGCCTGACCGTCAAGCCCGGCTGCGGTGGGGCCTGGCAGGTCGGGACGCGGAGCGATTCGACCTTCGACGGAATGGTCGACCTTGACCTCGGCTACATCGAGCGCAGCTCCATCGCCTGCGACCTCGCCCTCGTCTTCCAAACGATCCGCACGATGATCAGGGGAGGGGGAGCCTACTGAGCGCTCTTCTCCCGCATGCCGCGCGCGAACGCCTGCGGCATGCGGGAGGGACGGTTCGGCGACATGCACGACATGCAAGGGATTCTTCGACATTGTCACAACGGCCGCAGGCAGGCGCTAGGGCCCGCCTGCGCAAGGCGCTTCGGGCTCTCCATGGACGTTCGCGTGCCGTTGCGCGCGTTTTCCACCGTGTCCGGCAAGCGCGAGGCGGGGAGGTAGGGCGTGCGCATCCTGTATTTCACCCAGTTCTACAAGCCGGAAAGCATCGCTGCGGCTTTCCGTGCCTGCGACCACGCGCGCTATTGGGCAAAGGCAGGCTGCGACGTCGTGGTCTTCACCGGCTGGCCGAACTACCCTACGGGCCGCGTTTTCGATGGCTACAAGGTGGAGCGGCTGGGCGAGGAACGGGACGGCGACGTGCGCGTGCTGCGCAGCAAGTCGGTCGTCGCTCCGAACACGAGCATGGCGCGGCGCGTCCTTGGCGGGGGAAGCTGGCTTGCCTACGGCATCCTCAACTGCGTCTTGCAGAAGCGAAGGATCGGCCCTTTGCCGGACGTGGTGCTTGCCACCAGCGGCACCGTCTTTGCCGCCATGGTGGGGCGCTTCTTTGCCAAGCGCAACCGCGTGCCTTTGGTCGTGGAGTTCCGTGACCTCACCTATCGGCAAATGGCCGCCACCGGATCGGACGGGCGGGGCTGGAAGGTGCGCCTCATGCGGCGCTTGGAGCTTTCCCTCTGCCGCGATGCGGATCGCGTCGTCGCGCTCACCGAAGGATTCAAGGAGGCGCTTGTCGCCGAAGGCGTGCCTGCCGAAAAGATAGACGTCGTGCCCAACGGGGCGGACATTGTCCCTTGCAGGCACGAATGGTCGGGTGCGGGCGCGCTGCGACTTGGCTATTTCGGCACGATGGGAATCTCCCAGGACGTGCCCGCCACGCTTGATCTTGCGTCCGCCCTTGCCAAGACGGGCGCGCGCGTTTCGTATCTTCTGGTCGGCGAAGGGGCCGCCCGCTCGCTTGTGGAGGAGGGCGTGGCCTCCGGCGCGTACCCGTTCGCGGAGCTGCGCCATGCCGTTTCCAAGGACGAACTGGAGCCCTTGTACGCTTCCGTGGACATGACGGTGGTGTCCCTGCAGAAGAGCGGCGGCTTTGCCGGAACCATTCCGTCGAAGATCTTCCAGTCGTTTGCGCGGGGCGTGCCGGTGCTGTTCTGCGGGCCGGAGGGCGAGGCCTGCCGTCTCGTGCGCGACAGCGGGGCCGGCCTTGCGCTCACGGGCACGGCGGAAGAGGCAGCCCGTGCGCTCGCCGACTTCGCAAGCGATCCTGAGCTGCCGAAGCGGCTTGCCAGGATGAGCGAGAGCGCCGTCGAGTTCATGGAGGCCGGATACACGCGCCGCGCAATGGCCGAAAGGACGCTTCGCATTTTGGAGGGCGTCCGGAGACGCCGTCTTGAACGGAGCGCTGCAGCGAAGGGCGCCTTGCGCCCCGACGACGCCTTGTGTTCCGACGAGCGTTCCTCGCAAGTCTCCGATTCCTAAGAAAGGACAAAGGCAACAATGATAAACGTCATCGGGCTTGGCTACATAGGCTTGCCAACCGCCCTCATGATGGCCTCCCATGGCATGGAGGTCGTTGGGACGGACTGCAGCGAAGAGCTTGTGGCCACGCTCAACGAAGGCAGGACCACCTTCAAGGAGGAAGGTCTGGAAGACCTCTTCGCCGCCGCCGTGAAGGCGGGCATCGTGTTCACGACCGACTACCAGAAGGCCGAAACCTACATCGTGAGCGTGCCTACGCCCTATGACAGGCTGAGCAAGAAGGTAGATCCCTGCTACGTGGTCGCCGCCGTCAAGACGTTGCTGGAAGTGGCACCTCAAGGCGCGGTGTGCGTGGTGGAGTCCACCGTTTCGCCGAACACCATCGACCGCTTCGTCCGGCCCCTGCTCGAAGAGGCAGGGCGCACCGACGTCGCCCTTGCCCATGCTCCGGAGCGCATCATTCCCGGCAACATGGTGGCCGAACTGCTGCACAACAACCGTACCGTCGGGGCAGACGACCCCGAAGTGGGCAAGAGGGTTGCGGCCCTGTACGCCTCCTTCTGCCAAGGCGAGATAGCCCTCACGGACATCCGCACCGCCGAAATGACCAAGGTCGTCGAAAACACCTTCCGCGCGGTGAACATCGCCTTCGCCAACGAACTCGCGAAGATCTGCCGCGTCGGGGGAATGGACGTCGGCGAGGTCATCCGGATCGCCAACAAGCATCCGCGCGTGAACATCCTGAAGCCAGGCCCCGGCGTGGGCGGCCATTGCATTCCCGTGGATCCGTGGTTTCTGGTGGGGGACTATCCCGAAACGGCCAATTTCGTCCGCCTGGCGCTGCAGACGAACGCTTCCATGCCGGAGTACGTGATGCGCCGGACGCGCGAGGCAATGGAGGAACGCGGCATCGCGGACTTCTCCAAGGTGGGCGTCTACGGCCTTACCTACAAGGAGGACGTGGACGACATCCGCGAATCGCCGACGCTGCAGATGCTGGAATCCATGAAGGAGCATCTGTGCGGGCATCCGGTGAAGGTCTACGATCCGTGGGTCGATCGCGACGAGGTGCCCAACCAGGTGCATTCCATGGAAGAGTTTCTTGAAGGCTTGGAAGTGGTGATCGTGATGGTGGGCCATTCCCAGGTGAAGGGCAAGCCGGAGATCTTTGGCGACCGCATTGTCGTCGACCCGCGCGACGTCATGGGCGCGGGCGAAAACGTCTGCAAGCTGTAGGGGGCGCGAATGAGGGCTTTCAACGCGATCAACAAGTATCGGCGGGCCAACTGGTTCTACAGGCATCACTGCCGGCTGATTTCCAAGCTGTACGAATTCCGCATCTATCAGGCTCACAACTGCTTCATTCCAAGCTGCTGCGAATTGGGCGAAGGGACGGTCTTCGGCTACAAGGGCATTGGATGCGTCATCGGCAAGAAGGTTTCCGTCGGGCGCAATTGCATGATCTCCCAAAACGTCACAATAGGCGGCCGGGGAGGGCATGAGGACATGCCCTGCATAGGCGACAACTGCTACATCGGCGCCGGCGCGAAGGTCCTTGGCCCTATCGTCATCGGGGACAACGTGGTCATCGGCGCCGGGGCGGTGATGATTTGCGACGCGCCGTCCAACACCGTCTGGGCCGGGGTGCCTGCAAAGTGCGTGAAAACCATAGCGGAGAAAAAGGCGTTCAGCGACTTTTAGAAGATCGGACGGACGAACCCAAACCATGAAGAAAGTGATGCTGGTCTTTGGGACCAGGCCCGAAGCGATAAAGATGTGCCCCCTCGTCAACGAGCTCAAGGCCCATCCGGAGGACTTCCAGACGACGGTGTGCGTGACCGGGCAGCACAGAGAGATGCTCGACCAGGTTCTGCGCGTTTTCGGCGTGGAGCCGGACTACGACCTGAACGTCATGAGACCCCAACAGACGCTGTTCGACATAACCTGCGACGTGCTGACGAAGACCAAAGGCGTCCTTGAGGACGCCAAGCCGGACGTCGTGTTGGTCCATGGCGACACCACCACGTCCTTTGCCGCAGCCCTTGCGTGCTTCTATGCGCAGGTGCCGGTTGGGCACGTGGAGGCCGGTCTGCGCACCCACGACCTGTTCAGCCCCTGGCCGGAGGAATTCAACAGGCAGTCCGTGGACCTGGTTTCCGAATACTACTTCGCGCCTACGGAAACGTCGAGGCAAAACCTGCTCGACGAAGGCAAGCCGGAGGGCAAGATATTCGTCACCGGCAACACCGGCATAGACGCGCTTCGGACCACGGTGCGGCCCGATTACGAAAACGGGATCCTGGAGTGGGCGTCCGACAGCCGCCTGATACTGATAACCGCGCACAGGCGCGAGAACCAAGGCGAGCCCATGCACAGGATGTTCCGCGCGATCAGGCGCGTCATGGAAGAGCATGACGACGTGAAGGCGGTCTACCCGATCCACATGAACCCGGTCGTCCGCAGGGCGGCGCACGAAGAGCTTGACGGCTGCGACAGGCTCAGGATAATCGATCCGCTCGAAGTGCTCGATTTCCATAATTTCCTGGCGCGGTGCAACCTGGTGCTCACCGACAGCGGCGGCATCCAGGAAGAGGCCCCCGGGCTTGGAAAGCCGGTGCTGGTCATGAGGGACACGACCGAGCGGCCTGAGGGGGTGGAGGCCGGAACGCTTCGCCTGGTAGGGACCGGCGAGGAAACGATATACGCGGCCTTCACCAGATTGCTGGACGATCCGGCGGAGTACGAGAGGATGTCCCAGGCGAGCAATCCCTATGGCGACGGCTTTGCCTGCGCCCGGATAGCCCGGATACTGGGGGCCGGCCGTTGATCGGGGAGCCAAGCAAAGCCTCCCTTTATCTGGGCACCGTCAGCCATCTCAAGCCCAGTCAGGTGGGCTATCGCATATGGAGGAAGCTGGGCGGGAAAACCAGGCTGAAGCCGGGCTACGTCCCGCGCCCCGACGCCGCGAAGGCGGACGTCGGGCGCATCCCCGTCCTTCCCGAGCTTGATTTCGACGCTGCGTTTCTGGGGCGGTTCGACGTTTCTGCGATCATGCTGGACAGGGTGTCCTTGCTCCACCATGAAGAGCCCATAGACTGGACGCGTTCGTGGCATGACGACCTGGCGACCCCCCTTTGGCGTTTCAACCTGCATTACTGCGAATACCTGCTGCCGCTTGCGAAGGCGTTTGTCGATTCCGGCGACGTCCGGTACCTCGAAAAGGGGCAGCAAATCATCGGCTCGTGGATCGATTCCTGCCCGGAATCGAAGGGCGGGCCCGCCTGGGATCCCTACACCATATCCATGCGCGTGGTGAACTGGCTGGCGTTTCTGGGGGAGGCGAACAGGCGCCAGGGGCTGGCGGAAGGTTTCGTCAGGAAGGTCAACGAATCCCTTGCCGAACAGTATGTCGCCCTTGCGAACCACCTGGAAAAGGATCTCCTTGCGAACCACCTGTTCGAAAACGTGAAGGCGACGGTGATCCTGTCCGAGTACTTCAAGGACGAACCCACGTCGGATATCGCGTCAAGGCTGTTGGAAAGGCAGGCCTCCGAACAGATCCTGGGCGACGGGTTCCATTACGAACTGAGCCCCATGTACCACAAGGTGATCCTGGAGGACCTGCTGCGCGCCCTTTCCTACGCAAGCGGCAATGACCGGTACGACATGGGATTTTACCGAAAGGTCCTTCAGAAAATGCTGAACGTCGTCTTTTCCTTGGAAGGCGACGGGAGCAGAACGCCTCTCTTCAACGATTCCGGCGACAACGTCTCCAAGAGCCCTTCGGGGCTTCTTGCATGTGCGGAGAAGCGCTTCGGGCTGGTTCCCGAGCAAAGCGACCGCTTTCCGGAAGGGGGCATGTACGTCCTTCGCTCGAACGTGGAGGGGCGCGCCCTCAAGGTCGTCGTGAAGGGAGGGGCCCTTCCTCCGAAATACGCGATGGGGCACATGCACAACGACTGCGCGTCGCTGGAGGCCTTCCTCGACGGCGTTCCGGTCGTCGTGAACTGCGGGACGTTTGCGTATCAGGATCCTCGCCGCTCTTGGTTTCGGGGAAACTCTGCGCACAACGTGGCTTCGGTCCGCTCGACGGAGCAGTCGCAGTGCTGGGGCAGGCACAGGGTCGCACGGCACTGCGAAACGGCCGTGCAGCTGTTTCGCGAAGACAGGATCGTGCTGAAAACCGCCGACTACAAAGGCAACGAGGTCGTGCGCACCATCTGCCTGGAAGGCGATTCGCTGACCATCCGGGACGAATGCAAGGACGAGAGGGCCCCTCTAGCCAGCTACGTCCATGTGCGGCCGCCCGTGCGCTGCCCGAACCCCGACGACTTCGTGGCGAGCCAGGCAGACTATGCCGAAGACTTCGGCCTTTTGGACAAGGTCACCCAGCTTGCCTGCTTCGGGACGGGAAAGGTCGCCGTGCGCATCAGGTTCGGCCAGCCCGTCGAAGTGTCCCGAGTACCCCAAAGGAACCGAAAATGAACCCCACTGACCTGTATTTTTCCCTGCCGGTGGCCTTGCAGAACCTTGCCTGCAACGTCACTTCGTACAAGAACAGGATCGTCCGATACCCGAAGCGCTTCCACGAGCTGCTTGCCGAATACAACGCGAGGTCCGAATGGTCGCACGACCGCCTGATCGCCTATCAGGGCGAAAGGATCGCGCGATTGGTCCTTCATTGCTACGAGACGGTCCCGCATTACAGGAAGGTCATGGACGAAGGAGGGATAGACCCGTCGTCCGTCAGGTCCATCGAAGACCTCAAGCGGTTTCCCGTCCTGACGAAAGAGGAAGTGAACAGGCGGCCGGAGGACTTCCTTTCCAGCGCCTACGCCGGAAAGCCCTGCATAAAAAGGCATACCAGCGGGACGACCGGAAGCGCTTTCAGGTTCGTCATGAACAGGGAGGCGTTCATCGAGCAATGGGCGGTGTGCTGGCGCTATTGGTGCAAGCTGGGCCTTTCCTTCGACCAGCCGCACGCCATGTTCGGCACGCGCCGGATAGCCGCGCCCGACCAGGCCTCCCCTCCGTTCTGGAGGCCGAAGGCGGGAACGAAGGAGCTGTACTTCAGCGCCTTCCACGAATCCCCGGGCAACATGAAGGCGTATTACGACGAAATCGACCGGAACGGGTTCACCTGGATCCACGGCTATCCGTCCTTGGTCGTCCCGCTGGCTTCCTACATGGTGGAAAACGACCTGCATTTTTCGTGCAGGGTGAAGAACGTGACCTTGGCCGCAGAAAACCTCCTGGCGCATCAGAAAAGGCTGATAAGCGAGGCCTTCGGCGTCGATCCCAGACAACACTACGGGGCAAGCGAAGGCACGGTGAACGCCTCCGAGAACGCGGAAGGCAGGATGTATGTGGACGAAGACTACTGTGCGATGGAATTCGTGCCGTTCGGGGAAGGCGACCACGAGATCGTCGGCACTTCGCTGACGAACTACGCGATGCCGCTGATTCGCTGGAGGCTGAAGGACTGCGGGTCGGTCGCCTGCGACGAAAACGGGTTCAGGTACGTTTCCTCCCTTGACGGCAGGACCGAAGACTACGTGGTCCTTCCCAACGGAGTGCGCGTGGGAAGGCTGGCGCGCGTGTTCAAGGACACGGTCCATTTCAGGGAAGTCCAGATTCACCAGAACGCCGACTACAGCATCGTCATAAACGCGGTCCGTTCCTCCGACGACGTATCGGAAGACGAAAGGACGGCGTTGGACGAGCTGCGGCAAAGCATCGGCCGGTCGATCCCGGTCCGGTTCAATTACGTCGACAGGATTGAAAAGACCCGGGGGGGGGGGGCAAGTTCAAGTTCGTCGTGTCAGAGGTGAGCCAGGATGCCGCAGACGGATTCTAGGGCCGCGCTGCGCGAAAGGCCGGCCGGCTGCCGGATTCCAAAAGGAGAAGGGCAAGCAATGATCCCAAGAGCCAAGAACCAACGATTCCCAAGGGGCAAGAACCAACGATGAAGATCGCACTGATAGGGCCCTCCAAACTGAGATACATGCCCTACATGAAGCACTATCTTGACATGCTTGAGGGCAGCGGCTGCGCCGTCCATGTCGTCTACTGGGACAGGGACGGCAAGCCCGACGAGAAGTGGGACAGCGACGCGGTTTTCCATCCTTTCCGCGAAGACATGGACGACGGCTGGCCCCATCGCAAGAAAGCGATCCCCTTCCTGGGGTTCCGAAGGCATGTCGTCCGCGTCCTGAAGGAGACCGGCTGCGACAAGGTGGTTTTCTTCCAGACCGTGACCGGCCTGTGCGTGGCGGACTTGCTGGTGGGAAGGTATTCCGAAAACTACATCTACGACTACCGCGACGTGGGCTGGACCTACAAGGTCCCCCTGTTCAGGCGCATGACCGCCAAGCTGGTCGCCCATTCGG